>Ga0041059_1002216_pt1 | contig 14754 bp, 8 predicted proteins | sample AraColnosormetaG_FD_56232 | JGI IMG/M metagenome (GOLD analysis project Ga0041059, IMG submission 56232) | Arabidopsis roots microbial communities from North Carolina, USA - Col MF nosort | ecosystem: Host-associated > Plants > Roots > Unclassified | place: USA: North Carolina | collected 2013-09-02
GTGAGGTATAAGCATGATAAGCATATTCTCACTCTTTCTTATGGAAAGGAGACAAGTACCATGACATATTGGTGTGAAGTCTGCGAGGAGAAAGTAAATCCGAAAGACCGGTTTTATATGTGTGATGATTACTGTTGTGTTACCCTACACATTAGATGTCTGATTGGAAAGGACCTATACATGAAGCCTGGTGCATTGTGTTTCTCCAATGACGGAAAAGAGCTGCGTGTTCTACCAAACAATCATATGTCTCGACCATTTTGCCCAGGTTGTAGGAAGCGTTGTCCATACAAAATATTTATGGTGTATACTCGATTAATATTTTGTTCCATATCTTGTATTCGTGATTTTTAGTCTAGAGAGTTAACCAAACAGCTTAATAGTTCTTTCTTTTGTTAAGATATATTATTGAATTTGTATTCTGTTGACAAAAAAGAAGAAGAAGAAGTATTCTGTTGTATTTTGATTAATCAAACTAAGAAAGCTTCCTATATCAACAAAATGTGAAGAGAAGGTCATCAAGAGTATGGAAACCAAATTAAATTTTGTTGTTTACAAATTTAAATATTATTCAATCTAATGGTAAAGTTTAGCTAAATATAATCAAATTATACTATATATATTTTTTTTAAATGAACAAAAATTTCTCTTGTGGGATACTTTCTCCCGAGGGATTAGTCCTCAGCCCTTCCATTGGTTCAAGAATTTATCCTAAATTAACAAAAAAAACAAAAAACTGTCTCCACTATATTTTAGTCAAAAACTCAACTTTATTCATGAAAAAAACATTACAAGAGTTTCAATTACTTTGAATTCAACAACAATAGGATCCAATAACCTCCTCAATGACTTTAAGAATTCCAATGAAAACTATAAGGAATACAGCATTAGCAAACATACTCGGGGTTGTGCCTAACACATCGGCGCAAAACCATATTATCACAACGAAAATAAAGCATATTGCTGAACATATTAAACGAGCCGGTACATATCGAATGCAAGTGAAAGCAAGAAAAGCCATACATAACCTGAAAATAAAAAGATAATTGTGAATATTATTAGAGAGTGAATTTTATTTTTTGGGATATGAATTTAAATTTTCGTTTGATACTCACCAGAAATATTGAGTATTATCATATAGAGATGAAGAACTACTATGATACATCCAAAGAAACAACACAACCCAACCAACGAAGAAATATTCACATATATTCTTCAAAACGTCCATGATCTCCTCGTAGCTTCTGCAAACCAATAAAAATATCATTGATTTGAGTTTCTAATGTTTTAAAAAGAAGAACAAGAAATACGTTAATGTATACCTTGACGAAATACGGTTAATAAACTGAATAAGAAGAATGGCAACACATCCACAAGTGTAACCAATGATCCATACAAGAAATGATGTTCCTGGATGTTCATCTTTTGCCCGAGTCACAACTACAAAAGCTGCAACAATTTGGACAATATTCAAAACAAACTCGATGAAACAAAACCACTCCATTTCTCTTGTGCATGGAATACACCGTTCAACAATATTAACGCCGTGTGGTGTTGATGAAGAATCGTTAGTGATTGTAATGTTGACATTATGCTCATCATTTGATGAAGAATCGCCATGGATTTTGATGTGCTTGTTCTTGGTTAGCAAAGGCCCCTCCATTAATCACTTTTGCTTTCTTCTCGTGGTCCAATTTAAAGTCTTTAACGACACACAAAGTATATGTAGAGTCCAATTTTTTTTTTTGTGTGTTAAATTATTATTGTAAGACCAACTCTACACCAAAAGAAATTCTAGAATTAGAGTTTTCTACAAGTAATAATGATTAAATTATAGTTTTTTCTTACAATGAAATACAAAGCATTGATATAACCACATTGTTGACACTAATTATTATTGAAACATACACCAATTCTAAGTCAATAATGCTAATATATTGCAATCCATTAATACCTTATTGTTAAATACCTTATTGTCTTTAACAATCAAATACAAAGCCTAGACTTTTTACTTAAAATTCTTATCTTAAGACCAACTTGATCACAATAGAACAAATCATAAGTCAATTGTTTCTTTTACAATGAAACACCTGTTAAATTATTTGTACCTAAATTATAGTCTTTTATAATGAAACACAAAGAAACAAGGAGAAGAAAATGATCGAGGAAAAATGGCCCAACAATATTGGCTGCTTAAAGCCAAAAGAAATATTTGTCCATAAATATTAAAAAATATATCAAAGTGGTTTTATTGTTTTGATTCCGTCAAATTAATATATAATATTTTGGCGCCTAAAGTCTTTGTTTGTTGGGTTTTAGGCCGGAGCCGGCACTATAGTTTGAACTGGTTTGCGAGATGAACGAGAGGAACTCAATATGTATTGTACTATTTGAAGAAGGAACGCCAAGGATCAAGGGCTGGACCAGAGAATTCTAAAAATCTCAAAAACTTGCCAAGAGCAAAAATAATGAATCAATCCACGAAGTCACCACGTCAATTTATGCATGGTTCACGCTATGTCAAAATAAGGTAGGTTTAACTTGGATGCCTAATAGTTTTGAGGCTGAGAACATCTAAATTATTTAGATTTTTTAATATTTGTACGAAACCAAAGACTCTTTCCATTTTTAGAATTGTTTCTTTCCATTTTTGGTTTGTCTTTATAGCTTTAGAATTGTTTATATATAATTGTTTCATTTCCATGTAGCTTTTTTTCTTCTGAATCTTGACCTTTAAAAATCACGGTTGATGGACATATTTCTAAGATCTCTTTGCAGCTTTGCATTTTTACACTTTTTCATATCATGAAAAATGATCTCGTTTTCTTTTGTCATTCTCTCAAGCTGTTATTGCCGATAAAAGCTTTTGAACTTTATTTTCGTGTGCAGGTTTCCCTTTGACAAAATATCCTTAATGTATCGGAAATCTTTTCATCATCTATGTGGTACCATCGTTCCACTTTCATGATCCCTTGATCCGATCCAACAAGAGAGCGTAAACAAGCTTGTTCGATCAGTATCACTATGACATTTATATAAGCCTCATTTTGAGTCTTATATCAATTGAAAGACAAAAGATATATAGCCGGAGATCGTACAAGGTCAGGACTTTAACATCAAACGGCTTGTTACATAATTAAAGACATAATTATGGCATAAGGCATAATTATAGTAATAAACTTTAAATTTCAACAAAAGTTTTTTTTGGATGAGATACGAAAGAGCATAAAATTGGCCAGGACTTTAACATCAAAACGGCTTGATACATCCCCAATATATGCTACGCATGAGCTTTTGTTTTTAAAATTGTCAAAAAAAAATATGAATATGGGTTTTTGTTGATTTTGATGTTCATTTTGATAAATTTATCTATTTAATATAATTATTATTTTTTATGATTAGATTCATGTATAACTCGAAATATCTATTCTACTACAATATGAATATTTATATATTTATTATTCTAATATTTCACTATCATGATTACATACTACAACAATATATGATATATTGATACAATGTATGTAGTTATATTACTTATGTGTTTTGAAATTTGCCTAACTTATTTGTAACAAACAATTCTTTATTCCATATATTCTCTCATCATCTAGTACACAATCACATCATGATATGCTAGTAATTTAAGTCAACACTTTAATTCTCATCCCTACCATATAGTCATATAGAGTCTCATGTTATTGTTTTTTTGGTATGTCTAATGTCTTGGATGACTATTACGTGAAAAAATTGTATATCAATGTTATAAAGTTATCAGAACGCACAAAATTGTACAGAAAGAAGGTCATATGATAAATCAAATTCACAAAACATAATAATAATAAAATATCCAACTAAAATTACTAAATTAATATGAGGTTAGGTAGCAAACATGTAAACTACAACACAAGTAAATTTTTAGCCATTATGGATTATGACTATTGATAAAAAAAATTTAAATAAAATAAGTAGAATATAATGAAAGTAGTGCTTGGTACATTATTATGATTTTTTTCTTTATTGAATGTTTTTAGAAAATTCATTTAAGAGTGAGATTAATGGAGAATTTAATACAACAAAAGACTTTTGATTTTTTCTCAATTAGTTTTGCTAGTTTTTTAATTTAATTAATGTATAATGACACATGTCATTTTTTGTGTGATGAAGATAGTATGATGATTATGGTATGGTGATGATGGTGATGGTAATATGATATTATGAGATGGTAATGATGATGATGATATTGTGTTGATAATGAATAAATTGATGGGTTGGTGAAGCCATTTGTAAAAAGATTGATTATATTCAATTGATTTAGAGGTTTTGGTTAAACTCAAATTGATATCGATTTAGATATTTAAGTTGGATTAATTCAATTTAGCCAAAATTGGTGGGTTAAATGGGTAAACCATTAACCCATTGAAACCCAACTCATTTGATCCATCTAACCATTTGACCCAATAACTCATTTGAACTATCAATTCATTTGAGTGAAAAATTTCATCTCATTAGGGTTCATGGGTTGAGTTGAATTGGGTTGACCCATGAAACTTGATCCATTTTGACGTCCCTAATTCCATAGATAGAAGCATTAACCCACGTCTCACTACCAATTGATAATTTTTATTTTTTACTTTGATAAATGATAATACTTGAGATCAATATACTATTTTATCAATATATATATATATTTCTAACTTTCAATATATAACTTGAGAAGATTGTTTTCTCATACATATATAATTTTCTGTTGTTTTTAAATCATAAGAAAACTCTTCTTTTTCATTTTTATATAGCTTGTTAATATTTTTAATATATCCAATCATGCACTTTATGCATATAAACTGGGTTTAATAATGCCTCGCCAGCTTCTTTCTTTAAATAGATCCCATCTTCTCTTGCTCTCCAATCCCATAGGCCTCCTTGATCCCTCAAACTAAAAAGCTTGAATACTGTAAAGTTCTGATAGTGTATATAGTTAGGACCTTGTCTCAAAGTACACATAAAACGTGTTGAATGCCAAAAGTTAATATGGAAAATATTTTCATAATATTGTCGGTTTGGTATTATATTTGGACCTAATACATCATCTTTGGAATAACATCTCATCCAAAGATTTTTTTTGAATTTGAGTTCGTTCGAGATCCTGATCCCGGCGCCATACACATGACGAAGCATGCAAAGGCTAAAAACAAATAGAAAGACCGAGAGTTTTTTCATTTACTTTTTGACTTTTTGGTAGATGTTTCGTTCTTTGGTTGTTTTAACTTTGTTTTGGTGTTATTATATATATATATATATATAAATCTGTATTACTAATATTGACTTTAGATTTCCTTTAATATCAGTTCTAAGTTTTCACATATATGATATATGTCAACTATCATAATAATATAATATGCAAGATATTATACTATTAGAATCCAAATTTCTTATAATAATATTTTAGGTAAACATAAATCTATTTAAATTGAATTTTAAAGAAAAAATAATAAAATCAAGTAGCAATTACTGTATGTAAGATCAACTATAAGCCTTGAGAAAAGAACAAAAAAATAAGTTTTTCTAAAAAAATATACAATACTTGTTTATATTATTTTTTATTATTATAGAAAGTCCAAAACTCCAATTCCAAATAAATATATTCTCTAAATTATTATAGTATTATGCTTAAATGCTTTTTACCTTTTGCCATGTAACCATTGTATAGGTCTATAATTTTTCTATTGTAACCTAAGTTGTTTTCATTTTTAATGAAATACTAGATAATCACCCGCTCTACTACAAGAAAACACGGGTTTTCAAACTACAACATTAGTAGCAATATAGTCGTTAAAGTAGAAGTTACGACTATATTACGAGTAATAGCCTTAGTCGTTAATCCAGAGTCGCTAAACAAAATAGTCGTAACTTTAATCGCTAAATGACGACTACGATACGACTAATACCCGCTGTCATAACATTAGTCATATTGTACTCGTAAAATATAACGACTGAGTTACGATTGAATCACATGAATAACGAGTATCGTAGAGACTCCTCTGCGATTATTTAGCGACCACCTAGATGAAATTTTTTAAAATTAAATAAATAGAATAGAATGAAAGTTGTGCTTGGTACATTATTATAATTTTTATTTATTGAATGGTTTTAGAAAATTCATTTAAGAGTGAGATTAATGGAGAATTTAACACAACAAAAGACTTTTGTTTTTTTCTCAATTAGTTTTGCTAGTTTTTTAATTTAATTAATGTAGAATTACACTTGTCATTTTCTTGTGTGATGATGTGTCACTCATATGGAGAGTATTAGCCAACTTTCATATATATGATCCCCCTAATGAACTTTTTTTGTAAATATAAATAAACTTGGTTATACACCAATGATATGTATCATATAGTTTGGTATTTGGTACCTTTGCAAACTTGTATAATAAAATTATACAATTCATTTTATATTAACTTGGACTCTAATATTGAAGCCACCATAGCTCATTATCTATAGATATGAAAAAAACAAAAGGACTTGCTGACGTGGAACAACTCTCAACTCCATCCACCAATCACAATATTTCGATATAAATAAATAATATCACGAAATCCAAAATCAATTTGCAAAATCGAATTTGTGTGGAGAAAGAAGCTCGTCACCAAGACTGAATTTGTGGCTACGTCTAAAACACATTCTTCCACATCTCTTCTCTGTTTCTCAAGACAAAAAAAGAAAAAATGGTGGAAGATGAACAATGACGAAGAATCATTGTTATTGTTCATGCATTAACCTTGTTGTTATGTTCCTCCATGGCCTGTTACATCGTTCCTTATTACCACCATCCTGTTTTGTCTCATCCCAATAGAGAAATCTTCAGTCACCGTCACCACCACCACCACCGTTTCTGCAACAATCTCTTGAATAGAAGAATTAGTGTTCCTCGAAGCTCCGCTATTAGTGACGGTGGTGTCTCCTACAATACTCTAGTCTCCGAGGTAAGCCAAGTTTCAGGGCAAATTTTCTAATTCATCTTGATTTTTAGTAGATTTGTGTAGTTTATGATCATAATTGAATTGGGTCTGGCTTTAATTTTGAATTTGAGGTCTTGAAAATGCAAAAAGATCGAACTTTACAATACTCTAGTCTCCGAGGTAAGCCAAATTTTAGGGTTAATTCGTTTTAATCCTCATTGATATTTTTTTAGTAAAGGTTGTAGATTTCTGTTGTTTATAACCATAATTGAATTGGGTCTAGCTTTAATTTTGAATTTGAGGTCTTGAAAATGCAAAAAAGATCAAAATTTGATTACATGTTTAAGTAGTGGAGTTAGTTGATAATGTGAATGTTGATGGTGTTATTAGGCGGTGAGGCTTTTGGTTCCACAAGCAAACTTTGATTCTTCAAAGCTTAAAGTTGAGTTCTTAGGAGAGTTATTGGAGAACAAGAGTAACGGAGGAATTATTACGCCGCGGACTTATATTCTTTCGCATTGTGACTTCACTGCTAACTTAACGTTAACAATCTCAAACGTTATCAATCTGGATCAACTAGAAGGCTGGTACAAGAAAGATGATGTGGTTGCTGAGTGGAAGAAGGTGAATGATGAGCTGCGTTTACATATTCATTGTTGTGTGAGTGGTATGAGTTTATTGCAGGATGTTGCTGCTGAGCTTAGGTATCATATTTTCTCCAAGGAATTGCCTTTGGTTAGTCTTCTTCATCTTTTGTCTATTTGGTTCTTAATGAATGTGAAAATGACTATCTAATAACTCTTTGGTGTTGTGTTTGAGATAGGTACTTAAAGCTGTGGTGCATGGAGATTCAGTTATGTTTAGAGAGAATCCTGAGCTAATGGATGCTTATGTATGGGTTTATTTCCATTCAAGCACACCTAAGTACAATCGGATCGAGTGTTGGGGACCTCTTAAGGATGCTGCGAAGGTATGATCTAATTCGCGCTGGCTCGGCTTATTGTTTGTCCTTTTTATGGAAATGTGAAATCTTTGTGTGTTTTTGGTGGTGAAGGGAAAGCAGCAGGGCAATCATCAAGGCTTCTTGAGTTCGACGACTTCGAGGAAATTGATTCGACATAAGTCTATCTTCCATACCTTATTTACGTTTCTTCTGTGAGACAAAGTTGTACATTCTCCTGTGTTTTTTTTTGCAAATGATGTAGATTTCTTAATGAGCATCTGACACAAGTGCAATTTGCCAACATTCAAATGTTCATACTTGGGAAATTTATGAGAGCCTAGTTTTCTTTATGCTTCTTCAATATTAGTTGTATTGTAGCTCAAATTGAAATCCATTGGTGAGAACATTTCAGACAAGCAGGTCACATAAAGTGGGAGAGTCAAAGTTGTGGGAATTCCTTGCTCTAACCATCAGTTCAAGACTGTTAAAAGTAAATTCTTCTAAAAGAGAGACAATTGTTGGATGATAAACTTAAAAGTCCGAATTATGCAAGTCAATCCCACAATCTCAAAAGTCACCCGCAATACAACTCTCCCGTATAACGATGATGTGACACTCAATAACTCTTTTTAAAAACATAAGAGTTTTATGAAAAAAACTCTCAATTTTTTTTTTTTTTGCAAGACAAACCTTCATATCTAATAAATACAGGTCAAACCACAATCTAAAAAATATCTTGCAACATAGCCCTTCCGTGTATTGATAACGTGACAGTCGATAACTCATTTTTGAATCGATAACCGTAACTAACCAAATTTTTTTCAGATTCGTTTTTCTTTCTTTCAAAATTAACTAAAATTAACCAAATTTAACCAAATTTAACCAAACTTAACAAAAAAAATACAAAGAGGAAAATATTAGAAAAGAAAATTAAAATTTTGGTTCTATTTTATAAAAGAGTATTTAATTTTCACAAATATAACTAACAATATTTGGATATTTTGATTATTTAAAGTATTTGATTGTTTTGGTTCTAAAAATAATTAATATTTTAAGTTTAGAATTATAGTTATAGGTACTAATTTTGGATATTTACTAAGTTTCTGGATATTTCGGTTAATTGTTTGGCTATCAGTTCAATTTTATTTTATTTAAAACTTAAATCAATAACTCTATTAAATTATATGCATTAAAGTAATATATTCGATAGACTTATAAATTATATGCATTAAAGTAATGAGTTATCGACTGTCACGTCATCGATACACGAAATGGCTATGTTGCAAGAGATTTTTCAGATTGTGGTTTGACCTGTATTTATTTGACATGGAGGTTTGTCTTGCAAAAGAAAATTAAATTGAGGGTTTTTTTGCACAAAACCCAAAAGAGTAATTGAGGTCCACGTCATCGGTACACGAGAGGGCTGTATTGCGGGTGACTTTTGAGGTTGTGGGATTGACTTGCATATTTCGGACTTGGAGGGTAAACTTGCAAACGAGATTTACTTGAATGGTTATTTTGCAGAAAACTCTAAGATTAACAATACAAAATTTTCACTTTAAGAATTGATTTTACGTCTTAGCTCAAAATACAGGAGTACTTAATTAAGATAAATTGATCCTATTTGAAAAGGGAAAATGTCAGAACAAATCGTGAACTTTCAAATTTGGGACGAAAATGCAAGAACTTTCGAAATATTATTTAAGTCACAAAGTTTCGTTTGTTTTTTACTTAATAAAAATTGTTAAATATCGTTGACTTGGCCATTTTGGGCACGTCGTTAAATTCAGATTAACAGAGTTAATCTTCTGTTAAATCGAAATGACGTCATTTTTAAAGCTCCAAAACGACGTTATTTCATTAGAAAATAATGATGCAAGATTGGCGTCCACATGGAATTAAACATATAACCTATTGGACTCATAAGGAACAATCTACCGCTGATTTACGGTAGTAATTTACAATAATAGCAAACATTGCATACATATACTAACAAATAATAATATACTATTAATTGAAAATATATGCAAGAAATTTAAAATAACAAAATTAAAAAATAAAAATATTAAATAAACTAACCCTTATATATTTTTAAATTTTTCAAACATTTAATTTTATATAAATAAAGACTTCTATTTGAAAAATTATAGATCTCTTTAGAATTCACATAAGTCTTTGCAATTGTATTTTTGGAATAAATAAAAACTGAAAAACTGAAAATTTAAAATAATTCGCATAAGTCTTTTCTATTGTATTTTCTATATTTGGAATACAGAAAAACTGAAAATTATAAATAATTTCTCAAATATAAAAAACATATATATCGAAAATTAAATATTTAAATTTTCAAAATATATATGTATGGTAAGTGTATTTAATATTTGTATATATTTGTTTTTTTGTAGTTTTCTAATTTTTAATTTATTGCATATATTTTCAATTAATGGTGTAGTTTTATTTGTTAGTATATATATCCATTTATCCGGTTCCAGAATATCTTCGCTTTAGGAAATATTTCTTATTCTTCGGGGACTTCGAGAATTTTTCCTGATTTCAGATTATCCTCAAAGATCCTTCCTTATCATTTATGAGAATCTCGGAAATGATCCCGTTTTTCTGGAAGTGATCCTTTGAGCGTGATTAGATTTTAAAAGGCTTTGTCTCGCGTATTCTTGAGGTTTCCCCACGGAGTACTTCTTCGCAGTTCAGTGATTGTTCATGAGGTGGCTTCAGGGTAACCGGTACACTTTGGCTTGGGGCACGGTGATGACTATCCCTCGTGCTCAAGTGACTATCTCCCGAGGCGATATAGGCGGTCCTCGAAGCGTTCTCACAATCGGCTTGGTTTGTGTTTCTAAGATTAACTCCCGAGCCGTTTTACGGACTTACTCCCGAGGTGCTTTGTGATTGGGCTCGGGTTCAATCATCTTTTTAACCCCGAGGTGACCATTGATCTTCGTTATTTGTCTCGGTCTCATTCGTGAGGGAACCCGACCCAAACATAAGATTATTTCAAAGATCCTTTGTCAAAGACTTAAGATGGTCCTTGATGTGTGCTTTATTTCACTTTAGATTTTTACCTAAAAAATCACACTTTATTGCAAGTGCACAATAATCAGTAGTAGTATTTTAGGATTAGCTACAGAGTATTGAATTCAAAGAAGGAGATATGGCTAAGACAACACTGAACTTGAGGGTTTTGGTTTTGGGTTTCCTAATAACTAACACAATGAAAGTGAATGAAAGCAAAGTAAATGACGGTTGTGAAGTATGAGATTAAGACTTTGGGCTGTTCTTAGGGTTCTCACGGTATCATAGTTCTCGACAAACTAAGGTAAGGATCTCTTAAGTTTCTATTTATTCGTTCTAGTTCATAACTATGAAAGACGAATGAACGAATTAGCCTAGGTCATAGGACTAACCGGTAAATTTCCCTACACTCTATTACTCAACTTGTGTAGGCATGGAATCATAGTTCGACGCATTAGGATCAGATTAGAATTCAAAGAAGGAGATATGGCTAAGACAAAATTTAAGTTAGGGGTTTTGATAACATGCTATTTTCGCTCATATTTGCTATTGTTTTCTTATGGTTTAGGAAGTGTTTGGTGTGACTCCAAGGCCAAAGAAATGATATTCAAGTATTTTTGGAGTCAAGAAGGCTTTAGGAGTTTGACGGCAAAATGGACCAAAAGACGAGGAACATACGTTTTAGGACAGAATTAGCAACTGGGAAGTTGAAAGTTCATGTTAGAGGTTTGTATAATGATATATTTGTAAGACACTACTTGATATATGAGATGTTCTTATAGTTAACATGATTCTGGTTTTTAGATTTAGATGGGAATATTACAGAAGAAAATGTCTCAAGAGAGCAAGTGTGGAGCATTCAAAATCGTCGTGTCATAGTTGATTTCAATAGGAAAGGACAACCTATCAAAGATTTAGGTGGTTTGTTGAGTTCATGGTTAGGATCCTTCAGCTATGATCTTAATGTCTTGCCTATAAATTACACGGATTGGAGAAAAGTTCCTCGCTATATGAAAGAGATGGCATGGCAAATGATTCAAGTATTGTATATTACATTCTGTCATATAAACAAGGATGGTTTTTATTGTACTTTTCTTTAAACCAATAGTTTTTTGTTTGAATATAGAGAAAATTCTGGTTTGAGACCTAATTAGGAGGAAAAAATATGTGATATCTACTTTAGGGAACAAATGTAAAGATTTAAAGCAGCGTCTTTGGAGGAGTCACAGAAAAAAAAACCCTCGAAGAATCACTTGTGGCTCCACCAGCCTTGGTTCCCGAAGATCAATGGATTTTGTTTATGATCAAATAAGTGATTAAGCTAAGGTTAGTGTCCCTGTCTATCTCTGTGTATTATCTAACTATAGAAAATGAAAGTATTATTGTTGTTATATTATCTAACTATAGAAAATGAGAGAGCGTAATATTAAGAGTCGAAGCAAACTAAAGATACCACATGCCCTTGGAAAAAGAGTTTGGCGAGATAAGCTCATGATATAGTAAGCTTACATAAGTAGCTTTATGGTTGTTCTCATTCCCATGTTTCAGTGTTGGTTAAAAAGTAACTCTTTATATCTGTTTCAGGAAGAAGAGACTGGTATTGAACCAAGTCGAGCAGAATTGTTTATTTCATCACGTATGAGAGTAAATGGAAGTATGATTTGCAAGGAAGCAACAATTTGTGCGTTCGTTCTTTGTTTCTTTGATGCTATGTTGTTAAATTGGTTTCTAATTTTGTATTATTAATTTATTGTGTTAGTTTTTTTGCATGTTACATCAACTAATCTAGAGATGGTCGAGATGAAGTCCAAAATGAAAATACTTGAAGACAAATTTGATATTGTTGCTAGTGATCTTCAAGTTCTTATTAAATCCAGAGACATCTGATTCCATGTAAGTGAATGTATTCTTATAACACAAAGCTTGGTGGTTAAGAGTACTACACTTTTAAAATACATTACTTCTATAGGAGAATGAGAATGGTGGAAACATAAACCTTGCTAGTGCTCTTGAAGTTCTTCTTGAAGCTTAGAGAGAAATTCAATTCCATGTAAGTAAATGAATGTTCTAAGAATGAGAATTGTTGTCGTAGAGTGTATATGATTAATATGTTTATTAATTGTTATAGGAGAATGAAAATGGTGGAAACATAAACCTTGCTACTACTATTAACATGTTGCGTCAAGCATCATCTAGTATATCAAGTAACAAAGTAACAATCTAAACTTTATTTTGGTAATCTATGACGCTGAAACTTGTACAATTCCTTAACTTGCATCTACTTTCAGGCAAGATGAAGTGTAAACTAGAAAAGCATCAATTTGAAAACTATTGAGAGCTATACGATGAAGTGTGTATTACATTATATGTGACGTAAAAGTCATAATAAACCGACGTAAACCAGGGTGTATCTTGTATTGTTATATGTGTTGTAGTTTAGATGTTTCCTATCTAACTTCATAATAATTTAGTAATTTTATCTTGAATATTTTGTTTATTATTACGTTTTATGAATATGACTCATCATTTAACCTTTTCTCTTTCCATTTTTGTGGGTTATAATAAGTTGGTAATATTGACATATAAGTTTTCTTACACAATGGTCCTTTGAGACGTTAGATATACCAAAAAAATTTAAACATAAGACTCTCTCCTCTACGACTATATGCAAAGAGAGATCTAAAATGTTTACTTAAATTACTAGCATATCATGATGTGGTTGGCGTAATAGATAATGAGAGAGTATATGAAACAAATAATTGTTTGTTTGAAATTAAATTAGGCAAGTTTCAAACCACATAAGTAACATAACTACATATCATTGTATCAATATATCATATTTATGAGTTCATTGTATCAATTGTTTTCCATGTATTAATCTGATTTTCATGAGTTCATGATAGTGAAATATTAGGATCGTAGGTATATAAATAATCAGACTTATATATGGAAAACATAAAATTGATATTTTGAGTCATAGATAAATCTAATTATAAAAATTATAAATAAATAAAATAGATATGACTTTATTAATTACGTAATAACATAAATGTTTATGAGATAAAAGCAAAAAAAACTCTAATCATATTTTTCAACAATTTTTAAAAACAAAAACCCACGCGTAGGTTTACAATTTTTAAACTATGTGTCAACCATATTGTTTACAAAAAACTATGTGTCAACCATATTATTATTCTTATAAAATTACAAATTATTATTTTAGTTTACAAGGAACACTTTTCTGTCATAATTACCACAATGGAAATACCTTCTATAAACACTTCTTCTATTTTGGTTAAAATAAACAACTTTCACTCAACTACACTTTCAAATCAGTCTTAGTGGTGAAGTGTATACCTTCACATTATACTCTACCTTTGGAATGAATTAGACACTAAATAAAATCCAATTCACCGATATTAAAAAACTACTAGATTCTGACCCGCACATACGTGCGGGGTTTCATATTTTAAGAAATATATTCGAATACATTTTTAGTGAAAGATATTGTAGTGTATAAATTATAATGTGCATAGAAAAATGTATAGTGTTATTTATGATACAATAACTAAATTTTTTTATTAATTTATATTATTTATATTTCATTTGTGTTTTGCATAGTAAATCGAATGTTAGATTTGTTTCGATTTGTGGAATAATATAGAGATATTTGGAAAATCTGTGTATTTTTGTTAGTTTGATGTATATACAAATTAATTGTTTTTGTTTGAAATTTGATCAATTAGATGATATAATGTAAACTTTACTCCGCGGTACACCGTTGTTCGATTTTTTTGTAACTAAAAATTCGAATTTTAAGTT
>Ga0041059_1002217_pt1 | contig 14753 bp, 13 predicted proteins | sample AraColnosormetaG_FD_56232 | JGI IMG/M metagenome (GOLD analysis project Ga0041059, IMG submission 56232) | Arabidopsis roots microbial communities from North Carolina, USA - Col MF nosort | ecosystem: Host-associated > Plants > Roots > Unclassified | place: USA: North Carolina | collected...
TTCTTGGCTTGACTTAGAGCTTTCTGATCATATCTCATCTGTTTGCATCACACCGGATTGGATTGACATCCTAAAATACTACAACGACAAGATAGTGTTTTCGGGATTAATTGACAAAATCCTACTATCACATGTATGGCCGCAATGCCACCTAGTACATGATCTTAGGTATTTTATACTTGGTAGAATCTTGTATAATTGCCTGAAGTAGCTCAACAGAATAAAGAACTATAACCGTTGCACGCCCGCCGAGTCATAGGGACTTGTGGACTAGATTCAAATTTGAACTTAATGCTTTGATCTTGTATTTTGAAACCATGTTAGCACCTACTAGCCGTTAGGGCAACTGAGTACGCAAGATATTAGTGAGTATAGCCAGTTTTCACCTATTAACCGTTATGGTTAGCTGGTCTTGATAGAGTTTCGTATGTCTGAGAATTTGGAAGTAAACAAACCTAGCCATGTTATCACCTAGATTGAGATCTATCCCTTATTATTGAACCATGAAATCCGGAGAAACCCCCGAAGACCTAACACTTCTCTCTTATTGCTTACCGTTTACTTTAGTTACTTGTCTTTTATTTTGGTTACTTACTGCATACAACAACCCCGTCTCTTTATTTTGGTCCTAGCTTCACTCTCTTCTTAAGGATTTCTCTGAACTACTTCTCTCCTTGTGAATTCGATCCTAAAATACTACTCCGATATACTGTGCACTTGCAGTAGTCGTGTGGTCATTAAGGTAAAAGCCTAAGGTGAGATAAAACATGAATCAAGCTTTTTGGCGCTTTTGCCGGGGAGAGATTGTTAGTTCCACAAGTCCAAGAACTAGAGTGAACTCTAGGACACTTTGCTTTTAATTTTTGTTTTTGTTTTTCTTTGTTTCAGGACTTAAACAATGAATCCAAGAAATTATCCCGATAGCTACTACCCTAATGTGAATCACGGCTCAAACCACTTATCCCATTTCTCTACCGGCCACTACAAGCCCGATGCATCCCAAATGCATGGCGTGACTTGGCAATCTTGGTCGTCTAATGGAGGAGCTTACAGGACCGATCATTACTCTAATGATCAATCTGCCACCTTCGTTCAGAACCGGCCGCAAGCTAACCGCTCGATTAACCCGTTCCACCATTGCGTCTCATCACCTAGAGATCAACGCGTGGGAGGACCTCACTCTTCTCATCCTTATGGAGTTGCCCGCCATGAAGATTTCAGCTATGACCAATGATACTTGCAAGAGGTGATGAGTATAGATGTTCATCCGAACAACTATGCTTACCAAACTAATGAGCCCTACAAAAATTTCGAGGCGGAAGATAAACTCATTGGTCATCTCCAAGACTTCGTTGATGGCCACCAAGAAGACGTGAAGAGGATCGGCTCAAAAATGTCGGAGATGAAGGCCAAATTTGAGGAGAAGTTTGATGACCTCACTAATCGACTCGAAAATATGGAGGGGGCACTTGTTGAGATCAACAACGCTCTTCTTAACCACCAAGACGATATCCAAGACCAATATACGAGAATCGTCAATGTGGGACTCGTCGTTGATACGGTTGAGAGTCATTTAGATTGGAAGATTGAGGAGTTAGAAAAGAAGCTCAATAACTCAAATGAGTTTTCGGAATGAGAAGCAACCAATCTTGCCAAGAAGAAGATGAGTTTCCTAAGGCCCAATCCCGATATGAGGAGGAAACGAAAAAGGAAATTGAATTCCTAGTGGAAAAATGAAAAGACCTAATTTCCTATTCCAAAAAAGGAAATCTTGACCTTATAAAACCTCTAGGGATTCGTCCCTCGCGTTTCTCCTCAATACCAAATCGAGCAAAAAGATAACTTAGAAGAAGAAGAAGTCGTCCCTTTTGAAGTAGACTCGATGGCCGGACACAATTCTAGAGAAGAAAGCCTTAAAACCGAAAAGGAAGAAGTTTGCCTTGAGAGACAAGTAAACCGATTCGAAGAACTTTCCGAAGAAAGTGATGAACTCACCAACTTTTCTAGTGAAGAAGGAAAAGACGAAAACAAGTCAACTAGAGGATAATGACACGAAAGAAGATGTAACTTTGGAGGACGTGGTTAGGAGACAAGGCGAAGTTGAAGAAAAACAAGTCAAGAATGTTGAAAATCAATCACACATCCGAGCATCGCATAGAAGGGTAACCATGGACTCTTCAAGGAAATACGTAAAATTACTTGATAGGATTCTTGATTTGGATAAGAAGGTTGAGGACTTATCAGCGCGCATTGGAGGGAATGAACTTATGGAGAGCAAAGAAGAAGACTCTAGCCCTCATGTGCTTTGTGACGCGGTCACAACCTACCAAGAACTTCACGACCTTGAAGAAGGAGAATCGACGAAAGGGATGAGGAACCTCCCGGGAGAACAAGCGTTTACAACTGGCTCACCCTTCTAAAGGACCGGTGGCATCCACGTATGATAGATTGGGAAGACTTGGAGATTTTAACTGAGTCGTTGCTAAGCTACCACGAGGTACACCCTTTTCTAAAGCTTGTTCGGCTTACCATATTGACCATTTCTTTCTTGAGAGTTGTGAAACAAGAAGAGAAATAAAGGAACTATATGAGGAAGCCCTACACCACTTGAAACCGTTCAACACTCTTCAAAAGATAGAGAGTCTGGGAAGATTCCTTATGACTTGTTCTATACGAGGTGTTGAATTCAAAGATGCCCTATGCGATTCCGGATCATGCATCAACATTATGACAAAGTAGACATCAAAGAAGCTCGGGATTAAGGAGCTACGACCTTTGGATGTACAGATCGGACTTGCGGACTCGTCTTTCACGGTTCCTGAAGGGATAGTTCGCAACGTTTATGTTCGGATCGGAAGGTGCAATGTACTGACCGACTTCCATGTCATAAAGGTCGAGAAAGGAAGACCCACCCAGCTCATACTAGGAAGAGCATTCCTACCCATAGCCGGCGCTATAATGGATTGGCCTAATCGAACGGTATGCTTCGCCAACATTGATGTCGAAGTATTTCACGAGATTGTACCATTTACCCCGGCCGCAAGAAGGAGAAGGAAGTCATGTACGAGAACTCGGAACAACTACCCGAGGAATTCCAATCCAAGAGAGCTCGCCTAGGGAGGAACAACCCGTCTTACTACGCCTAGTAAGACCCAAACGTCGAGCCAACGACGTTAAACAAGCGCGCTAAGTGGGAGGCAACCCACTGGGTTACTTTTTCCTTAGGATTTGATTTTGCTTTTGCTTTTGCTTTTGCTTTTGCTTTTGATCATTTCAGTATTTGTTTCAGCTTTTTATAAAAAATAAAAAATAAATGGAAAAAGAGAAAACAAAAAAACTTAAAAAGAACAGAATGAAGGAGGGTTACCTGGCCCCGTCACTAGGCACCGTGACAACCCGCCCGACTACTCATCCGAGTAACCGGTGCCGCCTGGAGAAGTCAGCCCAACCGTGTCAAACTTTGGTTGGAGCTCGCCAATGCGAGCTGACATTTAGCCGGAGTCCGCCCGAGTGTGCCACACTTTGGCCTGAGTTGCCCACCAGTTCGGGCAATATACTACCAAGCCTGCCGGTCTGGCCAAACCTGAAATCAGCCGGCCAAAACTTGGCCAACAACGGCCACACGTGAATTAATAAGGGAAGTTGCACCGTCACGGCCGATCGGCTCGCCAATTGATTCGTTTAACCCGCAACCATTCTGCCCATCCCAACGACCGGCGACCCCATCCAACACCCGACCGCTTATTGCCCACCCACTCCACCCTTTTGGCCAAGCACCGCAACTGCCTGCCATCCATTCACACCATCCGTCACCATGATTTTGATCGTATTTGTGGCCATATTGACAAAAACAAGATCAATTCTATCTTAGGTATGTTTTTATTTATTTTGTTTTGTTATACCTATTGGTGGTTTTAGGTTTTGTTTCAAGGAAGATGCGAATGGAGATTAATAACATGGAATTCGACAATACTAAGCCGAGTATGGCCGATGTTAAGCTAGGAGAGAGGTCATCCGGTTGGTCACCACAACCAAGGTGACGGTGTGAAGTAAGTCTAGGGGGTTAATGAATCTGTTACTACTAATGCTACTCTCTATTTTGTTGACTTGAAACCTTTTTCCACTTTCTACATCAATACGTTCTAACAAAGCAAAAAGTTTTTCTTGAATATCGAGTAATGTTTTATTGAGTCAAAACTAGTAGGGAACCGTGATCTTGTTATATGATGATTATTGACCATTATGTGTTGAGAATTGTTTCTTGAGGAACACTTACAGGGTCGCAAGGAACGGCCAATCCGGAACACTACACCCGGACCGTCCCCCGAAAGTTTAACCCCGCAGAAATTCCTGTTGGATCCGATGTCAACTCTACACTATATTGGACGATTAACCGGAACTTAATTCTTTTTCATGAAGGGGTGTTAGATCGGGGAAACGAGCATATACATTCAAGACTTCTTATCCCTTTTTACCACTCTCTGTTGATCCTGAATGGTCACTCACTTTTAGTGGTTCCTACCCTTAAACCCTATCCTCTTTTTAAGCCTCATGCATTCTCTTTTCCTTTTTCCTTTAGCAGATATGTGCAAAACGTCAGCGAGAAAGGAACAACACAGTTTCCTGCCACAAAGACTAAAGAAGGAAGTAAAAGAAGAGATTGCAACCAAACGTCCTAAGAGCTTATTCTTCCTTGGAACCAATTCGAAAGGTATGCTCATTAAACTCGGTGATTAAAAGTTTTGTTTCCCCTTCCAAAAAACAAAAGAATATAACAAAAGAAAATAAAGAAAAAAAGAGAAAATAAAAGAAAATGGAAGGAAAGGAAACATTACAACTAAGAGAGTCTAGTAGCATAGTTCCAAGGAAAGACATGGCCACCTAAAGGAGAGATGAGCCAATTACAGAAGAGAACCCCCTCGGAAATACCTAAGTCTGGGGAAACCGAAAGTAAGAAAGAAGTAAAGGAGAAGGAGGTGTTTAAAAGAAGACTTGGTTGGAAACTGTGGACCTCAACTGATCCGTTCTCTCTTGCGGTTATGCAACATATCATGCATTCGAGACTATACGGTTACCGTAAACACTTCAACTCCACTACTTAAACACCAAAATCCCCTTTCATACCAAGCGTCGTCTACCCCGAATGACACCTTCTAATGAAAAAGTCCATGCCAAAACATTTAAAGAATGTAAAGAGTTGACTGACGTGAATTCATAGTTATGTAGGATCAAAGCGGATGCACAAGGACAAGAAAGGTGTAGGACTATTGAGCGGGCGTTCTAACGTAACTTTTGTTTAATGTGGTCTGTAGGATATATTAGAGACACGGTCACTGATAACAGGAGAGTTCCCACGATTTGCAAACCTATCCACCAGATTTGTTCTTTTATTTGCTTCAGGACAAGCAAAGTCTAAGTCTGGGGGAGGTTATAACACGGCTTTTTAGCCCGTTCTAGCTATTGTTTTCTTACGCTTCAGAGAGAATTTGGTGCCATTCTAGAGCCAATAAGAGGATAAACACATATTCTAGGTGCCAAGAAGGTTTTAAGAGTTTTGAAGCTAAAAGTATCAGAAGGCAATCATTCTAGTACTTCAGAAGTTTATTATCCGGCCGAGGTCTTCCCCATAACGGAAACGAGATATTTGGTATGCATGGAAAGCGAGAAGAGTCAAGATTAAAGTCGAAGTCGAATCACAGCAATCCATGAAGCCGTTTGGAAGATATGACCTGAAGAGTGAAGACATGTCAAGAACCGGCCTTTTGGAAATAATAAATCCAAAACACATCCGGCCAAGGAGACTTGAACCCGGGCAGCTCCGAGTAGCTCAACACCGACCATTAGGTCACGCCCAAGTCCTTCCCTCCTTGCGCCACCGTCATTAGGCTCCTTTCCTGACTTCTCGGCCCGATCACTTACTTATCCGGCGGAATGACGTTCTTACCCCTAAACCTAATTCTTGGCCCTCAAGTATAAATACTTGTTCTAAGTCCTAACCCTAGGTGTGCCTTCATCACAAGCGAACCCTAGCTATCGCCGAGAGCTGCCAACTCGCCGCCGCACCTCTTGAAGCTTGAACATCACCATCTCTCTCTTTCTCTTCCTCGTTTTGTGTAAGACTCGTTAAGGTGGAGTTTTGTCTCTTGTATTCTACATTTAAAGAAGTAATCTCTACACCCTTTTTAAGTGTTATTCATCTTTTTGTTATGGTTTACTCAACCGAACTTTTGATTAGCTCCTTTGCCATGAGCGAGTAGATTTCTAGTTGGGTTGGAGGGGGTTTCAAAGGGGAATTCATGGGGACTTTTAGATCAAAAGTCTAGGTTGGCGGTTTCTAAAGCTTTGTTTGATTGTTTACACTATTCTTTCTAGTTGAGTTTAATCTTAATGCATGTATGTGCGGAACGCCACCTAGTACATGATCTTGTATAATTGCCTGAGCTAGCTCAACTGAATAAAGAACTATAACCGTTGCACGCCCGCCAAGTCATAGGGACTTATGGACTAGAATCGAATTTGAACTTAATGCTTTGATCTTGTATTTTGAAACCATGTTAGCACCTACTAGCCGTTAGGGCAACTGAGTACGCAAGATATTAGTGAGTATAGCCGGTTTTCACCTACTAGCCGTTAGGGTTAGCTGGTCTTGATAGAGTTTCGTATGTCTGAGAATTTGGAAGTAAACAAACTGATATAGCTCAAATTGCCTTAAGCTTACTCCCTCAAATAAGAGATCGTCGTTAGCACGTAAGGGTCAAATTCCACTGAGCTCTCGATGTTCACACAATAGACTTATGATGTTGTTTAATAAGCTAAGCTAGATGAAGTAATTGAATGTAAAAGATAAATAAGCAAGTAAACGAGTTGTAGATTCAAGTGATTAAAGCGTCAGGTCTAAGGAATTGTCTCGGGAGATAGATAAATTGTAGATCTAGCTAATATTAGTATTGTTATCGCACCGTTCTCGAACTCAAACTATGATTCTAGAGTAACCGGTGGCGTTCCGCTAAATTCTCTATACTTAGAACTAAGATAACCAGAGAAGCCGAGAAATCTTATGCTAAAGCATGCATTGTTATTAAGCTTGATTAGTTCACCTTGTATCTAAACCAGAGCCCTTCTATGAGCCTACCTGTTCTTTCTTAAATGCCTATGCTCATCTATGATAGTTATAATAACAAGTACCTATGGCGGGCATACCTATTATCTAATATCAAGTTCTAGGTGACCAATCTAAAACTAGCAATTAGAATAATCAAGATGAAGAACTCTAAGAATAATCCTAAGGGGTTTCCGATCTACTAATCCATCTAAATCCCTATTGAGACTCCCCAAACCCAACAAGGTGATTACTCAGACATGATAATAGAAACACAAATCATAATCTGAATAGTTTGCGTTGATGAATTAAGAATAAAAGTAAAGGAGTTCAGAATCCTCTCTAAAAGGATTGGATTCTTCTCCCAAAATGTGTAACAATCTCTAAAACAAAACTTAGGTCTAACAATGACCAAACAATTAGGTATATTCGTGACTAAAACATGCAGGGACTACTTTGCAAATAAGGAAGACTTCAGGGCTTCTCAAAGACTTTGCAGTAAACGAGAATTCCCTTGGCAGCAATAAGAGTGTCGATCGACACCAGCTTCTAAAAAACGTCCTTCAAGATCTTCATTGCTGAAAAGCTTCCAAAATTCCTTATTGTGCTCCATAGTTCCCGGATGTGTAAGTGTACCTGAAATGACTCAAAACATACGAAAAATACTAGAAAGACTCTAAGAACCATTCTGAAACTATGTTAGAAATCAGTAAAAACCAGAACATATCACAAACCTAGCCATGTTATCACCTAGATTGAGATCTATACTTTATTATTGAACCATGACATCCGGAGAAACCCCCGAAGACCTAACGCTTCTCTCTTATTGCTTACCGTTTACTTTAGTTACTTGTCTTTTATTTTGGTTACTTACTACATACAACAACCCCGTCTCTTTATTTTGGTCCTAGCTTCACTCGCTTCTTAAGGATTTCTCTGAACTACTTCTCTCCTTGTGGATTCGATCCTAAAATACTACTCCGATATACTATGCACTTGCAGTAGTCGTGTGGTTTTTCAGGTAAAAGCCTGAGGCAAAATAAAACACGCATCATCAAGCATGCTCAAAAGAATTGGTTTCTGAGTATCCTCCCCCTCTGTTGAACCATGTTCATCTCCCCCTAGATCGAAATGTTTGTCAGTTCAATGCATCTTGGCATTTAGACGACACTCTGAGTGGACTTGGATGGGTTCTAATAGACCAAGACATTGTTCTTCATTTGGGCCTCAAGAGTGCGCGTAGGGGATTATCACCACTTCATGCCAAAGTTGATTCCTTGCTACGTTGATTCCTTGCTATGGGCAATGGAATTTATGATCTCAATTGGAGTTACGAGTTTCTCTTTTGCTTCTGATTGTGCTGATCTTCTCTCTTTTCTTGACAAACTGTCAAAGTGGCCTACCTTTGTAGCTGAGATGGCGACTTTTAGTTCTCTTGTCTGTTTTTTCCTTCTTTTAGTATTAAGTTTCTTCCTCGCCTTTGCAATATACGGGCTGATTGCCTTGCAAAAAAGGTTCACGCTCGTAATAGTTTGTTTTTCCATGTAAGCAAGTTGGTTCCTAAATGGCTCTCTCTAGAAGAGAGTCTCTTCCCGATTACTCAATAGAAATGGTCGCTCGACGAAAAAAGAAAAAGAAAAAAAAGAAAGCAAGTGGGAAGAGGTGTATCATATTATCAGTGATGGACCTCTCAATCGAATGGGGGAGACCCTTCTTGTTGTTGGAAATGGAGTACAATCCCTGATCCTAAGCACCTTTTTTGTATTTTTGCGTTAAGTTGGTTGCATTGACATTTGGATGATGACAATGCTTATAGTCATGATATGTTTTCTTGCATTATGCAAGTTTTAAATAGTAGTAGCTAGAACTTTTCCTTTTAGATTGGTTGAAGATTCATGATCGAATTATTACTCGTGTCCTATCTCTAAGAACTTGTTACTAATCTTAAATTGTTTTCATGAAAATGAATAAAGTCTATGTGATGCCTTTTTACATTGTGTTCATTTTTCTTCTAAATTTGCTTTGATGCTAGAATTGCTTTAATTATGCAATTGTTAATTATGTAACAAACATGTCCCCCATTTAAAAAATACTTCGGGTTTTTATAATACAAAACCTTTTACACCTACACTCAATATATGTGGTCGCATATATATTTTTGCAAGTCTTATTGGTGGAAGATCAACTTCATGTATATGAAAATTTCCATTAAAGCAATAATATAAGAATCAAAAGAATAAGGTCAAGTAAAAAACTAACATAAAAAATCAACTTTCAATAATCCAATAGCATTTCTCATTTAGCTATTTATTTATAAGACTTAGCTAACAACCAAACCTCACGACAGACATATTTATAGAATACAAAAGATTTATGTAACACAACTTCACTTCTGTATTTGAGTAAACATATTATTTAGTTTTGGTTGTTTATCTAAGCATAAAACAACAAATTAATACTAATTTGGTTTGAACATCACTTTTTATAAATAAAAAAATTACCGAAAGAATGACACTTCTAACGTAATGAAATAGATTAAGGTGATAGAAAAATAATTGAAGAATGTTTACAATGGTCACAATCGAGAAGCACAACCACCATTTGTTTTCATATCTTTAAGAGATCTTCTAGATAAAAACATTAGTTAATTCATTATTGATGCTCCAGAAGAACTATTCCTACGATATGTTTCTTTTTGTCGAAAATACTTAAAAACAGGAGAATTTGTTTTGGAGAAAATAGAAGAGATCGCATATATATTAGACATATTGTTCTATGTTTATAAAAGAAGTCATTGGGCACACTAATTTTGAGTATATGCATCTTCCGTTGAGATAGAAGGCTTCTCATCATCGTCTAAGTATAACCTTCCTCTTGGTGAAGCACAATACTGATTTGAGTTCATGTGACTCTTCATCCTACAATTCCTGCCTATTGTGGTTGCTTCAGCCATTGTTCTATGTTTCATACCATTACTGCTACCACCAGACCGTCTTAAGCCATTCGAATCAAACAATACTTTTCATTTACAAAGGACATCATGGTGAGGAGGAAAAAGTGCAATCCTCGAGTCCTTTACATTTAAAGCATCATCATATCTTCTCATTCACGAAACTCCAAATAAGATAATTTTGATAAAAACATAAACTTTAGAGATACACATAAAAAGTTTTAGAACCCAAGATTTTGATTAGCTCCATTTGACAACCGAAAAGAATAGACAAGTATCAGCTTCAAGAAAAGCTTAAACTGAGTAATCTCATTGAGACATTTAATAAAACAACAACTATTGCCCCCTCCTTCATTGCTATATCCATATTTGATTTCTCATCTTTTTATAGTCTTTATTATAAGAACAAAAAAAAAATTTGGAGTAGATTTCTGTGTGATGAGTGATAAATAAAACAACTATATATATATAGCAAACATGTTAGTGTATTTATTATCTAATGATTAATAATACCACATTATAATCATTCATCACATTAATAATACCCACGTTACAAATGGCATGAGCCACTATTAATATATTGTATTTGAATGGAGTAAATGGTTAATGTACATTTATTGTAATAGAAACGTGAGTTATAAAATATTAAGCTACTTCATAATGGGAGTTACGATTTTTAATGTATATGTGTATTATTTAGTAAAAAAAAAAAGTTTACAAAAAAAAATGATTTTGATAAAAAAAAATTTGGCAGGAAATTTTTTTGGCGAAAAAATTTTGTATCGGAAAAATTTTGTTGGCGGGAAATTTATTTTTTTAGAAACTTTTAGTCGGAAAAAAGTCAATATTTTATTTTGGTAACCTAAAACATTTTTCAAATATGGGTAAAATGGTCATTAAAAATTAAAAGAAATTATAAATGAAAATGACAAACAGAAAAGGGCATAATTGAAAAAGGGTAGTGTTGAAAGGACATTCTTAGCAATTTTTCTAGTTCTAAATGAAAAAAAAATAAAATCATGTACTGATATAGCATATTTATTTTATAATGAAGTAAGAGGAGACTATCCAGACATCATTTAACCAAGACTACATCTCGATGAAAATTACATGGATGACTAGAAAATCTGATTAATGATGTACATGTTTATACAATATCTTTAATTTGATGAAGGAACTTATGTTAATTTTAAATTAATTTGTGTGTCGTTTTGCATTCATGTTGTAATATTTGCATTCATGTGATAAATTTTAAATATAAATATAAATATAATTTTAGATAATAATTCACAAGACCTAATAGATACTTTTTTCTAAAATAAATTCTTAGTTTATAATAACTATATCTTAGTTACATTATTTATATATCATATATTTTAAAACTAACTTAAAATATTTACATATTTTACTATATTACTTTCAATTTCTAGTATTATAATAGACAATCATCATAATTAAAATTTATTACACAATCATAATTTATATGCCACAAATTAGCCATAACCTAGCCCTGGAATTTCGGAAAGAACCGATTAAAGCGACCCGGTTAACCCAATAATTTTGGTTATTGTCGTTGACCGAATTGAGCAGGCCAAACCGAACAGCAAAATTAATTTATGTAATCATATATCGGTTCGGATCAGTTCGGTAATCGGAGCGATCGGGTTTGTTCGGTTTAATAGCTTATTAAGTAGTGGTATATAAACCTAACCGGTAACCTAATAACCCTAATTTCATTTTCTCATCTGCTTCGCCTCCGTAGCCAATTGAAGGCGATTCCAAGAGAGATTTCACTCATCCGTTCACCTTTCTTCTCTATTCATCTCAGCGTGATCTAATCTACTCTTGACTCTTCTGTTCTGGTGTGGATCTTCGTTCTTAGCCTCGTCAAACCGAAAAATTTCTCAAAGTTCTCAAAAGTTGAAGAGGTTAGTTCTTCGTTTTCTTCTTGATAGCTACTTGTCTAATTCAATATAATGAGATCTTTTTCCGACTCATAATACATGGATATAAGTGGGATCAAAAACCCTAAATCTCTTCAAATCGTCGATATTGAGAATTAGTGTTTCAGATTCCACTTATCATCGAGAAATTAAGAGTTCGGTTTTTGTTTGTATTTCTTCTCTAATGCGATCGTGAAATGTTATCATGTGAAATCCATAGTTTGTTTATTGCTAGTTTAATGTTTATGGTCATTTTGTTAGAGCTAATGGTATATGCTTTGCTGGTAATGTGTAGATGACTGAAGAGCTGCAAAACAAGAATGAACCTGAACCTCTAGTTGAGCCTCAGCATTCAATGGAGGTTGAAAGTGGGACGAAACGTCCGAGACCTGCCTTTGGTCCTAATAAGCCTAAGAAACCCCGATAGAAGTATGCTAAGAGAGCTGCTGTTTGGGAACATTTTCTGCAGAGAGATGGAGATCTTGCAAAGAGCTATTGTAAGTATTGTACTGCAGAACTCGCCTGTTATTCAAAAACAGGAGGTACTAGTCCTATGATTGGTTACATTGCAAGATGCAAACTATACAAGGATTGGTTAGGAAAAGAAAAACAGAAGGTTATAACTGGTGATAACAATAGGAATATGAAGATGGTCAAGTATGATCCGCTTATGTTTAGGAGATCAGTGAATGAGATGGTAGTAGTGAATGAGTTACAATTCTCATTTGTAGAATCTGAGGGTTGGAAGCGGTTTTGTTCTAATGTCTTGCCTCTGAACAAGACATTTTGTAGGAAGACATGCAGTGAAGACATTGTTAAGATCTATCTGGAAGAGAAGGCAGGTTTGAAGACTTTGTTTAGTGTTGAGAAACAAAGGGTTTCATTGACTAAAGACATATGGACGTGTCCCACTACTTCATATAGCTACATGGTGATCACAGGTCACTGGATTAATACTGATTGGGAAATGCAGAAGAGAATCCTGAGTTTTAAATCACAGATCATAAGGGAGACACCATAGCAGGTCAGTTGCTGGATTGTTTAGAAGATTGGGAAAATTGAGAGGGTGTTTACAGTTACAGTTGATAATGCAAGAAACAATGACACGGCTTTGGGTGCTTTTAAGGATGGGTTAAGGCTAAAAGGAGTACACGCATTAGTTCAAGATAATGAGTTCTTGCACATGTGTTGTTGTGCGCACATCCTCAATCTGATTGTTAAAGATGGTTTGAAGAAGGCAAAGCCACAAGTTGTTGTTGTTAGGAATGCAATGAAGTATGTCCGGTCCAACTTCAGTAGGCTTAAATCCTTTTCTTTGAGGTGTGAGACAGGAAAGTTGTGTAGAGGCAGATTGCCATTAGATGTTGTCACAGGGTGGAACTCAACATATTTGATGTTTACTTCTGCTTTAAAGCTAAGAGTAGCTTTTGGGAAGATGGAAGCTGAGGAAAAGTTGTACAGTAAGTATTTTGAAGAATATGAGGATGAGAAGAAGATGACTAAAAGAGTTGGACCACCATCTACTTCTGATTGGGATACAATTGCAGGGTTGGTCAAGTTTCTGAAAATTTTCTACAAGTGTACTTTAACTTTCTCTTCTTCAAAGACTGTGTCTTCAGCTATGTGTTACAATGAAATTGTGGACAATGAGAGGAATCTCATCACTAAGTGTGGCAATGCAGACAAAGCGACCAGAGATGAAGCTAGGGTCATGAGGGATAAATTTGACAAGTATTGGGATGGATTTGGAAACATGAATCCCCTACTAATTTGTGGCTAGTGTCTTTGATCCTCGCAACAAGATGAAGTTTGCTTCCCTCTACTTTGACCAGTTGTATGGTAAAGATACAATAGAGAGTAGGAAACTTAATGCTTTGGTTTCTAGTGTAGTGACTAGTTTGTATTAGGAGTACTGTTTCAAGCTGTGCAAACCAATAGACACTGTATTAGGAGTACAGTTTCAAGCTGTGCAAACCAGTAGACACTGAAGAAGATCAAACCGATTCACAGCCTCATCCTACCAACTTTGAGCTATCAGATGATGAAGATGATTGTGAGGGAATGCTTGCATTATTTGATAAAGCGGTTGATTTGAAAGGTAATGAAGATAGATGCAATGAGTTACAAATTTATTTGACAGAAAAAAACTAAGGCTAGAGTAGAAAATAAGTTGGGGCTGCCTTATGATATTCTCAGTTGGTGGAGACGTAATTACCCATGGTTCCCTATATTGTCAGAATTTTCTAGAGATGTTCTCGCAATTCAAGCCTCATCAGTTGCCTCAGAGTCAGCTTTTAGTACAAGTGGTCGGGTGTTGGATCCTTATAGGTGATAATAGGATTTTTACTCAAATAATCCTAAAACACGATCCTGTCGTTGTAGTATTTTAGGTTGTCAATCCAATCCCGTGTGATGTAAACAGATGAGATATGATTAGAAAGCTCTAAGTCAAGCCAAGCAGAGAGTTGGTTGGTTCTAACAGTCCTACTATGTAATAACAGAAATGAAATGAAACTAAAAGCAGAAATGATAACAGGCAGTCAAATGGATAAACAATTCCTAATGATGGGGTAATCGAATAGTGTGGTCTCCTTAATCTATTCAGGCGGTTGACAAAACTATCCCTAGACAACAAGTTCAACAACAGATTAATTCACTCCCGTGATAGAAATCCTCAAGCAAAGCTAGACACTGACCTAATTCCCATTAGCGATCTCTAACTAAGCAGGCATTATCGAATCAACTTGTTAAAGCCAATACC
>Ga0041059_1002218_pt1 | contig 14752 bp, 11 predicted proteins | sample AraColnosormetaG_FD_56232 | JGI IMG/M metagenome (GOLD analysis project Ga0041059, IMG submission 56232) | Arabidopsis roots microbial communities from North Carolina, USA - Col MF nosort | ecosystem: Host-associated > Plants > Roots > Unclassified | place: USA: North Carolina | collected...
GAGAAAAGAGAAGAGAAATAGAAAGCAATAAGAAAACTCTGGTTTTGAGTTTTATTCTCTCTAGTCTTTATTCTTCCTTCTTACTTTAATCTTTTATAACAGATAAAGATATATCAAACAAAAACAAATATTTTATCCCAAGTTAGCCTAATCATGGTCTAAAGATCTGTGTCTTTTTAAAACGGGTGTACACTTTTGTGTTATTTTATTTATTGACCAAAATACTTTGAATACTAATGAGAAAGAAACTTAGTTTAAGAGACGTCCAAAATTAAAGCTGCTATCTCGTTAATTCTATTTTTTATTATAAGGAACTAAAAAATTTAAATATTTCTAATACCTATAACTTTTAAAAAGTGAAATATTATCATTTTTTCAACTATTAGACTTTTATGAAGAACTTAAAAATAATTAATAAGAAATTTATAAATTATAAATATTGAAATTTTATATTACAGGTGAAATCCTAGAATTAATGTCTTGGATTGATAATAATACGAGACAGTATATTACAAATAAAATCCTAAAAATAAAAATCAAAATATAATTATACAATCTTAAACCATAAATAAAACAAACAATATTAACTAAACAAATACAGCTTAAAATTCAAATTTTTTAAAATTGAATCTCCATTATTTTATAAGAAGTTTAAAAATTAGAAACATTTAAACTTTATACTACGACTGAAATCATAGAATTGATGGCTTTGGATAGATACTAATAGAGAAATTTCCACAAACAGCACAATAATATGGGATTGATAAATTATGTGTAAAATCTTAGAATCAATAATCACAATATAATTATACAATTTTAAACACTAAATAAAACAAACAATATTAAAACAAGTATAACATAAATTTTAATTTTTTTAAAAAATGCATATAGATTCTTTTATAAAAATTCTAAACATCATAATTTAAACTTTATACTACGGGTGAAACCCTAGAATTGACAGGTTTGGGTAGATAATAATGCGGAATGATATACTATAGGTGAAATCGTAGAATTAACAATCAAAATATAATTATATAATTTTAAATACTAAATAGAATAAATAATATTAACAAAACAAATACAACATAAAGTTTCAAATTTTTGGTTATAAAATATCATCTCGCGGTATACCATACATTTAAATCAAACAAAATAATATATAGACTATCCTAAAAAACAGTTCAATTTTTTTATTTAATAAAACTATAGGTTCACGGTTTACAACGGATTAATATCTTGTATATTAAAAAAATTGACTTGACACTGGTAAACATCTAATAGATAAACATGACACATGTGTATAGTTTCGTTATAATTTTTTTCTCAAATTTTTATTTTTATTTAGTAAGATACATATTGTTTCCTTATAATTATCTTTTTAAAAATTTAAAAAATTGTTTTATATTACATGTCGTTTCCTTATAAATATTTCTTTAAAATCAATAAATATAAAATTTTGATTACATGTGTCAATATCTGAGATCGATAAATTTGACACATGTCATGATTCTATGAGTTACTAACTTTGAGAAACATACTTTATATAATAGGATTTTCTTATATTTCTTCCTCAAATTTCTATTTTTATTTAGTAAGATGCATATTGTTTGCTTATAAATTATCTTTTGAAAATTTTTCAAGTTGTTTTATATTACATAAGTTTTCTTACAAATATTTTTTAAAAATTAAAAAACAGAAAATTTTGATTTACACGTGTCAAATTTATAGCACACATGTCAAATTTATCGATAAATGTAACGCACATCATTATTCTATAAGTTACTAACTTTGAGATGAAATAGTTATAAATAATTTATATTTAATTCCAACACTAATTTCTAGGTGAAATATATGTAACAAAACCATCTATGAAGATACATAAAGTCATGATCATGGATGATTATTTTTAAAAACAGAAATTAGAGCTATATATTGACAAGTTCTCTTTAAAAGAAGAAAAAAAAATTCTTCGCATTTAGCATTACTGTATTCGATATTCGTGATTACTAATAAAAAATTACTTCATAGCGAAGTTATAGTTTTTTTATCAATTTCTGTCAAAAAGCTTTTGACCGGATCAAACATCCACCTATACGATGATTAGATATACTTGACAAGTAAATCTTTACGTATTAAATGGAAGGTAAAGACTAAGAAAAAAAAAGGAAGCTTGCTTATTGCAAGCGCCTTACCACATAAGCATTTATGCTTACTTTTGTTTTTCTTTCTCTATATGCATGCATGTATGTACTAATGTAGACAAGTGTATGACTTTGATGATGTAGAATCTGTTTAAGATTTGAACAATTAATTAATTTCTTAGATATTGTCCAAATATAGGAATTGATGATCTATAGATATGGTCAATAGAACTATATTACACTTGTCATCAGAATCCACACCTGTTCAATTTCTTCCCAAGAAAAAATTGTTGTATTCAATGTATCATAATATAATCATGTGTCTATGAGATTCAGTGTTATTGTTGGCTTCTATAACATCTAAAACAATAGTTAAGAGAGGGAAAATAAACAAAGATTGAGAGAGAAGAAGCGATGGCACATTACAGAGTAAGCTCAGAGGTAGAGAACATAATGAACAGAGACAGGAGTCACCGAAAAAACGAAGAAGAAGACGAAGAGGAAGCTTTGAAATTAGCGGCTATGGAGAAGTTGCAGCGTCTTCCAACGTATGACCGGGCGAGAAAGGCCGTGTTAAAAGGGATCACAGGAGGTTTCAAGGAGATTGACATGAAAGACCTTGGCCTCGCGGAGAGAAGAGAGTTATTCGATAGAGTTATGACGATGGATGATGAAGATTGGCATGGAGAGTATCTAAGGAGGCTAAAGAGTCGTTTTGATAGGTAAAAATGCGTTAAATATTTAAAGTACTTAAGTGTAAATCTGTTAGACTTTAAACTTATCTTCGGTCACAAAAAACTTCAGAGTCTCTCTGCATCTGCCGACGATAGAAGTCCGATTTGAAGATTTAAACGTGACTGCCGAAGCTTATGCGGGAAGCAAAACCGTTCCCACAGTCCTGAACTCATACGTCAACCTTTTAAAAGTAACGTCTCGTTTCTCATTCGATTTCTTGTACCACAAGGAATCAATTTTTGTGTCTTCATTATGTTTCTTCCCGTGGAAGAAATCTATTTTCAGAGTCACTTTTTTCCAATCTCACCTAATCGTCTATTTTTCTATTTAAAAAAGGGTATTGGAACTAAAATCAGAGTTCTTCCGGATCGGAAAAAGAGAATCTCCATTCTTAACGATGTTAGTGGAATCATCAAGCCTGGCAGGTTCATTAACTATCCCTAGCTATCTGTTTTTCATTTTTGTTTTCGACTCCAAATTGTAGCACTGCAAAAACTAGGTAGGGGAATAAAATTAATTGTATGTAGCTGATAAATTTTATGATATTTTGATATTAGTCCATTGGAGATTTTGTGTGTCTCTGAAAAATAATACTCCCTTTGTTCTTTATTATTTGACATTCTAGAAAAAAAATTGTTTCTAAAAGATTGATTTTTTAGGTTTTATATGTAAAATTAATTGGCAATTATTGATGAATATCAAACTTTCAAGATAAATAATTAAATATCATTGCTTGAGAGTTATAAAAAAATGTAAATCACAAAAAATAATATATTTATAATCAATTTTTAATGTGTTTTTCAATATATGTATTTTTCTAGAAAATCGATTATTAAGGAACAGAGAGTAGTATTTTGCACCAAATTAAAGCTACCAGATTAAGAACAATGTAGTTGACCAGAAAAAGAAAAAAAAAAGATTTACAACAATGAAAAAATTCTCAGTTTGCTTCTTCTTATTACAGATTGACTCTACTATTGGGACCACCGGGCTCTGGAAAATCGACACTACTAAAAGCATTGTCTGGAAAGACAGAAACTGGACTAAGAGTAAATACACTTCAATCTTTGAAAGACATCAAAAAATGCTTTGATTCGTTATATAGAATATATTATTCGAACTAATTGATAAAATTGTGTTGTTGAATGGTTAGTCTACAGGGAAAGTGACATACAATGGTCATGAACTGCATGAGTTTGTGCCTGAAAGAACTGCGGGATACATCGACCAATATGATGTTCACTTGCCGGACCTAACAGTTCGAGAAACATTAAAGTTTTCCGCAAAATGCCAAGGAGTTGGCACAGGCTACGGTATGAAACACTATCCCATTTATTCAATAAGTATCACTCCAAACTATTTATTGACATGGATGGTTGAGAACAGATATGCTTGCTGAGTTACTGAGACGAGAGAAAGACTTGAATATCAAGCCGGATCCTTACCTCGATGCGTTAATGAAGGTACAAAAAGAGGGGTCATTAGGTAGAGAAGTTAAAAAAAGAATTTGATCTTTTATAGTGTTTTGATATTGTTTATAGGCATCGGTTATAAAAGGACACAAGGAGTATGTGGTTACAGATTACGTTTTAAAAGTCTTAGGACTTGAGATATGTGCTGATACGATAGTTGGGAATCATATGAAGAGAGGCATCTCTGGTGGGCAAAAGAAACGCGTAACGACTGGTACTAATGTGGAATTCTTAGTAGTATTTCGCTCTTAGGTATTGAAATGTGCATATTCTTGATGTGATATTGATTTTTATGTGTAGGCGAAATGTTGGTCGGTCCAGTTGGAGCTTTCTTCATGGACAACATATCAGATGGTTTAGATAGCTCGACGACGTTTCAGATTGTCAAGAGCATCAAGCAAATGATCCATGTTTTCGATAAAACCGCTCTTATTTCTCTTCTCCAGCCTCCTCCAGAGACATTTGAGCTCTTCGATGATGTCATCATTCTTGGAGAAGGCCACATTGTTTACCAAGGCCCTCGAGAAGACGTCCTCGAGTTTTTTGAATTTATGGGGTTTAAGTGTCCTGAAAGAAAAGGGATTGCTGATTACTTGCAAGAAGTGAGTTTTCCAACAACATTCTTGTTTTTTTTCATGAAACTTATTTATTAACTTTCATTGTACTAATCAAGACTACACTATTCATTTAGATTTTATCCAAAAAAGATCAAGAACAATATTGGGCTAATCCAGAGCTGCCATATCGTTATGTAACCGCAAAAAAATTCGAGGAAGGCTTCAAAATTCATCATTTCGGGAGAGCAATGCGGTCTCAGCTTGCAACGCCATTTGATCGACTAAAGAATCACAGAGCAGCCCTGACAAGGACAACATATGGAGCTAGCAAGTTGGAACTACTAAAGGCATGCTTAGAACGAGAAAGCATTCTAATGAAGAGGAACTTACGCACTTTCGTCTTGAAGTCACTTCAGCTAATTATCAATGCCATTCTAATCGGAGTTGTGTTTTGGCAACAAAAGAACTATCCCAGCACGGTCGAGGATGGAATCATCTACATGGGAGCTATCTACTTGGAAGTGCAAATGATTGTGTTCTCGGGGTTTTTCGAACTTCCAATGACTATCGATAAGCTTCCAGTGTTCTACAAGCAACGTCATTTTAGCTTTTACCCGTCATGGGCATTCTCGTTACCAACGTCAATCATCACCTTCCCTTTATCCTTCGTTGAAGTCTTCATTGTGGTCTTAATAACTTATTTCACCATTGGATATGATCTAACCGTCCCATCGTAAGTTTATCTTAACAAACCAAAAAAAAACTTTGGTCTATACTTACTATTAATATATGTGTGTATGTTTTTTTTGTTACTATAGGTTCCTGAAACATTACTTAGTTCTAGCATTGTGCGGACAAATGTCGTATGGGCTTTTTCGATGTATCGCTGCAGTGACTCGAAATCATGTGGTTTCAAACACAATGGGATGTCTTGCTGTGATGTGGCTGATGACATTCAGCGGATATGTGTTGTCCCGAAGTAAGTTTTAAAGAGGTTGTTGTTGTTCATATTCATTCTAAGTAGTTTATGATACATAACCTAATTAGTGATCAATTTTGTTTCGCAGATCAAGTGCATAAATGGTTGACATGGGCGTACTGGACATCACCAATGATGTATATCCAAACAGCTGTTTCGGTTAACGAATTCCGCAGCGAGTCTTGGAAAGATGTAATTTCTAAGAAACCTTTCTTTAAGTTTTCAACGTCACATTTTAAAGATATCAAACTTAACCGTGTAGTGTACGATTTCCAGGGTCTAGGAGTAGCGGTCTTGAAATCGCGAGGTTTTTTTGTAGAAACTTATTGGTATTGGATTGGACTTTTAGCATTGATCCTATCCACAATCTTGTCCAACATCATTACATCTTTGTGCCTGGCTTTTCTTAAACGTGAGTGTCCTCACATAGTCTTCCTACATCTATGAATTAGATAAATACTAACTACATCATTTAAACGTCATTTTTTCTCTCTTGTAGAATATGGAATATCTAAGACTGCGGTGTTACCGGATGAACGAGAAGAAGCTGATAGCAACAATACGACCGGCAGAGACTATACAGGAACTACGATGGAACGATTCTTTGATAGTAAGACCTAGAATATCTCTCTCTTTTCATCTCCTTTAAAGTCTCATGATCCCAAAAATAGCTTAAATTATATAGGAGTTGTAACAACAAGAACTTGCAACGACAAAAAACTGCGTATACCTTTCAAACCTCTATATATGACGTTCGAGAACATCACATATTCTGTAGACACCCCAAAGGTATGTGAATGACATATTTAATAAGAGTAGTGTATTTGGGCAAGAAGTTAAAAGAAAATATAACTTTGTAGGAAATGAAAGAAAAAGGCATAAGAGAGAATAAACTAGTACTATTGAATGGATTAAGCGGTGCTTTTAGGCCCGGGGTTCTTACAGCACTTATGGGCGTGAGTGGTGCGGGCAAAACTACTTTGATGGATGTCTTAGCCGGACGTAAGAACACAGGATACATCCAAGGGGAAATATATGTCTCTGGATTTCCTAAAAAACAGGATAGCTTTGCTCGTGTTTCGGGTTATTGCGAACAATCTGACATCCATTCCCCTCTTTTAACTGTTTATGAGTCTCTTCTTTATTCTGCATGGTTGAGGTTGCCTCCTGATATCGACACACATACTCGAGAGGTTTGTGTTTCTTAATGTATGATAATGAGTAACCATTATAAGATCCAAGAAATCATTTAACTAATAGAAATGTGCAGCTCTTTATTGAAGAGGTGATGGAATTGATAGAGTTAAAAGCATTGAGGGAGATGTTGGTAGGATATGTGGGAATTAGTGGGCTTTCGACCGAGCAAAGAAAAAGAATGACAATCGCAGTAGAGCTTGTAGCCAATCCTTCTATTCTTTTCATGGATGAGCCTACATCCGGCTTGGATGCTAGAGCTGCCGCGATTGTCATGAGGACAGTTCGAAACACTGTTGACACTGGAAGAACTGTTGTATGCACCATTCACCAGCCAAGTATTGATATTTTTGAATCCTTTGATGAGGTAACTATGTCTTACTTTTACCTTTTACCTTTTATTACTTTTACCTTTAGCTATGCACCTAACTTTCTTTTTTTAGCTTTTCTTGTTGACAAGAGGAGGCGAAGAGATCTATGTTGGTCCAATAGGCCACCATTCCTCTCAACTAATCGAATACTTTGAGGTAAGAAGAATAAGTAAAGTTATTCGTTCAACACCATCTCATTCTTCGCAATAACCGAACAATATACTTTTTAGGGAATAAGAGGAGTAGGAAAAATAAAGGAAGGTTATAATCCAGCAACATGGGCCCTTGAAGTAACAACAAGGGCACAAGAAGATGTTCTTGGTGTCACATTTGCGCAAGTATACAAGAAGTCAAACCTCTATAGGTAACGTGAGTTACAAGTTAGCATTCATATAAATATTAATTGAACAATCTCACAAAATATTTGTTGTATGGATGCAGGAGAAACAAAGATCTGATTAAGGAACTGAACAATATTCCTCCTCATGCACAAGACATTCATTTCTCAACAAAATATTCACAATCCTACCTCTCTCAATTCCAAGCTTGCTTGTGGAAGCAACACAAATCATATTGGAGAAATGTTCCTTATAACGCGGTGCGTTTCAGTTTCGGGGCTGCTGTTGGAATCATGTATGGAATCATCTTTTGGAGCCTCGGAAAACGAAAAGGAACAAGGCAAGATATCTTCAATAGTGTAGGCGCGATGTCAACCGTTGTTGGCTTCTTAAGTTCACAAAGTGCGGCTACTGTACGTCCAGTTGTAATCGCTGAACGTACTGTTTTTTATCGAGAAGCCGGTGCTGGAATGTACTCCGCTCTACCCTATGCATTTTCACAGGTATTTCATTTTCTATGTACCAATTAAACCCTATCATACGTTTTGGTTCAAGTTTTATAATACGTTTTGGTTTATAAACTTGAACATTATACATTTTGTAGGTGATAATCGAGATCCCATATACAATGGCTCAAGCTTGCATCTATGGAGTTATTGTCTATGGGATGATAGGATACGAATGGACAGCTTCCAAGTTTTTTTTGAACATATTCTTTACCTTCATCAGCATCCTCTACTCTATATACACTGGTATTATGGTCATTTCCGTAAGCCCTAATCAAGAAATCGCTTCGATACTCAATGGTGTCATATCCACATCGTGGAACGTCTTTTCAGGATTCACTATTCCTCGTCCCGTAAGTAACAAATTCTGTAGATTCTCTTTCTAAATTTTGTAACCAAAATGTTCACAATTAATCAATTATAGTAGTTTCAGCTTGGCTATGAATGCTCATAATTTAAATGGATATTAACTTTGCAGAGAATGCATGTATGGTTGAGATGGTTCACCTACGTGTGTCCCGGGTGGTGGGGGTTGTACGGACTGACGATAGCTCAATACGGAGATGTGGAGACAAGGCTCGATACGGGTGAGACGGTTGTTGAGTTCATGAAGAATTATTATGGTTATGAATACAACTTCTTGTGGGTTGTCTCACTTACCCTCATTGCTTTCTCTATGTTTTTTGTATTTATCTATGCTTTCTCTGTTAAGATTCTGAATTTCCAAAAGAGGTGAGAAAATTTAGGGGTGGGCATTTCGGTTTAACTTTGGGTTCGGTTCGGTTCGGTTCGGTTTATTAGGGTTTTGTAAAACTTTAATCAAACTCAACCGAAGTTAGTATGGTTTGGTTTGGGTCAATCTATATTTATTTGGCTTTAGTTCGGTTTGGTTTAAATTCGGTTTTAAAAACTAATCAATGTAACCAAACAAAATTATTTTGTTCATTTGTTTGAATTTTGAACTTGATAATAGTTAACTGAAGCAACAAGTTGTATATTTAAGTTTAGTAATTCAAATAAACCAAAGAAAAAAATAAAAATGCAAACAATTACATATTTAGTAATATACAATAATATTATTAATTAATTAATTAAATAAACACATTGGGTTATTGGTTGTGTTCGATTCGGTTAAATTGCGAACACCAATAACTCATTATCTACTTTGTTTGATAATCAATTATTCAATTTGTTACGAAAACTAGGTTTGTGTTACACTTTCAGCTTTTGGTATTTTTATTACACTTTTCAATATCCAAATTCTCAAAGAAAAATGCAAAACTTTTAAGTAACTCATACCTCTAGATTAAGAAAGTTAGTGATGACTCCCATCATTTCACCGCCATGGAAACGGCCAAGACATCCTCTTGCAGCTGCAACCTCATTCAACTCTGCAACTAAATCTCCACCAATTGCCAGAGGAGCTTCCCTCCTCCCACTCTCTTCCTCTTGTTTGGTAACATCTTCACCTGATTCCACAACCGTTGGAAGTGGAAAAGGGTCCAAAGACGTCTCTAGTACGGCTGATTCTCCTCCCACCGCGCTCACAAAGTCCCTTAACCGGCACATTGTGAATGGGACAGGCTCAAAGCTGTGGTCTCCATACTCAACAGGAGTTGAATGATCACCGGTCACACACAAGAAATACTGGTAATGTGTAGAAGACTCAGCTTGCCATAAAAGCTTAGCAAGCTGACGTATCGCCTTATCAACAGCTTCTAAACCTCGAACTTTGAACATTGTCGCCTTATCATGACCTGCATCATCTATAGCCTGCAACAATATAGAAATATGATCGAAAATCAGAGTGGAAATTTTTAAATTTTGTGTTAAAAGACTGAAAAAAGTTTTCACCTTTATGTGAAGGAACCCGAAATCATAACCATCTGACCTTCCTGGTTTATGCCCGTCCTCTCCCGGTACAAAGACATTAGGGCAGGGATTCAAAGGAGCTGAGAGAGCATTAGCTATAGCAGTTGCTTTCGATGTCAGAAGCGTCCGGTAATCTCCAGTAGCTCCCGGAGCTTCTAAAATGTCAATACCGAGCGACATACCAAGTCCAGCTATAATCTTTGTTGGTGCTACCATACATGGCCACAAGCCATGCTTCTCATGAAAAGGAGGTACCTAAATACACAAAACCCGTACATGAAGCAATTACATTAATTAACATCATTTCTACGAACGCAAGTAAAATAGTCAAACACACACCTCGATTCGAATACCACAACCACGTAAAAGAACGAGATTTGCAATATTCTTGCCTTGTGCAGCTCTCTCTGCGTTAACCGGGTGAGAAACAAGAATACGCGATATCTCTCTTGATAATTCGTTAACAACTTTAGCAGTGTGAGTAGCTTCTTCTGATTCATCTAAAGGTTTAGCTTCAAGAAGCAAACGATTATCTTTCAACGGATCAGTGCCAGATATATTCCCACTAAGTCTTGGCCCTTTAACAACAACACCACACCGATGTTCCGTCGCATATCTATCGAAAAAGAAACAAACTTTAGCCAAACAATAAACCACACAAAGCCATAAACACTAAGACAAACATTTTGCAACCTGACTCTCACTTCATACTCAGGGAAAGATTGAAGCTTTAACCCATCAAGAGCTGCACAAAGTATAGGACCTTCTTCTTCGAAATGTCGATCAGCTCTTCGACTAACAACAACTCCAGATTTCTCATCCAAAGTTGCAAAATTAGACTACATGGTAACAGAATGTTAAACAAAACCTATAAACAAACAAAAGAATGGAATACAAAATAATAAAACGCACAAACCTTGAAAGCTATATCACCAGGTGACATAGCTAAACCTGCACCCATAGACTCAAAAGCACCACGTCCACGGTAATATACTCTTGGATCATAACCCATGAGAGAAAGATGAGCAGTGTCACTACCACAACCTAAACCAACTTCTACTGGATCCATTAAACCGTTGATACCAGCTGATGCAATTGCGTCGAGATTAGGTATGTTTGCTGCTTGTAATGGAGTTTTGTAACCTAGTTTTGGTATTGTTACATCTCCTAAACCATCGATTAGAACAAAAGCTACTCTCTTTTTGACTTTTACATGATCTTGTTCCATTTTTTTTCTTTGATCAAATGGGTAATCTAGAAAACGAAAAAGGAAGAGACTTTATAATCTGATCGGGAACAAATTGAATTGAGAGTAAAGTATTTGCATGATTCGAAATTTGTTTGCTTACCTGAGAAACAGAGAAATGATCTTCAATTCAAAGAATGTAACTCTTGAGCATCAATGACAGATTGTTTTTTTTTTTAAGAATCTTTATAAAGGGGAGACGAATAAAGGATTTAATAGAGATTTAATCCAAACCGAATCAGAATATAATTAACCGGTTTAGATTGAACCAGCCTTCCGAGAGTTTGCGATTGGGTTTGGAACTTTTGGATATACGAATGATGGGCCATTAGCCCATTACCAAGTTTAAATACTTATTTTAGGCCCATAGCTTTTTTTTTTCATTTCAAATTATTATCGATCAATGAAAACTAATAAATGTTGTTTATAAACGTGATATGATGCGATTCGGTATAAAACTTTTGTGCCAAATTATTCGCTTTACTAGTTGACCCATAACTATTTTCTTAATTAATCATAATAAATAGATCAAATATATCTCTAATGAATAATGTACTTGACGACAAAAAGAAATATATAGTTTTCTTAGTTATTTTTCTCATAGTAATTTTAGTTATTTTATAATTGTATACTTGAAAACCATGTGGAAAAATGAATGTCGGTGTCTAACATTAATATGTCGAATTTTCTAACACATCAATAAAGCAAAATACATGTTTTAAATTCTAACGCATTCCACCGGGAAAATACATGTTTTAAGAAATATTTAAAATTTATTATTGAGTTAAAATGTTGATCGATTTAGGTTTCTCAGGGGCCTAGTATTAAGGCATGTTCGTTTAAGTGTCGTGCGACTATAACCAGCGACTGGCTTTAAAAACGACTGAGTTTTGTTTTTTTTTCCTCTTTTTTTTATAAAATTGGGATATGTTGTATAAATTTGTAAATTGGAGAAGAAGATAAACAGTAGTCCAGGTTTGTAAATATTTGAAAATGGCAATTTGATTTAAAAAATCTAGCGACTATCGTTACTTCAAAATTAAAGCTTGGGTTGTGTTGCTGATTTATCCAGCGACTCCAAATTCTTTAGATTTCAGTTGCAACGATAGAAAATAGGGGAGATGAAGAAAAGGTGAAGAACGGATGAAGGAGATGTAAAGGCAATATTTTGATTATCAGTCGATGTCGCTGCGATTACTGCCGAACAGGACCTAAGGAAACGAGTTTGGAACTCTACATATTCCAAGTATAATTTATCTGTTGTCTCAAATTCTAACACATGTTCTATGCATCTACATAGATATAAATATATATTTACGGTCCATTTTAATATTCAGAGAGAGTATCTATCCATAGACTCAAAGGCGGATTAATGGTATAAACAGGTGGAGCAAGTGTCCCATACACATTTTTTATAAATTAGCTAGTAACAAATATTGATTAGATTATGTAGCTCAGTTGGCTATTAAGTGCTCTATGTGATATCTTTGGTCATGGTTTGTTGGTTTTTGTTGTTGTACATTGAATGTATAGAAATGATAATAGATTTTTTCTGTTGTTGTACACATCTCTTTTTACTCCTCTTTATGTGATATTGCTTCACTTTGAATGACAAGTAATCTATACTTGTACCGGTGTGGCGCGATAGAGTTCGTCCTCAAAGCAAGGGCCAAAGGCTTAACATCTGTATCACTGTATGACAAGTAACAAATACTATTTTGTCTTTGTTTTATTAAATGGTCGTTTTAAAGTTTTAAAATAATCAACCTCTTTTGAGTAGATCTTTAAGAATGAAATCACTAAGATTTTTTTCCTTTTTACAAAGAATTAATTAATCTTATCAATAAAAGAATAAAAGAATGTATTAGTTGAATAATATATAGTTTTGGTCTTCTAATAATGTAAACCAATAAGATAAATACATTTATCAATAAATAAAATTTAAAAGAATGTATTAGTTGGATAATCATAATTCATGAATAGAGAAATCTTATCGCCTACCACTAAGATTCAACGACTAATTCTTTATTTTTGCTAATATTGACTAACCAAGCACCTTGCTCTCCACGTTTAGTTGTTAAAAGAATCCACCTAGTCGTTTAGTCAAATTTTATTCTTTAAAACCTCTAGTCATTATCAAGTTTCATTGAAGAAAAACGTTTTCTTTGATTCGATAGGGAGGACCAATTTGATCTGAGTTCGTGATCATTGCCTGAACTTTCCATGGATCTTGAAGCTGAACCCATCAGCACAAAGTGTTAGTATGTTGTGATGTTGCTGAGTTGTGTAGCTGTGACAGTTGGAAAATGGACACTCGGTCAGAATCACAACATATGCAGTGACAGTTTAAAGAAACATTCTGAGATAGTATTGAAGCTTGAAGATCATCAAAGTACAATCTACTAAGGTGAGTTTGAGTTCTAAAACACAGTAATAAAGGGGGAGAATGAGAGTATATTTGTAACTGGTTGTTAGACTCAAGATGATGACACACAGCTCAAGATATGAGATGATACAGACTGCACTACAACAAGAACGTGTGTGTGAAACATGGATGATACAGACACTGCTACAACAAAGGAGTTGACACAGAATGCAACAAGAGTTATGCAGACATCAACAAAGGTGTTGAGCAACAGAGGTATTGAGCATCAGATATTGTAAAGATCTATGTGATTGTGAAGCCGGAGTATCAAAAGAAAGTATCAGAGTTGTGTTTCACAGGTAGCAGCTGTGTAACATAGTAGGCGAACTGAATGCCGAAAGAATCAAGTGAGGAATGAAGATGACATGGCATGATTCTATTGGAGACGTGATGTTTCCTTTAGTGGTGGTCCAGATACTTTCGAATCAAGGCAAAAAGATTGCGAGAATATTTGGAGCCTAGGGTTTTGTCTTGATTATATATAGATGGCTGCCGTGACATAAAAAGGTTGCGCGTCTATGGTATAGTGGAGAGAGATGCACACACTTGTTTGTGGCGTCGCCCCACCAAATACAGATGATGATCTGTTGGTGGTATTCCTTTGGAATTTGCAGCCGTTAGAGAAGACGGTGATGCACCGGTGCTGCCGGGTGGTAGTCAAGACATGCTAGGCTTGATACTGTTTCCAAAGTCCATCTAGAAAAGAGTGGTAGGCATAGTTATGCTGTAATATCATATGCAATTGTATTTCCGATCTTGTTCTAGTGGAATTATTTCTGGACTAGGTCCCGCGGATGTAGGTTGTTACCGAACCCCGTTAACAAATCTCTGTGTCATTTACTTTATGCACACATACAAGTCTTTTATACACTCTCATCATATAACGACGTATAGACCTAGCACACAGTTAGTAACT
>Ga0041059_1002219_pt1 | contig 14750 bp, 5 predicted proteins | sample AraColnosormetaG_FD_56232 | JGI IMG/M metagenome (GOLD analysis project Ga0041059, IMG submission 56232) | Arabidopsis roots microbial communities from North Carolina, USA - Col MF nosort | ecosystem: Host-associated > Plants > Roots > Unclassified | place: USA: North Carolina | collected 2013-09-02
AGATCCAGGATCTTCTAACTTCTCTTGAACAATCCTCTTATCAGCAGCTCGAGATGGAGTGGCATCACTTTCATCATCTGAATCGTGATACATCTTGATCCATTCCAGTATCAAATTTCTCACATCTTTGTGAGGATTGGGAATCAGGTTGAGAACTTCCATCAGTGGCATCACTGCTTCAATCTCGTTTAGCTGCTTCGCTGCAACAGACTTGTATCTCGCCATCCACGCTTTCCTGAATGTCCACGGAAGGGCACGTGAGGGTAATGGTGTAGGTTTGAATCGTTTTACCATTCTCTCGATTATGGCGGCCTTCTCTTCCGAAGTGGATCGAGTGGATTGGATTGAGTGAGAAGTGAATCGTTTTACCATTCTCTCGATTATGGCGGCCTTCTCTTCTTAAATTTTTATATGTAGTACACTCTCCTCCGCTTATGTTTGGGCTGCTACGAATTCAATATGCTCCGGTTCGGAAGATACAAGTACAAGATGTTCAATGAATGTTTAAATACTTTGTTTTAAAGACAGTATGCTTGATCTTTTGTAATATTATGGAGAATTTCCAAATCTTATAACTATGTTTTATTATTGAAATAATTTTTATTTGAGAGAAAAATCTTGCAATCGAAAGGGAATAGCACCTCCCACCATTCGTATGATTGATGTTTTATTCCTGTATATAGACTCGTGAACGTATCGATAATAGTTTTATCAATTTTCGAATTGATAATAGAGACGATGCATAGGAAAAAGAGACCATGCATAGTAAAAAGGTTGAATAGATTGTAGTCTTGGAAATTATAATCGTACGGTAAAAATGTTTTTCGTTTATTATATATTATGACTATTATAAGTAAGAGAATGCCTTTTGCTTAGACTCATAATTTTATAAAGGAAACGTTTACACCTCTTCGGTTTTTGTTTAGCAAGTCCCGGTGAGATATGGATGAGGACGTCGGCGATCTGAGCCCTATTAAACTTTGTTGGTCTATCCTAGTTAAGATCTTAAACACATGGCGAGAGTGGTTAGATAGAGATCATCGTTCGGTTTGTATGGTTTTGGCTGATGTGCGGGTATGCATGGTTTACTAAATTTCTTACGGATATTGTAAAAGTGGTTTTGTTTACTGCTTTTTTAATCAACTATTTATGAAATCTTATGTATAAGATCATAGAATAGAGGTCAAGATCAAATATAAAGATATCATTCGATTTGACTCCAAATTCAAATATGGTGATTGGGTAGCTATTCATCACTTTCGGCTGAAACATGTGATAGACGATAGAAGAACCACCAAGCACGATTACTAGATCGTTTTTGAAGAATTGACTATTCTGGACACGATTCCACCAAAAGATACTCTTGAACACACTCTTTCTGATGTAGCATTTCCTGAGGTCTTGAATGATAGTCTAGACAAGAACTACTTAATTAGTAAGATTATCTGGTTGTTCATTTGGAAATATGTTGAAATTTTGTCACCATCTTATCAAATAACCTTTTTTTTGCAAGGCTTGATTGGTTTTGTTGTTGCTACTAGTGAACTCCGTTATCTTGACCCAAGTAGACAGAGGGGATGATTTTGTTGTACTTATATTCAAGATTCAAGATCATGAGTAAGTTTTTAGTTAGAAAGCCTTAAGCATGTTTATATTTTATAATAATATTTGTCATGCCGACTTATATGTTAAATTATTTCAGTAACAATGTTATGGAATGTGTTGCAATCAGGGGTTTTGGTGAACAATTTAATGAAGAATGGAGAACAGCGAGGGGTTAACGAATTGTATGCGTGTTACAGTGGTGGAGAATTCATAGATTTTCAGGTAATTCTCTTATTCACAAAAAAATATATGATCTTTGTACTGACATCTTCACGATAACATAGATAATTATATAACGGCAGGACGAAATATTGTTCAAACCGCTAGTAAATGCAGCCGGTGGATATCAATCCGGATATACCTGAGGTTGGAGAATTTTGAGAGATGTATGTATTATTTTGCATAGTTTACTGCTTTATATAACTTCAAATAATGTAATTTAAAAGTGTTTAATGTGTTTTTTGTTTACATTGCAATTTAGATTGGCCGTTGAAGAAGCTAATGAGACGGTTTCTACCGATTCAAAAGATTGAAAGTGTGCATTATGCTGTCGTGTACTAAATTCATGTGTTGTTTGACTTAATCAATTAGTAATCAAAATAATGTTCGTATCATTCGACCTCTTGGTTTTGGTTTGTTATGTAAAACTAATGTCCTAAAATTATCTATAACTAATGTTCGTATTATCTTATAAGTAGTATTTTGCTTTATATGTTTGATTTTGTTAACAAATAAAGTAAACCTAGATCTAAATATTATATGACATATCCTTTTGAGGAGGTGTTATTAAGAACATTTGTTTAAAAAAAGTTTCTTCGAATTTCATAAAATGTGGTATGCTTAATCTTTTTTTATTTTGATTTCAAACAAAATTGCTTGGCCGCGCAAGCCGCGTGTGACTCCCCTAGTTAAATACTTATTCAAATAGATCAACAACGGACCAGACAAAGTTGTCTTCATTGTTGAGCTTGTTAAGCAAACTACAGGTGGTGAATCTGAAACTCCTGGGCAAGAATAAGGTTCAGCTGGGAAGAAGAAGAATGAGATCAAAGATTGGTTTGATTGCAGGTTAGCTTATTACTCTGTTTTTTACTTAATAATTTGGTTTGGTGTGATAGTTAATCAATAATTCATGTCAATCATGATGAATTGTTTGCAGATACGTTTCCGCATCTGAAGCTATTTGGAGGATATTTAAATATCCAATTCAACATAAATCAACTCCTGTCTAGAAATTATCTTTTCATGTAGAAGGAAAACAACCAGCTTATTTTGATCCAAAGTCTAACATTAAAGATGTTCTAGAACGAGTAGCAAATGAAGACTCTCAGTTTATGGCTTGGCTCACTTTGAATAGAAAAAATGTTATTGGAAAGAATGGTAAGTGTGCTAGAGATTGTTTATATGCTGAAATTCCGGCCTATTTCACATGGGATGGAGAAAATAAGGCGTTTAAAAAGAGATCCAAGGGTTTTTTCTTTAAGTCGCATTCACTATGTTCCAAGGAAAATGGAAGATGAGTATTTTCTTAGAGTTCTGCTAAACATTGTGAAAGGCCACTGAGTTATGATGAAATCAAAACCTATAATGGTGTTGTCTGCAAATGTTACAAAGAAGCATGTTTTTGCACGTGGTATTCTTGATAATGATCAGGTATTTATTGATGGTCTGGTGGAAGCAAGTTAGTGTTGTTTTGGAGATTATCTGAGGATTTTTTTTGCCATGCTGCTTCTGTCGGATTCTCTGTCTAGACCAGCACACGTATGGTCACAAACATGACATTTGTTAGCAGAGGATATTCTGAATAAGAAAAGAGACGAGTTCAAAAATCAAGGTTTTGATATTTTTTAACCTTTCATGTATCACTATTGCTTGATGTTTACTGTTTTCATGCTATTTGTTTAATTTTTGCATCTTAATCTTTGCAGACCTAATACTCACTGAAGTTGAGATTAAGAACTACACTCTATAGGAAATTGAGAAAATTCTGTTGTTTAATGGAGCAACTCTAGAAGATATTGATGAGTTTCCTAAGCAAACTAGAGATGGTATTGATAATTCAAATAGGCTTATTGTTGATGAGTTGAGATATAACAGTGAATCCAACCTAAAAGAGAAGCATGAGGAATGGATAAAGATGCTAACTCCTGAGCAAAGAGGTGTATACAATGAGATTATAGAGGCAGCTTTTAAAAATTTAGGAGGAGTCCTTTTTGTGTACGGATTTGGGGGAACATGAAAACTTTTATTTGGAAAACTCTATCTGCTGCGATTAGATGTAGAAAAAAAATATTTCTTAATGTCGCCTCGAGTGGCCTTGCCTCTTTGTTGTTAGAAGATGGTAGGACTGCACATTAAAGGTTTGGTATACCATTGAATCCTGATGAGTTTTCAGTATGTAAATTAAACTAAAATCTGACTTGGCAAATTTGGTAAAAGAAGCGTCTTTAGTTATATGGGATGAGGCACCAATGATGAACATGTTTTGTTTTGAAGCTTTAGATAAATCTTTATGCGACATTATAAAAAACACAGACAACAAGGTTTTTGGTGGAAAGGTTGTTGTTTTTTGGCGGTGATTTCAGACAGGTGCTTCTAGTAATTAATGGTGCAGGGAGAGCAAAAATTGTAATGGCATCGCTTAATGCTTCTTATCTTTGGGATCACTGCAAGTGTTAAAGTTGACTAAGAACATGAGACTACTAGAAAACAATTTGACTGAAACTGAACCTAAATGAGCCTAATGACGGTGAGGCTATAATAGATAGCGCAGAAGATTTGTTGATTACCAACGCAGACAAGCCAATGAAGCGATCACTTTTGAAATTTATGAAGATCCTACAAAGCTACACAAAATCACTGATCCCAAATTCTTTCAAGGAAGAGCTATATTAGCACCAAAGAATGATGATGTCAACACCATCAATGAGTATTTGCTAGAGCAGTTGCATGGTCAGTGCATTTTTACTCTACATTTTAAAGTTCCTGAGTTTTATATGCAATATAATTAAAGTTTGATTGAGTATACAACTAACATGCTCATTATTTATTTTGATATACAAGTGAAGAAAGAAATTATCTTTCTGCTGATTCTATAGATCCTACAGATTCTGATTCGCTTAACAATCTTGTATCACCCCAGTTTTTTTAAAATTATCAAGATAGCAGGTTTGCCAAACCATTCTTTGCGTGTAAAGATCATACTACAGAATTTGGATCCTAAAGGTGGTCAATGCAATGGAACTAGGCTTCAAATAACGCACCTATGTAATCAGATTGTTCAAGCTAGAGTTATTATAGGAGACACAATTGGTGAAATAGTTTTGATTCGTACAATGAATCTTACACCTTCAGACACTAAACTTCCTTTCAAGATGCGTAGAAGACAATTTCTACTCCCAGTTGCATTTGCAATGACTATAAATAAGAGTCAGGGACAATCTCTTCAACAAGTAGGACTTTACTTGCACAAACCAGTGTTCTCTCATGGTCAGCTTTATGTTGCGTTGTCTAGGGTTACCGCTAAAAAAGGTTTGAAAATCCTAATACTCGACAAATATGGTAAACTTCATAAGCAAACAACCAATGTTGTTTTCAAGAAAGTTTTCCAAAACATAGACTGATTACATAGCTGCCAGTCTATGTTTCTAGCATTTGAGAAAGGTATTTTAATTTAAGCTTTGTTCACTTCATAGAATTTCAATTATGGCTGTTAAACCCACCATACAGTTTATAATTAGCAATATCTGACTTTTAATCTATAATGTCACAGGCTTATTTACACTATTCAATTCAAGCAAACAAAGAAGTAACCATTCAACAAGCCACTCATTTCCGTTTCTTATTCCTACAATTGAACCTTTATATAAAATCGTTTTTATTTGTCTACATGTTTAATCGTGTTCACAGATATTCAACTTTGCATTTCACACCATAGCAAACTTGTATTTATGTGTTCTTCATTTAGACATTTTGCAACTAACCTGTGTTTTAGTAGAAACAGAGATCTTTCAGTTCCATGAACCGCTACTACAGATATGATTGCAGTGTGTGTAGAATGAGAACCAGTATTAGCAGTAATTGAAATATTATGTTAATGCACACAACTAATCAACCATCAAACACTACCAATGCATTTATATATCTCTAATGAATTGCCTACCTTAACAATTCAAGTTTTTTGTACATCGAATCCATATGTTATTCTTTCAAATACACTAAATGATCAACCTCTGACAGTATAATCAACATTCTAATCATCAAAGAGATCAAGTAAATAAACAACAATTTCTTAAACCAAATCAAAAGTAAAATCTAAAGATAACCATAATTGATCACATATAGAGTTTAATTGATCTACAAATCATATGGCAGAGATTGTATAATTCAAACACAGAATTGAATCGATTACCTCTGTATCTTCTGGGTTGAAGAATTTTGTTCCATGCAAATCGATTGAATTTTCCGGTTGAATTGAATTGGTTGCATCATAATCGAGTGAGTGAGAGTAGAAGAAGACAATTATCGGTGAGAGGTGATACAATTTCGAACGGATTGGATTGGGCTCACGTGCCCTCAATCCACTTCGGAAGAGAAGTGATTTGCATGGAACAAAATTCGGAATTGATTGTTATGTTATTTGGATTGTTATGTTATTTGAAATGTTATGTTATTCAAATCGATTGATTGTTATGTTATTTGGATGAAGAACTATGCCAAAAATAAAAATAACGACTTCCTTTATTATATGTCATTCATTTAATTGACTTATCAAATAGTTTAACAACTTAACTATATTTAAATTAATATTAATATTTTAATTATTTTTATTGTTCATAATTTTTCATTGTTAAGGCAATTATTATTGTTAGTAGCCATAAATTTTAAAAATATGATATAGTTTTGAATTTTTAATTATATCAAACAACTTAAATTATATTAATCTCCATATTATATACTAAATATATATTTTGAAAATTGAAGTAAATTACACAAAATTAAATACATCATAGACTGTTATTTCATATATATCAACATTCATTTTTTACGATAACTACAGTTACATTTTCAAAAATTAATTTTTAAACCAATAGAATCATATTAATGTTTTTACTTTTTTTATAAACTAATATTTTTATTTAAAAACAATTCAAAATTATAATCATCCCTTTATTATTAAAAGGGAAGTACAAATTGAATTTTTTTCTAATTTGGTCTCAATTTTGATTTCAATTTTGGATTTTGGTCTTTGCTATTTAAAATCATTAAGGGCAATTTGGTATTAACAATCTCCTAAACTTTATATGATCTGATTCAATCTAAACCGTTCAATAAAATTAAGGAATCTATGTCCTTTTTGAAATCAAAATATGATCACATTCCATCCCTAAAAACACTATATTCAATCACGAAATCAATAATCAACAATATCCAAATCATATATTACGATTCTTCACTAATCACTAGAAATTTATATTTATAAGTTTAGGATATCAAATTTATTCAAATATTTAGTATAAAAACCAAATAAACCGATTGCCCGCGGTAAACCGCGGGTTAAAACCTAGTGTAAACATAAAATTAGTAGATAAACACTCTCTATATAGATGCGTATACTATACATGTTTCCGGAACTATACAAAACTAAATCGAAACATACTAAAATATTCAGCGGTGTAAATAGATATAAACAGTGAGTTGATAAATTAAAAATCTAAAATCATTATTTGAATATAGATGATATTGAATCAAAATAATAAATTAAATCAAAACAAAAATAATCAACCTGCGGTTTACCGAGGGTCAATATCTTGTACATGTACATTTTGCTAACTGAAAATATGATATTATTCTTTTTATTAACTAAAAATGAATGATTTAAAACTAAAGATCAGAATGTAATATAGTTTAGCTTAGAAATAATTAAAATGATTTTATTTATTTATTTAGTTTCCTAAATTTTTGTTTAGCTTCAGAAAATAATTGTTTAACTTCCTAAGAAAATGATAATCATATATGGAAGATCCGAATCTCTATTCATATATATTAAGAAAATCGATATTATCAATATAATTAAAAGAGAGATTAGAGGAAAGTTTGTTGAATGCTAAGTAATTAATTTGTTACTTATAACGAAATATTAAATATCAGTGATATGATATTGTAAATAGTTTTAAACTCCAGGAATGGTTTTATAATATACTCCAAAATGTATATATTTATTAGATTTAACTTGTGGTATATGGTAATTTAGTAGTTTAGTATTATAATGATAGATTGGGAGGTGGAAAAAACTTAACTAATTATACACATCCGGAAAATACCAATTCAAACCTGCCACACCATTTGATCCAGGAGCTCTTAAAATTTTGTCTTTTCCTTTAGATAATTTTTGTCACTTATAAATATTATATTTTTTATTAAGACAAAAACATAACTTTTACAACTAATTGTGTAATTAAAATCTGTATATTATTTAAAAGTACAAATATTTAGCCTTTAAAATATTTGAGCTAATCATAGATATGTGTGTATTGACAAAAATTAATATAAATATATTTCTAGACACTTAACTTAAATTTTTGGGTTAATCCATTGAATATTATTAAAAATAAGTGATATTGCCTACAAAGAAACATTAAAATCGAAATTAGAGTACAATGATAACGTCTACTCGATATCACGAAGCCTAGTAGATAATATACATGAAAATGAAACATGACTACATTAACTTATTTTTCTTTATGTGAGAATAATACAAAATAAACCAAACCAAACAAATAAAAACAGTCTTATGTAAATATGACCATAATATCAAACCTTGCACGAGAATCTCGAGTGGAATAATGAATCATTGGTAAGTCGATATATAAGTGGGGAAAATACCAGATTTTGAAAACTAACTTCACACAGTTTATTATTCACCTAATTAGACCAAAAAGAAATTGAAAAATTCTGTAGAGTTCATAATTGCATAAAAGGAATCAAAGTAGTGACTCTCTCCCTATATATGGTCGATATCTACCCTATGAAAATGTTATTCGGCCGTTAAAAAACACAAATGATAACGACATATATGAGCAAATTACTACATTATAAAGCTTTTAAGATTTGTTTTTTTTTTCTTTTCTAGAGGCGGGATCATTTGTTTGTGAAGATTGCAAATCTATTCTATATATATATATATATAGTGGGAGTGTCATAATGTTTACATGAAGTTTTTTTAGGTCAAGCAGTTGGAGATATTTAATTTGCCAAAAAGATGAATATTTAGAGCATTTAATTGTTTGTTTTAAAACCAAAAATTTAAATATGTATATTTCCTATATTTTCTCACAAAGATTAGTCAGTGATTTTAATCATGTTAACAAATCATATGATGTCGATTTGGCAAGTTCAAATTTTAGAAAAATCTCTAGTCATCCGTTTGAAGAATAATAAATGTTCATAAAGTTTCATGAAAAATAAATCCAATGACCCCCTTGAAGGAAAAATGGATCATAATTCGATTTGATTTTCTTTGCATTTTTTATATTAATTTTACCGTTAATGAGGATAAGTTTTCATTCTAATATCTTTCTTATAGAATATATAAACAAAATCTATTTGTTACAATTTTTCATGCCACAATTTCAAAATGGTTTATTTGAAATTAATTAATAATATTAGATTTTTAAATGAGCATTATCGACATTAGGAAAGATTTTTCCAGAGTTTTAGCAAATTTTTGCCAAACGAATTTGATTTTCATCTTTAATTAAATATTTTTATTTCTAAATATTTAATGCCAATGGTATTGGGTTGTAAATAAATTTAAAGTCAAGGATTTATTTCATAAAACTGTTGTAAAATGTTTAATATAGACTAGATTTTAACCCGCGGTACACCGCAGGGACAATTTTTTATTTTTTATTTAGTATATATAAAAATTTGTAAATTGTATCTATCTATAAAATAATTTTATTTTATAGTTTACAATTGTTATTAAGTAACGTCCTGCCAAACCCGTCCCGCCAACTCGTCCCGTAAAAAAATCTATTTATTTTATTAATGTGAATCTTATTTATGATATGTTTATAAATTATTGTCTAAATTATTTGTAATTTTATAATAATTAAATGCTATCAAATATATTTACGATTTGATGATTATAATCGAATTGTTATAGTGATACAGAAAAACAATATCAAAAATGATAATTTTGTAATAATTAAATGATATTAAATATTATGGAATTTTATTTAGTAACTATTCGTGTAGTTAATGTGAAAAGATTTTGGGAAGAGTTTGAAATGTCAAATATTTAATTTGAAGATTTTATTTCAAATTATAAAAAACAAACATTAAAATCCAGTAGCAACCATTATAAATAAGTCTCAACTACAAGATTTATTTTATAAAATGACTGCAAAAATGTAGATGTAGATATCATCGATGGTCTCTGGTTTTGGTAAGTGGTTCATGATGTAACCACAAACCCACATAAAAAAAAGAAAATAAATGGTCAGCAATTCTGAAGATAAACCAAGGAAATAAAATGGTTCCTTCTTGTAATCTTTTTTTACGCAGAGACTTGGATCAAAAACATTTAAACAAAAAATATCAAAAATAGTAAATATAAAAAAACCCTATAAAATAATAAACACAATCAAATAGAAGACAACTTTAATCAAATAGACGCTGACAAGTACGTGTACCCCTTGGCGACAATGACAACACCTTGATCATCTCAAGTTTCTTGTTAGGGTCAGTGGAGTGAGGGGAGATAATTGCCTTATTTAAACATTTTGCGTTTCTTAAGATGAACTAGGTGAGTCACCCGCGCCTTGCGCGGCCAAAAACTTTTTTTCAAAATTAAATTTAAATTTCAAAGATCAAGCATACAAGAATTTTTTAAATTCGAACAAAAAATTTCAAAATTAGTATCTTCTTGAATCAATCATAATTTAGAGTGATAAGTTAGAGACATTTAAGAAATTAAAAAATATATATTATATAGATATAACAACACCTATATTTATATCTATTTACCTATATCAAAGACATGTGTCGTATAATGTTTAGGATATAACTATCACATTGAACCCGTTAATTTCACATTTCAAGTCAAGGACCCAAAATACTTTTTTATAGGATCAAATTTATAACTTAAATAATAAGTAATTAAAAAACTAAAAAAAATCTTCATATCTTTTAAAAATACCAGGTTTAATGTTTATGGGTGAATCAACAAAAAAGTTGAAAACGAAGAAATAGTGTCAAAACACACAGTAGAAGAAAAACACGATAAATTTTTAAATATTTACATAAAAATTATTGATTTTAAAGGGTAAAAAAATAGAAATATAAATAATATCATGAATTTTAAAGTGCTACAATGCAAATATAGAATTCTAGAGAGACCAGCTGACCTCCTTTAATCTTCTTTGGGTCTGCCTATACGGCGGACCCATAAATATTTTATACAGTATCAAAATATAACTTCAAAAAAATAAGTAACTAAAAAAATTTAAAACTAAGAAAAACTTCATAAAAAAAATAAAAAAAAATATGGTTCAATGTTTATGGGTGAATAAAAAAAAAAGTAAAAAACATGTAAGAAATACTGTTAAACCACAAAGTAGAAGAAACATACGATAAAACTTAAAAGGTTTACATATGATTTGTAATTTTAAAAAGGTAAAAACAAAAAAAAGATAAATAATATCATGAATTTTAAAGGGTTACAATGCAAATATAGAATTCTAGAGAGACCAGTTGACCTCCTTTAATCTTATTTGGGTCTGCCTATGCGGGGGACCCATAAATACTTTTGACAGTATCAAAATCTAACTTCAAAATAATAAGTAATTAAACAAATTAAAAAATTCAGCAACAATGAGCTTATAAATTCAACAAAATTCTTATAAAGAACTTGTAACTCTCTTAATTGGTTTTACACAAAGTTTCGACTACTTCAGCTTGTCTCCTGAGATTTCTTACACACAAGATCATGATCTCTTATCTTCTAGTACACTAAAACAGGGTAAACTTTACTCACTTGAAATAAAAAAGATTATATATGCTACTTTTTCAATCTAGACATTCTAGAGCCTGTTTAGGACCCCTACTGATTAGCTTCAAGGGTCTCAAGAACAAAAAAAGGATCCCCCGGAAGCTTCTTCAAATTGAGAAATATTCGAGTTCTTCCCTCTCGTTTTTTGGACCTCTAAGTTTCACTAAAAAATTTATTCCCAACGGAAGAGAAGAGGAATAACTCCAAGCCCCAGAAGTGCCTAATCCTTCCAAATTACTTAGCACCCCTTTTTAATATTCATGAGACTTCTAAACCTTAAACCCTAACACGTACCTTATAAACCCAGATTAGTTATTCCAATTCGTCTACATGGATAATATTAAATCCTAACTAATACCTTATAAACCCGAATCTATATTTAACTTTATCTAAATGTTAAACACTATAGCCTAAATCATACTTTTAAACCCAACCTGATATTTAGCTTGGTCTAAATGTAAAACATTATACCATAACCCCTACCAAATAAACACAATTACAATGTAGTTTAAGTCATAAATCATTTTAAATATTATCTAATGAGGTTTCGAATTGTTCAAATATTTTTAGTTAGATATGTACTAAAGATATAAGTTTACATGATTGTATGTGCTTCCATCAGTTATTCTTTAAACCCTAAACCGTAAACTCTAACCCTACCTTATAAACCCAAATTAGTTATTCAAATTCATCTCAATTTATAACACTAAACCCTAATTCCTACTTTATAAACCCAAACCTATATAATTAGCTTCATCTAAATGTTAACAACTATATCTTAACCCCTACCAAATAACACCTATATTTAACTTAGCCTAGATGTATGACGCTATATATATATATATATTCTAACACTCATCTAAAATAGAGAATGAAATTAACTCTCTGTTAAGATCAACTTTTTGTTGTTTTTCTTTCGTGAAATTGGCTCTTAGATAATTTATTTTATTTTTATATTTAAAAATATATTAAACGTAAGAGAACTACTTATTAAAATAACAGTTTTAAATTATAAATTCTACATGTCGACTCACATAGTACGCTGGGATGTTGTAGACGGCAACAAATTTAACTCACGAAATCATTTTTTCCCTTTGAATATACGTTTTCAATACTCCCACAAATAAAATTTTAACCCATCGATAATAACCAGAAAAATATGGATGACTCTATCAACTTTGTTTCTAGCATTATCTTTGTTATAAGAATTCTCAAAATATCTTTTCATTTAATTATTCAACCTATGTTTCTTTGGACTACTTTTTCTAAGATAATTGAAGGTTAAGATAAATTTGGATAAACTATTTAAAATTCTTGGTAAAGTAAACAATAAGAAATTAAGCACCAAGGTAATTAAAGAAATACACATAACATAATACATGCTTTCCAACAATAACACAATAGTTGACTACTATACACTTTCAAAATTGCCATCACATCTCTTTCAAAACTTTTCAACGGATTGAAAAAAAAAAACAGAGCTCACTCAAATTACATAAAAGTTTTAGAAGTTGAGATGGTAAAGAACATGATCTCATAAGCTCTTCTTAGTATTTAGCACTTAAATCCTCAAGAACCACAAGTGTTCAAGTAGCTGATTAACTTACATGAGAAGAAGGCACAACTATTGACATTTACCGTCTTTTTATTCTTGTCTATGTAAACCACACCAAAATTAGTGTATTTTTAGTCTCCTCCACACCGGAAAAACTTCTAGTTTGGGACATGTCCAATAAACAAATATATCTCTACTTTGGAGCTTTATAAAATGCATGGCCTTATCAAAAATCTGTTTTGTCATCTTGACGCTGAAGTGACTTATCATAGCACTGAACAATGTACTGAAGAAAAACGATATGAAAATGACATATGTACTAAACAAATTTAGAGTAGAGAACAATGGATTAGTTAACGACAACAAAACCAAATACCGAAAGTATCCACCATCTTGATTTCTAGGTCTGCTAAAAGTCTCAAAAGTCGAGAGAATTGATTTTGCTTTTTATAAGTTTTTTTGATAAAATATTCTCTTTTACGTTTGTCTTCTTATATTTTCTTCTTCAATCTCCAGTTTACGGTGCAATGACCCATCATAAAACTCAAAAATACTTATCACAGTAAAAAATCAAACCTATCAACCAACATAAACCTATCATCATCTCAGCTCCCTTGAATTCCCAGAGATTTAAAGCAAAACATGAATTTTTTTGATCGGATATAAAAAAAGGCATATCTTGAGAAGGTGAACCATCTTACACCATAAAAAAAAATAAAGATTGAAAAATTTACCTTCTCTAGACGCAGGTCCTCCTCAAAGATTCTTACGCCATGCATTTATAGGAACTTGAATAGGATTATTTCTACAAACCCTGATAAGCAACAACAAAGATAAATTCTAAAATGAAGACAGAATTTCACAATTAAAACCCCTTAGATAGAAGAAGAAAACGACATTACAGAGCTAGCGATTGGATTAATTTAAGATAAAGAAAATATAGTTGTGTGAAGAAAAAACTACGTACTGTGTTATTATTTGTTATAGTATTATTGTTATTTTTCTCCTCTTGAATTATCTTATTTTTTTATCTATAAATACATTTAAACCACCAAATTTTTAAAAACTCGGTAGAAAACCCGTATGATTCTTCTAGCGAGTTAAATGTTTTTCTCGATTTATCTTTTCTGCTTTGCTTTTCCACATCCTCCTCTTTAATCTGCTCATTCTTTTATTTTCTATTTCTCTGCCTACCTCTTGATCATTCAAGCAGTTACTACATGATTAGAACGTTGGCAATGACGAACAAAGGCTAATAACAACAAAATTTGGTGCATGTGGTGGAGACAATCGTAACGAATAACGATAGCAGATGGGATTCATGATGGATCTTGTCAATCTATAGTCTTCAACTGGTAAACTAATCCGAGAAGTAAAAAGTATGTGTGTATTCGGATACGTTTATGCAAAACTTATGTTTTACAGAAATGGGGACTTCTCTCCAAAAACTTTTCATATTATAACCATGTCCTTATAAAAAACCTTAAAGTTGATATATATGAGAGTTATGATTATCACATCTAGAAAAGAATGATA
>Ga0041059_1002220_pt1 | contig 14741 bp, 8 predicted proteins | sample AraColnosormetaG_FD_56232 | JGI IMG/M metagenome (GOLD analysis project Ga0041059, IMG submission 56232) | Arabidopsis roots microbial communities from North Carolina, USA - Col MF nosort | ecosystem: Host-associated > Plants > Roots > Unclassified | place: USA: North Carolina | collected 2013-09-02
AATGAGTACAATAAACTTATGATTGGTTTTGGGGACTAGAAAATAAAATAGAGACATATACTTTAAGAATAGTTGATGAGAAAATAAAACTTTTTTCGAAGAAAGAAAAAAAAATATACTCTGGCCCCTTACATATTCTGTCAAATGCCATTTTATTTTCTTTATTTTGCTTGGTCCATTTCTGGATTCCTGAAATGAACACACCATAATTTTCATGCCCATTTTTGTCCTCCCATTAACACTTACCAAACACCAAACGTACCTTCCTTCCTTTATATGTGTCTCTATGTCTATATATCACTCCCACCTTCAAATGCTAGGAAAGTGGACATCACACCATAGTCTGATAGTCATGAATCTCATCAAGTAGAAACCTCCAAAGAAACAGATTGCGTTTCCTCTTCTTCTTCCTCCTCTTTCGAATCTTATATTTTCGTGTCAAAAAAGAAACAAAATATGATGATATCTACCGCAAAAGCTCAATGTTTGCCACTTAAATTCTGTCTCATCTCTCAAGATTTTTGATCATCTCACACTTACTCCGTTCCGCATTTTACGCCTTTTCTTCACCATTGTTGCTTCTCGAATCGAAACCATATTGGTTTTGCAGCATTAATGGTGCACTGAGTCTTCTTAAAGCCGTTAACCTTTCCCTGCCAAATTCTCAACCAAAAAGAAAAAAAGATAACAAATGGGTCACAACAAGTTGCCATAAAGGTCCCAACAGAAGAAGAAAAGAGAAGTTTCCCCGTGTTGCTTTGTCACAAGCTTCATCACTATTTATAACTACCTTGCCAAGAAGAAAGCCTAAAAAGGTATAACAGTTTCTTTGTCTTTAGAGATCATCAAAAAGATGTCGATCTCTTGGACTCGAAATTTCTTCGAAAGATTCTGCGTCGAGGAATACAATATAGACACCATAAAACAGAGTAGTTTCCTCTCTGCCGATCTTCTACCATCTCTTGGAGCCAGGATCAACCAATCTACTAAGCTCCGCAAACACATAATCTCTCCTTTTAATCCACGTTACAGGTAATTTTCTCATCTACTAAACTCTGTTTTAAGTACTCTGTTTTCAACTATGTTTTCAACTATTCAGGTTATAAGTAGTTTTAACTACTCTGTTTTTACTCACGTTATAAGTATATTTAAAGACTCTGTTTTCAATCCTCTGTTTGTTGAAACAGAGCGTGGGAGATGTGGCTAGTATTACTAGTTATTTACTCAGCTTGGATTTGCCCATTTCAATTTGCTTTCATCACCTATAAAAAAGACGCGATTTTCATCATCGACAACATTGTTAATGGCTTCTTCGCCATTGATATTATTCTCACCTTCTTCGTCGCTTATCTCGATAGCCACTCCTATCTTCTAGTTGACAGTCCTAAGAAAATAGCAATAAGGTGAGAAACCTTTTTTCTTAACTTGAAACCTTTTATAAGTGAATGAGAATCTCAAAGTATGTTTTGAAATTGTAACATTTTCAGGTACCTTTCGACGTGGTTCGCTTTCGATGTTTGTTCCACAGCACCATTTCAGCCACTAAGCCTCTTGTTTAACTACAACGGAAGCGAACTAGGATTCAGAATTCTTAGCATGCTCAGGTTATGGCGTCTCCGGCGAGTTAGCTCGCTATTTGCAAGGTTTGCTTCTATGCTAACTAAGAGACCATACTCTTCTTAGGGTTTAACTAAGAAAGTGCTTACTCAAGTCTAACTAACTCTTACCTTTGCTTCAGGCTTGAGAAAGATATCCGTTTCAACTATTTCTGGATACGTTGCACAAAACTCATTTCGGTTAGTTCCAAAACAGAGCAAAACTAATCTCACTTATAATAAAGCATTTTAAGCTTAGGGCTGTCCATTTAGGTGATCTATTCTTAGGGTTTATTTGTCTTTTAAATGGACACCATATTAAAGCTAGTGACTTACACGTGCTTGTTGATCTCAGGTCACTTTGTTCGCTATACATTGTGCTGGATGTTTCAACTACCTGATTGCAGATAGATATCCTAATCCAAGAAAGACATGGATTGGAGCTGTGTATCCAAATTTCAAAGAAGCAAGTCTATGGAATAGATATGTGACTGCTCTTTACTGGTCCATTACGACATTAACGACCACGGGATATGGAGATTTTCATGCTGAGAACCCAAGAGAAATGCTTTTTGACATTTTCTTCATGATGTTCAACCTCGGTTTGACAGCTTACCTCATTGGAAATATGACCAACCTCGTCGTTCATTGGACTAGCCGAACCAGAACCTTTGTAAGTTTGATCACTTTCTTTTAGTCTAGGCATGTTCATTTCGGATAAAGGTTCGGGTAATAGCGTGGGGTTTACGTACTTTTGAGTATTTTAAGTTGACTAAAATAATATTGAGTATTACTAATCTGTAATGCTTTATTGCTTTGTGTTAAACAGAGGGATTCAGTGAGAGCTGCTTCAGAGTTTGCTTCAAGAAATCAACTCCCACATGACATACAAGATCAAATGTTATCACACATTTGCTTAAAGTTCAAAACAGAGGGCTTGAAACAACAAGAGACCTTGAACAATCTGCCAAAAGCAATCCGGTCAAGCATTGCAAACTATTTATTCTTCCCCATTGTTCACAACATTTACCTCTTTCAAGGAGTTTCTCGTAACTTCCTCTTTCAATTGGTAAAATTGTATTCTCTAACCTTTTTTCTTAACGTTTAATATGTAAGAGGTGACCAACTCCATGTACCTTTTCATGTTCAAGGTTTCAGATATAGACGCTGAGTATTTCCCACCAAAAGAAGATATAATTCTACAAAACGAAGCTCCTACTGATCTTTACATTCTGGTGTCAGGAGCAGTGGTGAGTGAAATATATCGGTTATATGTAAATATGTGAATAACAGTTAGGAATCTTGTAACATTGTGTATTGTACAGGACTTCACTGTCTACGTTGATGGACATGATCAGTTTCAAGGGAAAGCAGTAATTGGAGAAACATTTGGAGAGGTTGGAGTTTTATACTATAGACCACAACCATTCACAGTAAGAACAACCGAGCTATCTCAAATACTGCGGATAAGCAGAACATCGCTGATGAGTGCGATGCATGCTCATGCTGACGATGGACGAGTCATCATGAACAATCTCTTCATGGTATGTGAGTTATTATAGAAATGTTTCTATAGTTAAAACAAACTCTAAACTCATTTTTGGCTATAAAACTTTCAGAAACTTAGAGGGCAACAGTCAATAGCAATAGATGATTCGAATACTAGTGGTCACGAAAACAGAGATTTCAAAAGCATGGGATGGGAAGAGTGGAGAGATTCAAGAAAAGATGGCTATGGTTTAGATGTTACGAATCCGACTTCCGACACTGCTCTAATGGATGCGATTCACAAGGAAGATACTGAAATGGTTAAGAAGATACTTAAGGAACAAAAGATAGAGAGAGCCAAAGTGGAAAGATCAAGTAGTGAAACCGCTGGAAGAAGTTACGCTAACGATTCATCGAAAAAAGATCCATATTGCAGCTCAAGCAACCAAATCATCAAGCCATGCAAACGAGAAGAAAAGAGAGTTACCATCCACATGATGTCTGAGAGCAAGAACGGGAAGTTGATACTCTTACCATCATCCATAGAAGAGCTTCTAAGACTTGCAAGTGAGAAGTTTGGAGGCTGCAACTTCACAAAGATCACCAATGCGGACAACGCTGAGATTGATGATTTAGATGTCATTTGGGATGGTGATCATTTGTATTTTTCATCAAATTGAGTTTGAAAACTCGACTTCATTTATAGAGCATGTATATCTGCAGATAATGTATTTTTACCCGGTTTCATAGAAAAGTCTAGATTATCAAAAGCAGAGTATACAAAACTGACATTAATTGACACAAAAACACAATCTTATTTCACAGCTTGACTATGATACATTGATACCGTTCTGTTTGAACACAAAACATTATTCTACACGAGTCTTCTGCTTTGAACTTGTTTCACATGATAAATCAAGAAAATTTTATTTTTCTCTATTATCAATAAAGATTTTAAGAAATTTACCTATTAAAAAGACGAAATTTTTTTTTCAGAAAATTAAGCGTATATTCAGTTTGATTTATTTTAAATTTAAACACTTCAACATGTTTGTAATAAAAAAAAATCAAAATAAGAAATTCTCGAATGTATTTTATATTCAATCAACGAATAAAATAAATTATTCCACGAACATGAACTGCATGCGTCCCACCTCATTTTATACGAAATTTCCATGTTACCCTCTCTAATACTATTCTCCTTCCTCTTCCACAGACCCAATTTCGTCATTCAATTCCAAAACTCACACCTCTATATAAATCCAGCAAAAAGTCCCCAAAAAGTCACCACCACAAATCTCATCGAAATGTCGTCTCAAGAAACGAAATCAGATCAAAGAGAAGGAGCAGAGATCTGCAATGGCGAATCAAACTGCAAACAGAAAGCCAAAGAGATTTTATCAACCATGAATCTACCCAAAGGTCTTCTTCCTCTAGACAACATGACAGAGATCGGTCACAACAAATCAACCGGTTATGTCTGGATCAAGATCAAGAACAAGGTTCAACATCGGTTTAAAGCCATTGGACGAAACGTATCTTACGATTCGGAGGTTACTGCGATCCTTGAGAATCGTCGGATGAGTCAGCTCACGGGAATCAAGAGCAAAGAGATTTTGATTTGGGTTACGATCTCTGAGATCTTTGTTAATCATCAAGATCCGACTCAAATCACTTTTGCTAATCCTACGGGACTATCACGTACTTTCCCCGTCACTGCTTTTGAAGAAGACGAATGATTCATTTGTCAACGCTCACCATCATGATACTTTGCTTAGCTAAATTATCTTTTGTTTTTTCCTTATAATTCCTTTTGTTTAGCTAAGTTCTATTTTCAACATTTGTATTTCTGCATCTTTTCCATTAGAGATTTTATAAAAATAATAATATAGAAAGACAAAATGTATAATTAAAAAACAAACAAATTCCTTTGGAAAATCTGAGATAGTGGTGATGCATGTTTGCTACAACTTATAAACCAAAAATAGTAAGAAAATGAGAAGATTAAATATAATTCTCGTGTTTTTGGTTCGAAATATTATAATAGAATGAGTTTGATGTAAATATAAAACCGGTTGGTTCGGTTCAAATAACACTGGTGATGGTCTACGCGTGTTAGTGTGTCGCACTCACAAGTCACAACGTTAGATATTGAATAAAATTTTCCACATATCTACAAAAATCAAATTTTATAGTTAAATTTTTTTCCAGTTATGCTGATTAGATATCACACATGATTATGTACATACATTGATAGTTTGATACACACAACTTGGTTAACCTATCAATGAAATTATATTGACCGATTGATACATATATATGGACTTCACTATAAAGATAATAAAAGAAAAAAATCAATTATGAGTTTTAGCCCCACATATCCGTGAGATAATTCTTACAGCTACTACGATTGAGAGACCAAGATTCATGATCTAGCCATTTTCTTCTCTTTTGTATTGTCCTCAACGATTCTTGTTTCTGTTCTTCTTCTTGTTCCTCATACGTAGAGCTCTCAATCTTCTTGAGATTGTGTCTGTATTCAACAACTACTTGCTCGAACACTTCGACTTCAAACATGTTCATTTTCACCTTCGGGTTTATGTGATCCCTCACAAACGCAAACGCCAATTGGTCTCGCGGGTTAAACGCTTCTAACTCGTTGAACATGAAACACGAGAATAGGTTGCTTCTGATTCCGTGTCTTCGCAGTATCAACGCGGTATCTGGTACATCTAGTGCAAATAACAATTAACATGAGAAATCAGATTTCTTAGGAACATTATAATCCAATGAAAATAAACTTGCAGAGATAGTATCATCTATTTATCGTAAATGACGTAATAATCTTCTCTTGGACGGACCAAAACCACCAAACCACTTGTGTTTGGGACCCTAACTTGATCTTATAACATTCCTTTCACTATCTCATACTCTCATTGATGCGTTATACGGGACCACGTCGTGATTCTTTGATTGGAACTATGATTTTATTTTATTCTGTTTAGGAATATGTCCAACAATCAAACAAATAAAACAAAATTACAGCTAGAAATTAAGCAAGAAAACTAGTTTTCCTTGCTATTTTATTCTGCAAATTTTTGTTGTTTGTATATTATAATCACAAAAGTCATCTATATTACTATGAAATTGACAATAAAAAACTCTAGAATTACATTAGTATTGTTATTATTTTCTGAGTGTCTATTATATTGCCAATATTACATACAAATACTGTATAGAAATTTTAGTGTAAATTCTACAATATTTAGATATATACAAAATTATGAATTTTTGAATGGTAGATCCGAATGATAACTTATATTTCCCGATCAGCTACTAAAGGATCAATTAAGTGATCTCTCTACAAATTGAATCATTGAAAGTAAGGTTTTTCATGATTACCCGTGAATCGAATTTAAAAGCCACGGGCAAAAAGAACACATAACCTAACCAATTAAAGCCAAACTTCATGCATAAGACATGACTCTTTAGTCTTTAATGCAAAGTAATGTACACCAACATTCTAGACAAAGGAAGGTATATGTTTTTCTAAAGATTATATAGATCAATATATTATTATAACATTTATGAACTCAGACTCGAACTATGCATAAGCTTGCACGATATAATCAGAACATGATTATTGAGTCTACTATCAACTATGCATATATAGATTATAGATAAGTGCACAACTAACAATTAGTACTTTGAGATTAAACTACTAGATTTTTTATGTGTATATTGAAGCTTACCTAACTACCTATATATGGGTAAAGACAACTAATGTATCATTAATTAACCATAGAAAAATGAAATCTTTTGTTCGTTATTAGGGAATATTTTTTTATTACCTGTGGGATATGGCAACTTACTAGAGCTCCAAGGCTTCAAACCATGCTCACAATAAGTCTCCATTTGAATCCTTAGCCCGTCGACATCGCCCCATTTCTTCCACCGCGCGGTAGCCATAGCTTCCTCCATTGTATTAACAAAAAACGGATGTTTCGATATCGCCATATCGACTTCAGGCACTACTAACATTGAATGAATTAGAAGTAGCGGATCAATCATGAGCTGAATTTTCGCATCGACCCATATACTGAACTTTGAGTTTGGAAACAATCTATGAATTAGATACTTTGGTATAACCCCGTTCATAGCCGGATTAAGGTATAGATTTTCGGATTTCGAAATTTTGATGATTCTCCATGCACCAACTCTATAATCACTTGGATTGTTTTTCAGGATGACATTGTGGTGGAAGAGAGAATTTAAGGTTTTATCGTCGATGAACATGTAGAAGCAAACGGTTTCTAAGGTCTTAACTCCAAGTCCCACTGGTTGTCTTATCTTGTCATGGTCGTTAAAAATGGCTGATGCAACTACTAGTCCACATTTCTCCATCTCAACTCTATCTACCAAAATAGAAAACATTAGAGAAAAAAATAATCAAAACAGATTTTATGATATTATGAAGAAAAATAAAATTTAATAACTAATAGACAAGAAACTAAACAAGCGTTACGTACATGATTTTTAATTTTGAATAAATGCCTAAAGATTTTGCTAATTTACACAAAACAAAACAAAAATCAAACTATATTTATACCGTTATGATCCTGATTTTCTCCGGTTTACTCGGTGTATAGAGTTTTGACTTAATTAAATGTTGTATAGCTCATAAACCAGTTAACATATTTTTATTTTTTACTTGAATGATGATGATCTCACCGGAATTGCTGACCGGAAAATCTCTGAAGAAGCCGCATGGAACTTCGACGTCAATGTTCGAATGATTGAAATAAGAAAATCTCTTCTGAGTACTGAAATTTCCACCGAAACTTTCACTTTTTCCATTGATATATCTCAAATTTTCCTTTGGTGATGAACCGCTCAAGATACTCTGTATCTCTTTCAACACTGTCCAATAATCTGATTCATTAAAAAACAAGATAAACATATTCAAGATTATTTCAGGAAAAATATATATAATAAAGAATATAACAAAAAAACATAATGTGAAATTCCGTTTAGTCATAGAAATTTGAGAAAATGTAGGAATCACAGTTTGATATTTTTGCTATTTAAAGCAATTCTAGTGGCCAGCAATATTGAAACTCACATTGCGAATCCATGGCCACTGATCAAAAAGTTTATTTTATCTAAAAATCAAAATTTAGTAAAAATATTAAAAATGAAGAAATAGTTTTATTTTATTTTTCTTAAATGAAGAAATAGTTAATTACCTGAAAAGAAAATAGGGGAAGAACAAGAAGATCGATGAGTGGGAAGAGCATATTTATGTTCACCATAAGAAGAAGGATAAGAGAAAAGTTTTGCTTGAATCGGATCAAATGGCGAATATCGAAAGATGCATTGGTTTCTTGAGAGAGATACGTAGAGGAACAGAAAGATTGTACTGAATAAGTAGAGAAGTGAAAAACAGAGAAGCTTTGATCGGGCATAGAGCGGTGGAGATAGTGTGGTTGTGATGAATTTTCCCATTGGATAAAAGAGAGATTTATGGTTTATTTATTATTCATTTTTGGTGAGAGTGATTGGTGTTGAAGAGGATGAAGAAGAAATAGAAGATCTTCATAAGAGTTTGTGCTGATGATAATAAACTGAAAGTTAGAAACTCTAGCAGCTTTTTAAGGTAAAGCGTTACTAAAAACAAATCTTATTTTATTTTTTAGTAAAAGCTAAAAAAAAATCTTTATAATTTTTGCATAAGATTTCTATTTTTATTACGATGTAAATTTTGGAAGAAAAAACAGTCCACAACAATTTTATTTTTACTTTTATATCTCAGCATGACTACCGATTAGAATATATAAATGGTGAAACAGAAGCGGTTTTAATCCGCAATCTTATTAATCAGTGTTCCATGTACAAACCATTCAAAGCTAAAATTGTTCAATTGTTTGTTTTATGTCAAGCTTACAATTTTTCAATAACTCCTCATTTTCACATGTTTGCATGTGAAAATATTGATCCAACGATCCAAGAGACTTACAATTTGCTATTATTAGTATCAATTGGGATTAATTGAGAAATTCTATAGTCTTGAAACATGAATAAAGAAAAAATAAATGTGTTGACATGTTAATGAGGGATTAAAGAAATAAAAAAAAATTATTAGTAAGTTTAAGCGAGGTGAGAATGTAATGAACACCATTTTGTATTAGTAATTATACAATTCCATAGGCTAATCAACATGTAATAAAAAGTTTTAAGACCATGCAGTCGTTGAGGCTGTGGCTGTAATAATATTCATCCTTGCAATTGCGACTTAAAAACCAGCCATGTTTTTTGGCCCAAGAACCCTCACTAATCAAAACACATTCGCACAACAGCACAAGTTATATGAGTTCGCCAATTGGTACGTCTCGGTAACACTTGTAAGACCATCTCCATCGGAATATCTGATTGAGATACTCATCAATTAAATAATAATTAAAAAGAGAAAAAGTATGAGAGAAGAAGAGAAAAGTGGAGAAACTGGCAAGAGAGACTATTCTCAGCATTTATTGAGAGTTGTCATTCAATTAATAGTTCATTTACTTCAAACTAATTAAAATATATTAATTTGATTAAAATATTAATTTATTTACTTTTTGAGATACTCTCTACCACTTTTGCCGATGGAGATGCTCTAACAATCTCATCTCGTCTCTTATCTGCTTGATAGGCTTCGGTTAAACCTTTGTAATCAGGCCCAAAGTATTAACTCCTGTAAATAATTTGATAAGCCCATATTTTGTAATCAGAACCAAACCCTAAACCGGAAGTCCAAAAACCCTGTGGAGCAGCAAGTCAACACGCCCCACATTGGCTAATCCATGACATCGATCATATTATATTTATTCATATTGTCAAGTGATGATTCTTCGTTCATGTCTTTTAACATCACACAATTTTCTGCCTGAAATTACCGACTGCTAAAAGTATTTAATCATCTCTATTTTTATCTCCATTCTCCACGTTATAGGTGAGTCTATTTTATAGGCATTTTATTCTAATATATTCTTTTAAAATAGTTTTTTTTAAAAAATAAAAGAAATATATGGAAAAAAAATCAACTCAATTTTCTTTAAAATAAAAATAAAAATATATATCAAAAATGATCTAAATATCAAGCATCGACTCGTGTGATCGATTCTTTATTCTTTAAATCGTAAAATGACTTAATAAAAATTCGACTCTAAAAATATACAATAGATATGATTTATCAGTTGTCAAAAACTAAAAATAAAAAGTAGTTAAAATTTAAAAGTAGTTATAAAAAATAACCATACAAAACAGGCAACAATTGATTATTATTTTTTATTTTTTTGTTTTTCACTTTTGTGATTAGTAACCATTAAAACAACGCACATCTAATCATTGCGGTATATGTCTATTTTTATCAATAATATTTTTTTTATCATATAGTAATTATGATTTATGAATGTATAAATAAAATAATTCTGATTTTATTCAGAGTATATAAATAAACAAAAAATCTTCATTTCTCGGGTCGGGTCTAAATCGCGAGTTTTCGCGTAGGTTTGAGCAAAAAAAAAAAGAGAGAGAGTGCACAGTGCGCTTTTGGTAGAGAGAAAGGGTTGTTATTATTTAGGATTGATGTCTTCTTCTTCCTCTTCGTGATTCTCTCACACAATTTTCACCCATTTTCATGTCTCTTCCTACCAAACGCTCTACTTTCTCCGCCGCTTCTGCCTCCGACGACTCTTCTTACTCTTCTCCTCCGATGAAAAAGGCCAAAAACGACCTCCACCATTCCCCTCAACACCCTAATACCGCCGACAAGGTTGTTGGCTTTCATATGGAGGAAGATCCAACTCCCGCCGCCGCTAATCTCTCTCGGAAGAAAGCTACACTTCCGCAACCTACTAAGAAGTTTGTAATCAAGCTCAATAAAGGTTTCGCTCGATTTCGATTTCTTTCATCTTTACGATTTTGATCGTAATCTTAGGATTTGATTTGGGTCTTTTACTCTACTGTGCAATTGATGCTCTGGATTGATTTGAAATGATACAATTGTTAAGGTTCGTGATTTTTAGGGTTTTCATTGGCTTGCGATTGATGGAAGTTTTGTGTGAGTTTTGATGTTAAATTACAGTGGAAAATTGAGTGTGACTGTTGAATTTTGATGTGAATGAGTGATTTGGGTTTTTGTATTTCTTCTAAGTTGGAATCTCTTTGTCTAGCCTGATCTAGGTACTTAAGATCCGGAATCTTTGTTGTGCACAATCTAGTTGGCTTAGCTCTCACCAAACCTAATTTGTGCCATTAGAAAACATCTTGAGAATCATCTTTACTGTGACTGGCTAGCAAATTGAAGATAAAAGTGTTTTCATAATTAGGGTTCTGATTGTACCATTTGTATTATATATGTGAAGCCAAACCAACTCTACCAACAAACTTTGAGGAGAATACATGGGAGAAGTTGCAGTCAGCTATCAGAGCTATATTCCTCAAAAAAAAAATTTCGTTTGACCTCGAGAGCCTTTACCAGGTTAGGTTACGTGCAAATTTACTTACTTCCTTTCTTATTCGTATGTGTAAATGTCGTGCTGATGAGATTGTGATTGTTTTTTCAGGCTGTTGATAACCTTTGCTTGCATAAGTTGGATGGAAAGCTTTATGACCAGATTGAGAAGGAGTGTGAAGAACACATCTCTGCAGCTTTGCAATCTTTAGTTGGGCAGAACACTGATCTGACTGTTTTCTTGTCACGTGTTGAGAAATGCTGGCAAGACTTTTGTGACCAGATGCTCATGATTCGTAGTATAGCCTTGACTCTGGATAGGAAGTATGTGATACAGAATCCAAATGTACGTTCATTATGGGAGATGGGTTTGCAGCTTTTCCGGAAGCATCTTTCTCTGGCCCCTGAAGTTGAGCAGAGGACGGTTAAAGGTCTCTTAAGTATGATTGAAAAAGAAAGGTAAATTTTTAACCTTCTGGTCTTCCAAAATTAAACGAGGGTTGATTTATCACATTGAGAATATAATTTCATAAAGCCACTTTACCTCAACTTATTTTTCTGGCTTTTGAGTGAATATGGTAAGTTTGGATGGTCTATGAACTATTCCTGTCTAGCAGTGATAACTTGTTATAGGTAAAATTTCAAGGCAAATCAGGACTAGTGTATGTCATTTATATATTGGATAATGTTTTCATCTGAATCTGCTGAACTTTCTTGCATGATATTGGTCCTGCAGGTTAGCAGAAGCTGTTAATAGGACTCTACTAAGCCATCTTTTGAAGATGTTTACTGCACTGGGAATTTATATGGAAAGCTTTGAGAAACCTTTCCTTGAAGGGACCTCTGAATTTTATGCCGCTGAAGGAATGAAATACATGCAGCAGTCTGACGTTCCGGAGTACCTGAAGCATGTTGAGGTGCCTTGCATGACTTCATATAGTTTCCTTATGATTAGCTGCACTACAGGTTAATAGTCTTTCTAAGGTTTCTACTGGTGATTGGTGCAGGGAAGGTTGCATGAAGAGAATGAGAGATGCATACTCTACATAGATGCAGTAACCAGGAAACCATTGATCACAACTGTTGAAAGGCAACTTCTCGAACGTCATATACTTGTTGTTCTTGAAAAGGTTCCAATCTCCTATTATTCTTGTGTTGGCTTGCATATTATCCAATTTTAGTTTGTCGTAGTCTTACTTTATTTCTGAACATCTTCAGGGTTTTACAACATTAATGGATGGACGTCGTACGGAGGACCTTCAGAGGATGCAAACCTTGTTTTCTAGGGTCAATGCACTTGAGTCTCTGAGGCAGGCGCTAAGTTCATATGTTCGGAAAACTGGGCAGAAGATTGTTATGGATGAAGAGAAAGACAAAGATATGGTACAATCACTGTTGGACTTCAAGGCTTCTCTTGACATAATATGGGAAGAGAGCTTTTACAAGAACGAATCATTTGGTAACACAATCAAAGATTCGTTTGAGCATCTGATTAATCTTCGACAGGTATCAAATAGTGATTTTCTTGATTATTGCCTGAGTCTCTTGCTAATAATTTTACTTTCATGTAAAAGCAACATACTGATTATTGTGGAAATGTCAACCTTAAATTACAATTGTGAAATCGAGAAATTTATATTTTATAATAATCTATAGATTTCGTTACTGATTAAGCACTGTATTGCTATGATTTGGAGACATCTTTGGGCAGTGAATACTATTTTCAAACATAATTTTGAGATCAAGCTTCTTGTGGGCACTGGACCTGATCACAGTAGTGTTGTTTGCTAATATATATCACTTTGGATACCAAATACTCTGATTTAGCAAGCATCCCAAATAATATACATCTTATGCTGATAATCTTTTTTACAGAACCGGCCAGCTGAGCTTATTGCCAAGTTTTTGGACGAGAAACTCCGTGCTGGGAATAAGGGTACTTCTGAAGAAGAATTGGAGAGTGTTCTTGAAAAAGTCTTGGTTTTGTTCAGATTTATCCAGGTTATCTCTAATTTCTTACATTTAGTACTGTGTTTGTCACTGTAAATCACTGCTTCGAGGCCAGTGCATGGTCTGTAAACCAGCTATTTGATCTTCTGGATATCGGTTTTGCTGATGGATTTTTATTATTTATCAAAGGGTAAAGATGTGTTCGAAGCATTTTACAAAAAGGATCTTGCGAAGAGACTCCTGTTGGGAAAGAGTGCTTCAATCGATGCTGAGAAATCCATGATCTCTAAGGTTAAAAACTGATTTATATTCTGGGTGTTTCCCTTTCCCACAATTTGTTTTCTATATCTGTAGTTCTCACCCACTGATCCCAACCTTGGTTTTACCTACAGCTTAAGACTGAGTGTGGTAGCCAGTTTACAAACAAGCTCGAAGGGATGTTCAAGGTATCCTTTCTTCTCCTTCTCTATATTCAAAAAAGATGTTGGTCGTTTAAGTTTTACTAAGGAACAAACTTAATGATCTTATATTTTGTTACGTTTTACGATATACCCCGGTATACATATTCATTGTTAATCCAATCTAAGACAGGATTGGCGGATGATCCTGCTCCATACTTATTTTAATGAACTTGTGTACATTTACAATAATCCTAATGAGCTTGAACTCTCCGTTTTATTGAAATTTTCTCCAGGATATTGAATTGTCAAAGGAAATCAACGAGTCATTCAAACAATCTTCCCAGGCCAGAACAAAACTGCCATCGGGAATTGAGATGAGTGTCCACGTTTTAACAACAGGGTATGTACAATGTATCAATTTTATCCAGGATATAACTGCTGGAATGCGGATATCATGACATATATAAAGCTTGTTAACTTCCCGTCTATAATACAGGTACTGGCCAACATATCCGCCTATGGATGTTAAGCTTCCTCATGAACTAAATGTCTATCAGGTTTTACTAAAAGTTCTTCTTATGTATTTTTTTTTGTTTCCTCGTTGGACGTTTTCTTACAAGCTTTTTCTAAGCTATCTGTATGTTTCGTAGGATATCTTCAAAGAGTTCTATTTAAGCAAGTACAGTGGTAGGAGGTTAATGTGGCAAAATTCATTAGGCCACTGTGTTTTAAAGGCAGATTTCTCCAAAGGTAAAAAGGAGCTGGCTGTTTCCCTGTTTCAGGTCAGTCAAATTTTTTTTCCCCCCCCCCCCC
>Ga0041059_1002221_pt1 | contig 14738 bp, 15 predicted proteins | sample AraColnosormetaG_FD_56232 | JGI IMG/M metagenome (GOLD analysis project Ga0041059, IMG submission 56232) | Arabidopsis roots microbial communities from North Carolina, USA - Col MF nosort | ecosystem: Host-associated > Plants > Roots > Unclassified | place: USA: North Carolina | collected...
TAGGGGGGTGGAGGCGGTGGTAGCGGTGGAGGACAAAGGAGTTCTAGTGGTGGCGGAGGAGGCGGAGGGGAAGGCGACGGAGGAGGTGGCTGATCACATGGATTCTCACACTCTAAACACATTGCACATTCAATCTCTTGTTTCTCTGTTATACTCAATGCAACAACAGATTGTGATAGTAAAAACAGAGTGACGAAACAGAGAAACAACTCCATTTTTAAGAGGAAGAGAGAAAAATTTGCCATCTATCAAATGGTTCAAGAATGAAGAAGAAAGTCTATGGTTTTTAAAGAACTTGACTTTTTTAAGAACCTTCAAAAGCAATAACTTTGGAATCTGATACCATTTAAATTTTACAGCTTTGATTCAAGAACAAAACCCTTTTTTGGACCATACCATAACTGTAATCCATAATGTACGAACAAATTCTTTTGATTTTAGGGTTTCTAGAGATTTGGGACATAAAGAGGCTTTGTTCACTTTCGTAAGGAACCAAAATGTCTCAATGAAGCTAATTGACAAAAGTTTATTCAGACACTTCTTAACATTTTATTGTGGTCTTTAGTTTAAAACCACTCGCCTCTCATTTCTCTTAAGATTCTAGAATGAGGAAACGTTTCAGGATCGCCACGTTCTGCGTTGCGTTTGAATATCATTGTTGCTTTCATCAAAGATTCTTCCGCCGTGTCTAGCTGCTCCGGTAACCATCCGATCACATCTTTCCCGGCTGGGTAGGCAGTTCCATCGGTAGCTTGCGTAATAGGTTTCCGAGTATCGGCGAATTCAATCTCCGATAACGGAGAAGCTTTGTGGTGTTTGTAAAACTCTTGGTCACTCTCTGTTTCATCTTCTCTTCGCCTTTGCTCTTCCACTTCTCCTTCGTCTCTCGGCCATGGTGAACCGTCTAAACCAGCACAGCTCACGGAATCAAGCGACGGCGGAGAAGCGGTGGAGTTTTTTCGTTTCTGTTGGAAATGAGGTTCTGACGGGTGACCAACGGGAGTACTCTCTAGCTTGTGCGCAGTGGCGCGTGGAGATTTCGGCGGTACAAGCGGTTGCTCTTCTAAACTCGGTCGGGGAGTATCGTCTACGATTTCTTCCGCCGCCGTTTTAGGGTTTGCAACATCATCCATACCCTGAAACACAAGCAATCACCAAAAACTTAAACAAAGTTGATTTCTTTGTGTATTTTAGAACATTTTTCTTTATTTTCAACATGGTCTAAAATTGAAAACAAGAGAAAAGAAACAATTATTACTTCAGGGTCTCTCGGATAGATAGCTGGATCGGCTCCATCGTTACCGGCATGGATCTCTGGATCAGCTGTGCGACCAGACGTGGATGATCCAAACGCTAAACGCCTTTGAGCGATTGGTCGAACACGTGAACGCGCCGCTGAAGCAAACGCTAATAATCGGGATTGCATCATCATCTAGCTTTCTACACAATTTTTGTTTTCTGCGTTTCCTCGCTGATTAAAGAAAGTTTGTACTTTGTAGTAGCCATTTTTAGAGAGACTCGTGTCGACACGTGTTGATGGCATGCCTCGTTGTTAATGACGTGGCGGATTTAGAATGACTAGAAAAAGTTAGAAGCTGCTCGATCGGTGTCTCCAGATTTGTCTGTCTTAATTTTTATTATTTTCTTTTCTTTAGAAAGAAAAATATGCTAATTGCATTACCTTCTTGGTAAATAAAATTCAACAGAGCCTCAAATAAGATTTTGCTGTCAAAAACATAAAAACAGACTATTTATTATTTGTCACGGATTAATCTATATATACATTTTTACGATTATTTTGCAAAATAAATTAATAGAATTGAGATTTATTTACAATGGCTGCCATTAAATTTTATTGTTTGTTTTTGATCATTAAAAAAAAATCTTTAAATTAAATATTTAATATTTAACAATCTTCTCTAAATCTCTCCACATTAACTACACGATTAGTTACTAAAATAAACCTTCCAAAATATTAATATCATTTAATTACTACAAAATTATCATTTTTGATATTGCTTTTCTCCATGACTATAACAATTCAGTTATAATCATCAAACTGCAGAGATATTTGATAGCATATAATTACTACAAAATTACAAAATAATTAGACAATAATTCATAAACATATCAGAAATAAGATTAACATTAATAAAATAAATGTTTTTTTTATGGGACGAGTTGGCGGGACGAGTTTGGCAGGACGTTACTTAATAACAATTATAAACTATAAAATAAAAATATTTTATAGATAAATACAATTTGCAAACTTTTATGTATACTAACTTTAAAAAATAAATTGATCATTAAAAAATAAATAGTATATAGTTATTGTGATCGTATTAAAATTGCATTATAACGCATTACCTAACTAAATATTTGCAATTTAATTCGCGACTTTGATTGTCTATTTTCCTTCTTATTTTGTCACGCATTAACATTAAACTGATTTTTGCGTAAATAAGACATGTAGATGTTGATTCTGCATAAATTTTGAAGCTTTAAGAAGTCATTTTTATCGCATTTATTTCATAATTGTTTTTAGCAGGAGAGCTTAAAAAGCACATAGCAGAGCAGATAGTGAAACACTTTAATTTCCGCCTTAAACGCGAGAGAACAAAATATCCAAACTTCTAAAAATACAAAATTCACTCAAAACATGACCCAAAAAAGAGAAAAAAAAACCTAAACTGTTTTTAGAAAAGACAACGAGCGACCTTTGTTCTTAAGTTCAAGCAACTGAGAGAATACTACAGAAACCTTCAACCAAAGTTGAATCCACCCGTAGGAGCATTACCACTTTGGTTTCCGAATTGGAAACCGGAAGACTGAACATTCTCAGGAGCATCCACACCGCCAATATCTTCCTCCTCGTCATCTGCAGCCCAATACGACTCCAGGATTTTGACTGCTTTCTCATAAATCTCATTATTATCGTGACTCTGAAGATTCTCAATCTTGTCCAAACCATCTGCGTCTTCAATCATCTGCGCGTACAGATTATCGTTTCCTGTGTTGCCTAGATTCTTCTCGGCTTCACCTACTTTGAGAATGTTTTCTAGACCTTCCAAAGTCACTGTGACAACCCTTGGATCGGGACACGGTAGGAGATCACACAGGGGTCTGATGCAGCCTTGGCTCACGAGAAACCTGCAAGGATATAAGAGGTTCTATAACAAGAATCACTGAAAAAAAAACTAAAAAGAGACAGAAACAATGAGATTTGTTGTACTTGATTTGGTCATGATTGCCACCAGAAGTTGCATTAGAGATTGCCCAAACAGCTTCTTTCTTAATTTCGAATTCACCGATCTCAAGCAGGTTAATCAGAGGCCGAATAATGCCTGCCTGAAACACTTCCTGCACAACAAATTTATCGATGTTAAATCCAAATGTATATACGACTTCTGGTTTTAAATTATAAGAAAAGATATTGGTTTTTGAACATTGTTATTTGTTAATAATGTATATAACTCACTTGAATTTGACTTGTGTTCCCAGCTGTAATGTTAGAGATAGTCCAGCAAGCTTCCTTCTTGATACTCTTCTTGTATGTGTTCTTCAAAAGGTTTAACAGACCAGGAAGCGCTTGACTGCTAATAACCGCCTGTTATGGAGAAAACAGAGATGATTTACTTAAGTAAACATCAAAACTATAGGAGATATAAAAGGCAGACAGTTACGGATAATAGACTACCTGAGTCTGAATATCATCTCCGGTTACAATGTTACCAATTGTACGGAGAGCTGGAATCAGAACTGAGGGCGATGGATGACTAAGAAGACACAGATAACGAGATCAGGTCAAGATATATGTGAATGATATAGAATTGGTAGCTAAAAGAAAATTACTTACGCCAAGAGCTGAACAAGGCGAGGGATGACACCAGCGTCGATAACAGTTTGTATTTTCTCGTTTGTACCATCAGAGAGATATGAGAGAGCCCAGGATGCATCTGTGAGAACTTCTTCGTCGGTTGAATGCAGAAGGCGCTCAAGAGCTGGTAAAGCTGCTTTTGTCTGCTCAACAAATGCAATGACACATTCTCATATTAATAAACAGTTGAGAAAAAACACTTCAAATTGGTTTATATATCTTATATGCAAGGAAACCTGTTCAAATGCAGGCTGCGGCTTCCCTCTGCAGAAATTTGATAATGTCCATGTAGCATTCCTCAGCATGGAGAGCTTTGAATGCTCATGGAATTGAGCCAGAAGAGACATCATAGCCTCACAACTTAGGACATGATCACGACATTTTGGCGAGTCACCAGCAACGTTTCCCAATGCCCATACAGCCTATAATCAGGGGAAAAAAACATAGAAATCAGGATGTTAAAACAGTCGGAATCGAGTCATCAGCAATTTGATCTAAGAGTTTCTTTGCCAGAACAATAGAAAGAAAATTGATATTGAATCTAAATTGATACCTGTTCTCGAACTTCCTCACTTGCAGAACTAAGAAGTTTGACGAATAAAGGGACAGCACCACTATCAATAATGACCCTAGTGTTCTCAGATGTCCCTGAAGCGATATTGGTAAGCGCCCAAGCTGCCTCAAACTATAGTTATACAAGCAAAGCAAACAGCAAAAGCCATCAGCATATGAATCAAAGCACCAAGCTACACTTAGATATAAGAAAGGCAAGCTCACCTGAAGTTGAGTGAAGTCATCCCTGGAAAGAAATTGCACAATGTGAGGAACAACACCAGATTGAACAACTTCATTGATTGGAGGATTTCGCTCTACAAAAAATTCAACCAACCACAATAAGCAAAAACTAAAACCCACAAAACAATCAAACCCTAAACGCCATGTTAAGAGATTTATAAATCACGTACCAATTGAAAGCAATCTCCTGAAGCTAGCCGTCGCCTCCAATTGTAAGTCTCTATCCTCTGACATTACTCCAGCAATCATCTGTTGTATATTCTCCAACTGCAATTGAATCAGGGCAACTTATTATCTAACCTCAAGCAATGCAGATTCTGAAATTAGGGTTCAGTAAACCCCAAAATTCAGTACTCCTGATCCAATTATTTATCTAGGTAACTAGATCAGAAGCTTTCAATTTCATTCTAATTCACCGAGATACCCTAACTAGTTCTCAATCTAAATTCGGTACCAAACATAAACGAGAGAAACACAATCAATTAGATATAGAACACGAAGAACGTACTCTCGTTTCCGTAGGGAGAGACGAGGAGAAATCCTGCCCTGGCTGTGACGCCATGGAAGGATTAAAACCTTCACGCCGCTTCTTCTGCAAGTTCTCCTCTCTCTTGTTCTTCCGGATCTCCACCATGTTATCCTCCCGTCTCCGGCGACCTTCATCGGCGTCCACAGATACTTTATACCTGTTCCGGCGAACCTCAGTCTTCGCGCTTGGTTTGTAAGACATGGTTAGCTTAATCGAATCAACCAAAACAGAGGATCACTAGGTTCTGAAGGAATCGATGTAGACGAACAACGAATTGATCGATCGAGTTTTTGATTTCTCAGAGGAAGATGAAGAAGACGAAGGAGCAGGAGAATCAGGGTTTTGGAGTGATGCGATATAATTTATACAACGTGACGTCGGGATTCGAGGAGGCTACGGGTAAAAGACGATATTGGGCTTAGGCTTTAGTATTAATCACGATATTGCCACAACTTTTGAATTTGAAATCGCAACGTCTACAAAAGGTATAGCGCGATTTTAGTAATATAGTGATTACTAATGCTGACCTGTCTTTTGACTTTAATAAAGAGGCTTTATTATATAAATTAGCCCAATATCGGCCCAACGTTTGCTCAGTAAAGTAATGTTTTATGAATCTGATTACAATAAATTGGGCCTGGTATTTAAGCATCTTAAACGCTATTTCATGACAAACATAAGCATCAACGGACAAGAACTTAACCACCTCTACATCAAGAACTTCATTAGCCAAGTCTCTCGGACAAATCTCCCTCTTCGGTTTCCACGAACCAAATCCCAACAACTCACAAGCCATACCCTTCAAGCTAACCCTTGACCTCTCACCATAACTAAATGGAAAATTTACCTTTACCAGATCACGAACGTCAACTTTCTTAACCACTACTCTAACTAGCCCACCGAGCTTAGCGACAGTTTTAGCAATACCTATTCCTACAAAAACAAACCTCTCATCACGAAATAGATCACTAAGGCATTCGCCGAGATTGGTATTTTGTTTCATATGAAGTAGTTGGAGTATGAGGCATTTGGTTTTGATGCATAGTTGAAGAGTCGAGATTTTTGCATCATCTTGAGGATTGGTCTTGGAGTTTAGAGAGATGATCACCGTTGGTTCATCTCGGTAGGTTAATCGTATGGCGAGGATCCAATTCTTGGCTATGGAAACTTCATTTGTCACCGTTGTTTCTATGAGTTTTTCACGAAATGGAATCAACTGTGTAATTGTTACCATCGCTCAGTATGATTTTTCACTTACGCATATGTCCATGCATAATATAAACGGTTGGTATTATCAAAGTCTTCAATTTTCGAAAAGAACTCGATTCAATGAATTGGTCAAATGTGCTATTAATATGACCAATTTCCGATTGAAAACATTGAACATAAAATATTTAACGAGATCTTTAATCTGCAAACCAAATTTAACATTCCCCACAAACACAAATAGAATTTAGTAGATATACTTCATTCTCCTATTTTCTCATTAATGAATTCAAATACACTCACTAATTACAGAAACAAAAATGAAGAAAAAGTTAAAAGGAATTAAATTAAATTATAATACAAAAACCAAAAATGACCAAGAAATTAAAACCTGAATGATGATGACGTAAACTTGATAGATGATACGAACCATAATTAATAAGATCATTAATGCATCACTATATATCCCTTTGGCTTTGCAACGATCAGTGTAAACCTGATTTTGCATCTTCATTATTGCATAGAACCTCAGCTTTCTCATCAATCATATCGTCTCCTCCTTCCACATCACTATAACATTCATCTTCTTCCTCATCAATATCATCATCATATAAGGACATGGCTGATCCATATCCCGAGATTCCTGATGATGATGAAGATGAAGCCGCCGTGAAAACCTCCATAGTCTCTGATAAACGACCCTCGGAATCATCATCATCTTCATTATCATTATCACCATCGTCTCCTCCCATTTCTGTCGCTGGCAGAGGAGGAGGAGCCGGAGGGAGAACAATTGTGTTAGTAAAAGTTGACGATGGCATTATCGTAATTTCGAAACGGAGTTTACGTACGGACTTAACGACTCGCCGCCAGAACCTGGTGTTGAAGGGTTTTCTCCCCGGCGGCGACGAAGCATGAACATGACGACGGAGAACATGTGCATCCCACGTGATGACTTTTTCTTCTTCATGCTCGTGTTGTTTATTTGCTCTATCTCTAATTGATCACAATGATTTTCTTTAGTTGGTAATTGATCACCATTCTTATTTATTGTTTCCATGGTAAAATAATGAATCAAAATATCAGAAAGATGACGAAAAATTTAGAGAAAAACAAAAGTCTTATAATGATGACTAATTTTATAATTATTGCGGTAATTAATTTAATGAAAGAAACAAAAATCGGGTGGTTATTCTAAATTTTTAGGGTTTCGAAATTCCTGACTCAAGAAAAATTAAAGGTCGTCCGTAGATATATACGGGATGCTAGATAATGGGCTTTCTTCTAATGGGCCTACATTTAATATGAGTCGGCCTTGTGCAAGATTTTTTTTCACCTTTTTTAAGTCAACACACTTTTTTTTTGCTACTGTGCTTCGAATTCTGATTACAACCTAAAACGCTGTCCCTAGTCCGGCATCCATGAGGTTCCTCTTACCTAGCATTTGTTCCTCCCGTTGAGGAAAAGCAAGATCAATCAACGAGTTCCTTTTCGTCGACATCAAAAGCTTTGCGTGCTTGTTTCAGCTCTTCCTGCATCGCCAACAGTTCTCTACAGCGGTTCAGTTTTGGCAAATCCTGCATAAATCAAAGACGCCAAAGTTTCGGATATAGAATACAAAACCATAAACCATCTCAATCATCGATTGTGTACTTTTTAAAAAGAATTTTTACCTTGCGGATAAGATACAAGAAATCATCAACTAGAAGTCTTCCTCGCTTTGAACCAATTTCTTGAGCTTTATGTGTCTGCCATTGAAACATCACTTGTTAGCTAATATCTCTCCGCTTGTAATGTAAAACATGAATCATTCACAAAAAGAAAAAGCTCACTACCAAATCTGTGACGTATTCCACAACAATGTCTTCTACAAGCGCCACAGACTCTGGAAGAGGCTAAATACAGAGGAGTTTTGGATCAGTTTCAGGTGGTAAAACACTAAAAGATGTTACACGACCAAGAACCCTTTAAAGCAAAGATTCTCTACCTAATTCGTTACTTGTATTGGAATGAAACTATATCTACAAATACGGTTCATATGGCAACAAAATAGTAATGAAGAGGATAGCGGCTTACGTTTTGCTCGTCGCCAAATCCATACATCATATGCTGCACTGAAAAATCAACAAAAGCACCAAAACCATTGTTACCAGAAGAATCACAAAATGAAGAATACAAAAATCTGGTTTTAACTAAAGACTTTACATTCTTTTTGAAAGAGAGTTTTGCGCTTTTCCTGTGGCTGAGAAGTTCCCGCAGCTTTCGATTTAGACGATGATGACGCCGCCGCTGCTGGTGTGTTACTCATCTCTTCTTCTTCTTCTGATAATCAAAATCCAGGAGAGCAAAATAATAGAAAAATAAGTGAAATTCCTCTACCGACAAAATCCAATTGAGTCAAATACTAACCCTAGGTGAAAATTTTCAAAAAAGAAAAAACAGTGTAATCTCAACTAGAAAATGAAATTCCGAGCCTATATTCTAGATTTCTACCGCAATCAAAACCAGAGAGCTACCGGAAAGTTGTATTCCGGTACAGTACAACAACCAACGGAGTTAAATCGAATAAGGTTCTTTATCCAAATATTTGTCGTCATGGAAAAGGAATGAAAATTGAAAAGGGAATAGTGAGAGCAGAGAGCTCACCGTAGATTGATCGACGGGAGTAGCAGAGGTGGTCGTTGCAAAATCGGCGATGAAGATGATGAGAACGAAGAAACGGGGACTTGTTCACTGATCTCTCTCTCTCTCGTAGAAGAAGCACATTGCATTACATACGAAGTAATTGGGCTTAATAAATAGGCCCATTTATATTAAACCAGCCCATAATCTAAACCAGAAACCCGTACACTAGTCGACCGACATTGTAACTAAGTTCTCACGGTATGGCTCAAACCGGCCATGGCCTCATGCTCAATATTCTTCGGGAGAAGGAAAAGTTTGTGATCCGATTCATATACAATCTATCCGGTGCTCATCATATTACACAAGTATGTATCAAATCTTTTAGCTTGAGCCTAATTTTGTCCTGTCAAGACTCTTTTTTCTATCTATACAAATTTTCTATCATGTTCTTCATCTACAAGATTTGGTTATGCGAACAGGGACTTGATATCGTCTTCTCCCAGCTTTTGTACAACGGCCTCTTCAGAGTCACCTAACGTACTGTAACAAAGCAAATATGTCTTCATATAGGCTTCATACAGTTGACAATAAGAAACCAGCAAAGTTGAGAGAAGCGTATCGTTTAAAATAAGAAACCTTTCAAACAAATCTTCCTTCTTCTTTTGAAGCGTTAGTATCTTTTCCTCTACTGTTTTCTCCATTATGAATCTTACAACCCTGTCACACAACCAAATGTTTCTTCTTTCTTCCCCCACCAAAACAACATACAGTATATTGAAGGACAACTCAAAAATATAACCTGACAGGCTTGCACTGTCCGATCCTATGTATTCTGTCCTGTGCTTGCCTCTCAACCGCTGGGTTCCACCACGGGTCCATCATGAACACCTATACAATCAAACACCCGAATGTCAGTGAATAAAACATGTTCTAGGAGCAACTGTTTTATAAGTTGTACACTTCTTACATGCGAAGCGGCTGTTAGATTTAGAGCAACCCCTCCAGCTTGCAAGCTCATTAATAAAACTCTGCAATCTGGCTCTTCTTTAAAATTTTTGAGTGCAGCATCTTTAGCTGCCTTGGACATGCTTCCCACCAGTTGAACACAGCTAACCCCAGACTGCGTTGTACAAAATGAGTCAATCATTTTTATTCAATGTCTCATTATGATTAAAGAGAATGTTAAAGGAGCACAGATATAGTAGTAGTAGCATTTTGTAGTTGGTTGCGCTTGAAATTACCTTCCCCAAGGCGTAACTTATCAGGTCCAAGAATGATGTGAACTGGCTGAATACTATTGCTTTGGCAGACCAATCTCTTTCAACCATGAACCTGATTTCTTCTCTCTGCATACAAATTTTTTTTATCACCAAATGGTTAGATAAAGCCTCCAATCTCCAAAGAAACTTTAAGCGTGGGAGAGACAGAAGCTGTAGATCTCAAAGGGCACATACCAAAGCCTCAATCTTTGTACTTGTTTTAAAATCATCGAGGTTTATCCGATTTAAAATGCTAGAGGCTCTAAATCCTTTAAGCTTTGTCTTGCTTGCCTGATGTTCACTAGAAGTCACCTTCAAAGTAAGAGAACCAAAGACATATTAACCGAACAAGTTAAGTCCAACATTAGTCATCCGATGATTCTTTAAGAAAGTGTAAAATGGTGGCAGCTATTTCCAGAAGATACAGTTACTGAGAAACAAGAGTCGAGATAGTATGAAATAGCAACAATATATCGACTGGAACACTTACAAAGTAGTCCTTGGAAGGGTCATGGCCGAAACCACATTCTTTCTCATTTTTGTTCGCATCAAGCAAGTTAGCGTTAGCGCCACTAGGACTAGAATAACTCACCAGGTATGGATGATCAACAGCCTGAAAAAATTGCAAGAAAATGCATCAGAAATCTATATACCTATATCATCCAAAACATGCACTGGCTTGTAAATAGAACAACAAAACTATCGATACCACTCACTTGTCTCAGTCGGATAAGAAGACCAAATATATGTGCATAGTTATTCATCAATGTCCCAGCCTGAATATACCTGCAGAAACAAATGTACATGTCAGATTTAATAATAAAATTCAGTTTACACAAAGCATGGAGCAGAAACCAGTGAAAATCCATAGAACAAAAGTAACTTACCCATCAAATGTTGTCTTGCTAACTTTGTATAGTGATTCATAGAAATCAGCTTCTACTACACTTAGTGCATCTCGCCTCAGAGAGATCTAAATTTATATGTAGAGATCAAGCTCGGAAGCAACTATACCAAGCTTCATTTATATCAGACAAGGGAGAGAAAGGAACATACGATTCTAGAAGGAAGAGCAAGGTCAGCTGCCCGGCCCAATTTAGTACGTCTTAGTAGAATGTCCTTTAGAACATTTTGTTTAAGGAATATACAGGCTCTGTTTCTCCGTTTGTCCACATTCTAGCAAGATTGGAAAATATAAAAACCAAAGAACATAATGGTGATCCTGCTTTTAAAATGTTTTTAATAATGGCACCTCAAAGTTACCTCTTTCCACCAAGAGATGTGTTGATTTGCATTATGAGGACAGCTGGGACATTTTCGATGCGCACTGCAGTCACCGCCAAAGCCCAAAGGCAATGGACAAAGGAAATGAAACAGCAAAGATTGTTATGAACTATCAAACAGAAGTATGGGAAAGGAGAAAGTAACCAGGAATTGAGAGTGGTAAGATGTTACCTCCGATCAAGAACTTCACAGTCACATTTCTTGCAAAAGTAATATGAGTATGGCGAAACGCGAAGGAAGCGTATCTGGGACAAACAATCAGCAATGTTGAGATATCATTACGTGCTATAGAAAAAGTTGAGGAAAGAGTAACTAACCAGGGAGTAGAGCTCGTCAACATCATTCTGGAGAGGGGTACCACTCAGAGCCCATCTGTAGGTCGCCTCCAAAGCAAAAACAGCTTTGGCAGTGCGACTACTTCTGTTTTTGATATCATGAGCCTGATATGAAGACAAACGGGAATTATATCAAATTTGCAGTGAGCTTCCCCTGAAGGATAAAAGATTCACAAAAAGCAAATTTGCAGTGAGCTTCCCCTGCTGTGGTTTACTGTACAATAAATCTCACAGTCCCCTTTCCTTACATGCTTGAAAATGGAAAAGAAGAAGAACCAGCAGGTCTTGGTACTGACCTCATCGACGATGATACGATTCCACTTAATAGAGTGTAAAGGAGACATTGTTTCGTCCACTCCTTCATCCTTCCTATATTCATTCTCAACTATGGGAGATGTTGTCAAAACAAAGTCGTAATTCATTAACTTTTGAACATTCTTGTCTCTCTTCGGCCCATGGTATTGAAGAACCCTGGTGCTTCCCGGGGATGTCAACCGAGAAATCTCATCTAACCACTGAGAAAGAGCAACAGGAGGAACAAGCACAAGGGTGTGCCCAACTGCTTCCCTAGATTTGGCTCTGTCAACTTCCCGTCTGGCAAGAACGAGAGAGATGGCTTGTATTGTTTTCCCCATTCCCATCTCATCAGCGAGAATGCCTCCTCTTACGGCTGATAGTTCCTGTATTGTAGCCCAAGCCAAAAACTCCTTTTGGTACTTTAGTAGCGGTATAATCAAATCTAGAGGCTGCTCAGCAGCTTCAGCAATGACTGCATTCTGCTCATCAAAATCATCATCCTCTGTCATCTGAACCTTTTCTTTCATGATCTGCCATTTTCTTTTAGTGTTTGCAGGAGCGGCAGGATTTGGTATATAGTCATTAGCATTGACCTCACCTGTGTGAGCAAGACATGATGAAAATAAACAGGTGTGAGCAAATCGAGCATCAATGACGCCTAATAGAAACGATGCGGTACCTTGAACTTCACCGCCGACTGAATCATCATCATCAGGAACTTCTTCTTCTTTGAGATTCTCGTCTATTTCAAACAAACCAACGAATAATTTTGGTAAGGAAACATGAGATAAATTACAGTTTCCCACAAGAATTGCATTCTGGGAAAACAAAAATTGGAGAGAAATTATCGATCCCCAACAGATCAATTGAGCCCAGAAATAGAAACCCTAATTCACTTTTCCGGCAACCCGAAGATTAAGAACGAAACCCAAGAAAGATCAACACGGAGAAATGTCAAAGGATTGTGAAGAAGATTACCTTGGCTACTAGACGGAAGAATCGCATTCTTGTGGTGAGAGTGTGGCTCCATCGCGACGCCCAAATCTCAAAAATCTCAGAGTGAGTTAGGTTTTATTGATCTTCCGCTTTTTTTATTTCTCTTCACTATCTTGTTCTTATACGAGAGACTGATTTTGCTGTGCAATCTTTCCAGAATGGCGGGAAGCACCAAATCACACGTGTCGATTTCTTCGTGCTGGGGTGAAGTTTTTTTTTTTTACGGGCTAAAAAACCAACACATTTTTGGTTTATTTCGGTTTTTTAAAACATTTCTGAAATAATCGATAACCGAACCGAAATCTCTTTTAGAGAAGCACCGGTATTTCCACATCAGAGAATTAACGAATAAAAACATATGACAATGTAAACAAATTCGTAACTGAGGATCGAGAACAGAGAATCAATCTCGACCTTAGCGTGTGAGTAAAGCTATCGTAACGTGTTGACCTCCTTGGGCCGTCCCCGTCCACAACGTAACGTGTGCACATTCGTTCTTTGAGACGACTTTGGTCTCAGATCCAACATGGACTGATCTTAAACCAGCCATCTTGTAAGACAATAATATTCATAATCTTAGATCAGCTTCCACACATCATATATACAATTTAGTTAAGCTTATTAAGCACGAGACCTTACACCCACAAAACTCAAGATTCTGTATTTACCGTAATAATTATGTTCTTAACAGAAAACATATATCTCCGTTAAAGCTATAGATTGTTTTCACATATATAATTTGAAATGTATCATGATAATTACGTTGTTGATCAGAAGGAGAAAAAGAAGAAGAAAGAGTTAATAGCTGTTAGTTTCGTGCAAGAAGCTGTAGATTTCATTTTTGGATTTAAGCTCACGAAGAAGCAACCAACATGACATGCAATCACACAACACTACAACAGTAGAAGACAAGGCGCGTGAGCATCCCGATTACGCCACGTGTCCAATTGGATAGAGCCCAAAATCTTGGAACACGTCACATGGGTTGTCCACCTATATCCATTTACACCTTGCTACGACTCTGACGTGGCAGTCCTCTTCCTTGTCGTCCCCACGTGGACATTCTTCGAAACTTCCATTTTACAACTTGAAAACATTTTAAGTCATATACGCAAATACATTAAAACTGAATAACATTTTTTGTAAATAAATTTTAAGATTACGCGTAATATTTTATAATGTTTCCTTTATTAAATTATTAAAATTAAATAAGTATTATGTCTAAAAATATTAATTTCGAAATTCTTTATTAATTATTAAAATTAAATAACATGAAGTATTTCTGTCTAAAAAAATATGAATTTCGAAATTCCTTAGCTTTAATAAGTCGGCAAATTTTCTGTACCAACTCGACAAACCCATTTCTCAGTGGGTCCCACGTGGGGTAACACGTGTTACACAGATAAGTCACACGCATTACACGTATGTTTAAACGACGACGTTCCAACATTCGCTGAGGAAATTATCATTTTAATAATTTATTTCTTATACTATTTATCGTCGGGAAAATATCGTAAAAAAAAAAAAAAAAATCA
>Ga0041059_1002222_pt1 | contig 14729 bp, 21 predicted proteins | sample AraColnosormetaG_FD_56232 | JGI IMG/M metagenome (GOLD analysis project Ga0041059, IMG submission 56232) | Arabidopsis roots microbial communities from North Carolina, USA - Col MF nosort | ecosystem: Host-associated > Plants > Roots > Unclassified | place: USA: North Carolina | collected...
TTTNGTTTTTTTTTTTTTTTTTCATTCTGTTTGATTTGTTGCAAGATGCTAAAACAATTATACGATCTGATTAAACATCCTTTCAATCTGAAGTAGTTACGGGCCTTACAACGTTTTCATGATCAAAGTAATGCGTATATATAATATACTAGGTAAAGCCCGCCTATTCAGGTACGTCTAAGACATAAATATAATTTTTTATCGATAATATTTGAATCTTGAATAATAAAATAGTAATTTATACAGTTTTAGGATATTTAATTTAATAATTTTTTTTTTAAACCAAATTCTAGTTTTATGCATTTTATTCCTTATACATTTTAATTCTACACACTCAATCTCATTGATAATATTTGAATTCTAAATTGTAGTTTACACACTTTTTCTATATTCAATTTAGGATTTAACTAAAAACAAATTTCTATCTTACACATTCGATTTTGCATTATAGTTTAACTTTCTATTTCATCATGATAAACTTGATTTTTATTTTACACACATTATCTTAAGTGATAACAATTTCATATTAAAATAAAATTTATATCAGATCAAATCTATATGGCGTAACCTCGTATGTTAATTTACCTCATACACACTAATTCTAGATGAGTTAAAATAAATAAATCAAAATGCACTAACTTCTCATTAAGGAATTGATAAGTCAAATCCTATAAGCTATTTCCCAAAAAAAAAATTATGTTTTCACTTATGACTACATGAGTTAAACTTCTTACAATAAAACATCAGTATATGCTTGTAGTAACACATCAAAGGATGCAATACCCTCCATCACATGATGCGTTAAAATTCTTAGAATTAAACTTAAGTATTCAAAATTTATTCTTACAAGCTTAATAATTTTATTTTATGTTTTAATTTAACGAATAAAACTAATATATTACAATGATAAATGCAATTTTATCTAATTAAATTAATATCAAATAAATCATATTGGTATTTTAAACTTCAATGACATTATAAAATTAGTACTGTTATCCTTATTCAAGGATTTTTTAATTAATACATGCTAAATTTAATAAACCAATAGCACATGAAAAAACAGATTTGTTAATTTTCCTTTTTGTTTAGAAAATAATTAAATTTTATTTAATACAACAATTCCTAAGTCAAATATTAGAAAAAGTGTGTGAATCCGTATTTACTATACCAAATTAAAATATTATCGATAAATAATTTAATAATTTTTTATAATAATTATATATATATATATATTATTAAAACTACAAATTTATTCTGTAGGGTCTTTTTGAAAAATAATATTGGCTTTTAGAGACAAACTAATTATATCATCAACAGAAATCCTGATTTAACTATAAAAAGAAGACCAAAAACCCCTAACTTCGATTGAAAAAAAAACTGACCTACATGATAATCAACACTATAGATTTTTTCTTTCGTCTCTTGCAAATTGGCTTTTAAAAGAAAGATGCAAATTCAATAATAATTTGTTTATGGTTTTAACAGTTTTAATAATCTTGTAAGTTTTGCGTAGGACACTGGCAAACGTACATTATTGGTTCAAGTCCTTCAAGTTATATTTTTTTTATTACTTTGTTTTTTGTTTAGTTAACTTAGTTACTAGGTAATAAATATGATACAAAACTAAATTTTAGAAATTCAATGACTTTTCTGATATTTTTTAAATATATTTCGATGATTTCTTTTTAATTAAATAAAAAATTATATTATTTAAGTATGTTTTAGGCTACCAAAATTCAAAAATCGGTATGCAAAAAAAGCCTACATCGATGAGTACGTCTTGCGTCCGACACCCAACTTTCCTTCCACTCATGTCATGAGACCGATCTCATCAAATACATACTTTTTGTGATTGGAGGTTGTAAACCACAGGATTCTCAAGCGTTTATGTGTGATAAACAAGCGATTTTACTCTTTCAATCAAAAACGAAACCAAATCAAGGTGTACATGCATGAGAAGGTATGGGCTCGTGTCAAGGGAAAGCAAAAGCTACCCAAGTTTGGAAATAGAGCAAAACTTTTGAATTGTAATGGAAAGCTCCTTGTGACTGAAAACTCTGACCCAACAAAGATCTTTATCACGTCAATTTCTCTAAAAGCCATCGAAGGAGAGATATGGGGTGAGGTGCAGTTATGAGCATATGTGATTACACTACAAGAAAACATGTGAGTAGCGTGAAAATATTGCGTGGAAATAAATGTGTCGCTAAATTGCATGTAATTAGAGTGGAATTAGCATCGCATTAACGACTCAACTCAATATTATCGCGAATTTGCTTGGAAAATTTTCGTCTCTAATTCGAGGCAAATAAGTGTATAATTAGCGACGAATTAGGATGGAATAGTGTAATTCAACTCAACTTTGTCGCAAATATTCTTGGATATAATGACTCGCTAATTCAAGGCGGATAAGCATCTAATTAGCGACGAATGTGAGTGGAAGTCAACAGTTCCAATCCACTTCATCGCAAAGTACATGCACATTTGGCGTGGAATTTGCGTGTAAAAATTCGACGCAATTGTGCAACGCATTTGAGACGAATATATATATGTTAGGTGAGAAACGTTTTAAAATGTGCTACCTAACTAGTTTACAATTCCTCGCAATATAGTCGCAAAAATTCATCGCAAATTCGTCGCAAATAGATTTGTATGCCTATATAAAGCCATGTTGGGATGAGTAAGGAACATCACAATCTCTCTTCTTCAATATTAAGCATTCTTCTTCAAATCTCGTTTTCAGATCTTTTCTTCTCAAATTTTATATTCCTTTTATCTTCAAAATAAATATATATAATATGTCGGCGTCTCACGAGATTTATATCCGGGGGGAGTGGATGTATAAGCACAAATATGTTGATAGATCAGTGACAAGAGAGTTTGCAGATGGACTAGAAGAATTCATGATAAACGCAAATCAACTGTCATTCACGCAAGAAACTGGTAATATGTCTTTTCTATGTCGAAAGTGCAAAAATGGTCGTTATTTTTCTGTCAAAACGGGCGAAAGCATTTATATAATAGAGGGTTCATGTCAAATTATTATATTTGGTTTTGGCATGGTGAAGAAAATATGGTGAATGCATCGTCTAGTAATTCTAATTTTCAACATGAAGAGGAACCTAATATCACTTTTGAGCCTTAACAATTTGATTATAGTCAACAAAACCATAATAGTTTTGAATATATGGTCCATGATGTATTTCATGAAACTACAACAATCACCGATAACCATGAGGAACCTAATTTAGATGTTCGACAATTTTATGATATGTTAGATGCTGCAAATCAATCGATCTACGATGGATGTAGAGAAGGAATGTCTAGATTATCAGTTGCATCTAGAATAATGAACATTAAAACAGATAACAACTTATATGAGATTTGCATGGATTCATGGGCTGAATTAATTAACGATATTTTTGGCAGAGGATAATTTAGCTCCTGAGTCATACTACAAGAAATAAATCGTTTTCCTACGGCCAAAATCGTTGGAAATTGGTAGGAAATGTTTGTTTTCTACCAATTTCCTACGAAAAACGTTTGTAGTTAATATGGTAGGACCTAGTCTTACCATTATCCTACCAAAATATTTGTAAGAAATACGGTCCTACCATACTCCTACCAAATTTTCTTACCATATTCCTACGAACTTAATAAAAAATAAAATTAATTAATTTATTCCCAATAATTATATTAATTTTGAAAATTAAATTAAAATTTCCCAAAACAATAATCATCGTAATTAGTCACAAAATCAATTACAAAAAAATAATCAATTCAATGTACAAATTATTCTACAAATATAATCAATTAAATGTATAATTTATTTTACTAATACTAATGCTAATATACGTTAAACCTACAACTCTTCATGATGTCTCCGATTTGGTCCTGAATTCGAAGCTGTGATGCCACCATGGATTGATGATCATCAAACTTCATGCATGTCCCAAGCTGAGCAGCTATCAAGTGAGCTAGCAGATCGACGCAACTGCATAAAAAATTAAAATGTTAGTTATTTAAAGAACAAATGGAGACTTTACAAGCAATGGAGTAGAGAAACAAGTTATGGTAATAACCAACAGAAATGACAGTATATTCCATTCTGCAATGTACCATTGAGTTCATGTAGATCGTGTTGCCAAGATTGACAAGGCCAGCATTGTAACCCTGAAATCAATTGTAATGTTTGTTAGTTGATAGGAAGGATGCCTAAATTTTCTGAATATATAGTATAAACAAAACCAGTTTTTACAATGCCTAACAAAATATTGGGTCTATCTTCTGTTACCGGAACTCTACGAACGTGCATTTTGTCTAGGGTCCAAACATTGTACAAGTTAACAACAACGATCACACACGTGCACACTCATAATCAGCAGTGAAAAGTAAATACCAGATTAGTGGCTTGCGCTTCTTCAGGTAGATCCTCTGCAAACAATGGCCTTCTCAGGAGATAGAAAAAAGATCGTGGTGAAGGTTTCGGTTTAACTTGGCCAGTGAATTAACTTCTCTCACCTGTTTACATTTGAAAGAATAGGATAACGATACTTCTCTTTTCTCTACATGAACAATACAAGAATGAGACTTCACAATAAATCATAATAATTCTTCAGATTCTTTTAAAGTGTCATCTCGAAAATTATTGAGATTCCTACTCCAAATCCAATTCAGTGTATAATCTCTTTGACTATAAACCATTGGTTAAGCTAAATCTGAAACCCTAAAGCACCAAATATTCATCATGATTTCATAATCATAATTCAATTGGATTCTGATATAGCATTCTAGAAGATCAGTTGGCAGTGGGAAGTTTGGGTTAAGAAGAGTAGCACATGCGCTTTGGTGAGCTGGCAATCAACTTGAGGTTTAACGACATTGGATGGTGACTGAAGATGTTATTAACGTTTACTTCTTTTACTTTATTAAGAGCACATGTACGCTCATGCTTTTACACACGAATATCTGATTGTAATCTTTCTAGAATTCTCTAGACTCTTCCTCATCGTTTGCCGGAGGTTCTCTCGTCGAGACTCTTGCATGTGAGACGTTGGTAACGCGTTTCTAGGAACGTTATATCTAGTTTATCAATCGGAATATTCAGTTTTACTTTGTTTTTTGTGTTACTCTGTTTCAACATGTTGTTTTCGTTATCACTGGTATCAAAGCCAATTGACTCTCGGAAACGATGGTGGTTCAAACGCGATCTCGAGCTGTTGAATCTGAGTTGGGTGACACACAAGAACAATCGGAAGTGGTGGAAGAGACGATCAGAGCTCGTTTGGAGGAGATGATCAAACGGATTCAGGCGTTGGAGGTTACGATGGCAGAACAAAATAAGCGGGTTGATAAGAACATGGCTGAAATGTACGAGATAGTGAAGCTGATGCCAAGACATCAAGCATCATCCAGTGGTAAAAACATAGCAGACAACACGTTTGCGATGGTTTCAGCGTCACCGGGAAACTTTGAGGATCGGTCTGAAGCTCAACGGAGTTATAGATCGGTCAAAATCAGCCTTATTACGCAGGTATCACTCGAATTGGTAAGGTGGGTTTCCCTCGTTTTGATGGTACTCAGATCCGCGATTGGTTGGTTAAAGTAGAAGGATTCTTTGAGATTGATTTTACACCCCCTGAGATGAAAGTGAAAATGGCAGCCATACATTTTGATGGTAGAGCTTCTACTTGGCACCATACTATGGTTCAGACTCCAGATCCTAAGCGTTGGTTGAGAGATTGGTATGCTTATAAATCGCTGATTATGGAGAGGTTTGAGGATGTGTTAGAGGATCCGGTTGGTGAACTAAAACGATTGCAAGAGACTAACGGAATTGAGGATTACCATGAGAAGTTTGAGTTAATCAAAACAAAGGTGGATCTTTCTGAGGAGTATTTGGTCAACACTTACTTGGCAGGTCTGCGTTTGGAGACTCAAATCCATGTAAGGATGTTTGATCAGCAAACTATTAGGCAGTGTTTAGTGTTGGGAAGGTTGTATGAGAAAGCTCACCCTCCACCTAAACAATCACTTGGTGGTACTTATCATAAACCTCTGGTGAAGAAGGAGACTAATTTCAACACATAACAAGTGACACCCTTTGAGAAGAAAATGCCAGCAATGAAATTCTTATCTCAAGAAGAGATGAGTCAAAGAAGAGCTAAAGGTCTATGTTATCAGTGTGATGAAAAATACACACTAGACCACTATCTCAAACACAAGAAAACTCATATTTATATGATTGAAGTAGAAGCATAAGTGGAGGAATCTGACATGGATACAAGCACTGAACATGAATTGGTCGTTCAGGAGGAGAACAATAGGCCACAAGCTTCAGTAAGTGCAGTTTCCGGGGTTGCAGATTATACCACTCTGAAAGTGCGTGGCACTCATGGAAAACGTCTGATCTTTCTGTTGCTCGATACATGATCTACACATAATTTCATGTACCCTAAAACAGCAGAGTTGTTGGGAGTTAAGATGAGTCATGCAGTCTGTTCTACAGTCTCTGTGGCTGATGGTAATCAACTTGAAGTCCGAGGGAAAGTGGATAAGTTCAAGTGGGAATTCCATGGTTCTAATTTTCAAGCTGATTTTATGGTTATACCATTGGGAAATTGTGATGTGGTATTGGGAGTACAATGGTCAGTGACGTTGGGTGATATAACATGGAATCTACAAAAGCTGGAAATGAGTTTTGTTACTGGTCATAAAAAGGTTCTGCTTCATGGCATTAAACAAGGCTCAGTCAGAGAGGTGAAAACATTAAAGTTTAACAAAAAACAGGAGAGTCAAGTGCAAATCTTGATGATTTATGCTCAAACAAGGAACAAAGCAAACACAATGCAATTGGAGAGCAATGAGAACACTTCAGTCTCTCCAATCATTAAGAAGTTGCAGGAAGAATATGCATATATTTTTGAGGAGCCTGCAGCTTTACCTCCCTTCAGGGAGAACCACAATCATAAAATCCTATCAAAGAAGGGTCTGACCCTATTAATCAAAGAAAGACCCTATCAATATGCGGTGCACCAGAAAACCGAGATTGACAAAAAATCTTCGAGGATATGTTATCTAAAGGCACCATTCAGAAGAGTTCTAGTCCTTATGCTTCTCCTGTCGTTCTAGTAAAAAAAAGATGGCACTTGGAGACTCTGCGTAGAGCCTATGTTCAAACAAAACCCATCCCCCGGCTGGAAAGAATGCCCGCCAAGTTCTGATAAGGAAGGAACAACCCCGGAAAGGCTCGACGAAGGGAGGTAGATTACAGAGGACTGAATGGAGTCACTATTAAGGACCGGTTCCCCATTCCTTTAATTGAAGATCTTATGGACGAGCTGGGAGGGGTTGTGGTGTTCTCGAAGATTGATCTTCGAGCTGGTTATCATCAGGTGAGAATGGAACCTGCTGACATCTTTAAAACAGCCTTCAAAACACATTGTGGACACTTTGAGTATGTTGTTATGCCTTTTGGCCTAACGAATGCACATGCTTCTTTCCAAGGCTTAATGAATGACATTTTCAAGAAGTTTCTCAGGAAGTTTGTCCACATATTTTTTGATGACATTCTCATCTATAGTGCATCTCTTGAAGAGCACATACAACACTTAGAGTTGGTATTCCAAACAATGCGAGAACACAGCTTATTTGCTAAGGAGTGCAAATGTGAGTTCGCTACAAACCGTGTTGAATACTTGGGCCATTATATCACTGCGGAGGGAGTCTCCATTGATCCAGATAAATTAAAGCAGTAGCAAAATGGCTTATTCCTCAGTCACTGAAGGTTTGTCAGGAATTTTGGTACTATTGCAAGACCTCTTACCTTGTTAACTAAGAAGGATGCATTTGTGTGGTCTGAAGAGGCTTTGGAATCCTTTCAACAATTGCAGTCCGCCTTATGCAATGCACCTGTTTTAGCACTTCCACTCTTTGATAAACCCTTTGTTGTGGAAACGGATGCATGTACAGAAGGTATTGAGGCATTGTTAATGCAAGAGGGTCCCCCCTTGGCTTATATTAGCCGTCATTTGAAGGGTAGGCAACTCAATCTGTCTATCTATGAGAAGGAGCTGCTGGCGGTGGTGTTTGTAGTTCAAAAATGGCGTCATTATCTTCTTCCCAATCACTTCATCATCAAAACGGATCAATGATGTCTCAAATACTTAATAAAACAGAGGTTGAACACTCCTATACAACAACAATGGTTGCCTAAGTTACTGGAGTTTGACTACGAAATTCAATATCGTCAGGGTAAAGAGAATGTGGCAGCAGATGCATTATCCAGGGTAGAGGGAGCTGAGGTTTTGCATATGGCTATGTCAGTTCTGGAATGTGATATTCTCAAAGATATTCAGAAACACTACGAGACAGATAAAGATTTAATGATGATTACGGCTTTAAAAGGAGATCCTGCAGCAAAGAAACATTACTCTTGGACACAATTTGTTCTGCGGCGTAAGAGCAAAATAGTGGTTCCACATGATGTGCAGTTGCGGAACTCAATCTTGCAGTGGATGCATTGTTCGGGTAGTGGAGGACATTCAGGCAGAGACGATACTTATCAAAAGGTTAAAAGTCTTTTTTACTGGAAAGGCATGGTAGTGGATATTTAGAATTCTATCAGAAGTTGTGGTGTGTGTCAGCAGTGTAAGTACGATACAACGGCTTCTCCTGGACTTCTACAACCTCTCCCAATTCCTGAAACCATTTGGACTGATATCTCCATGGATTTAATAGATGGTCTTCCTCCATCTGCAGGCAAAACATTGATCTTTGTTGTGGTTGATCGTCTTACAAAAGCAGCTCATTTCATGGCTTTTTAGCTCATCCTTACACAGCGATGTCTGTTGCTCAAGTGTTCAGGGACAATGTCTTTAAGCTTCATGGTTGTCCTAAATCCATTGTTAGTGATAGAGACACAGTTTTCCTCAGTACATTTTGGAAAGAGCTTTTTGCTTTACAAGGAGTGGAGCTTAAGTTTTCAAGTGCTTACCACCCTCAGAGCGATGGCCAAACCGAAGTTGTTAACTGGTGTTTGGAGACATATTTACGTTGTATGTGCAGTGATAAACCTCACCTCTGGAGTGAATGGTTGTCCTTGGCAGAATTCTGGTATAACACTACCTTTCACACTTCTATTCAGATGAGCCCATTTGAGGCTGTTTACGGTCAAGCTCCACCAATACACCTTCCCTACTTACCTGGTGAATCCAAAGAGGCAGTGGTGGCGCGTAGCTTACAAGAGCGAGAAAATATGTTGTTGGTGCTGAAGTTTCATCTCTTAAGAGCACAACATCGTATGAAACAATTTGCTGACTCTCACCGTACTGAACGCAGTTTCAACATTGGAGATATGGTTTTTGTTAAACTCCAGCCTTATCGACAAGGCTCCGTGGTGATGAGGTATAATCAGAAGTTAGCTCCCAAATATTATGGCCCTTATAAGATTGTGGATAAATGTGGCGAGGTCGCTTACAAGCTGTTGCTACCACAAGATTCCATGATTCACTCGGTCTTTCACGTCTCTCAGCTCAAGAAAAAAATAGTTATAACTCTATTAATATTATTCCTACAAAATTTCTACAACAATCCTACGACTTTGTTTTCGTAGGAAATATGAAGGAGTATGTCCTACCAATTTTCTATAAAAAAAAATTTGGTAAAAGTTTCGTAGAAAATTTGAAAGAAAGTTTCCTACCAAATTCCTACCAAGTATTTTCCCATCAAATTCCTTCCGATTTCCTACAAATATTCCTACGACTCTACATTTTATAGGATTTTCGTAGAAAATTTCCTACCATTTTCCTACCGTATGTTTTGTAGGAAATTTCGTAGGAAAATCGTAAGTACTTGGTAAGAAAGATTTTTTACCAAACTTTTCGTAGGAAAATTGGTAGGATATCACCATGTTTTCTTGTAGTATTATGAGATACAAGTTAGTATATAGTATTGGGTTGCCTTCAGAGATGATAGATGTTTTCATTGATAATTGCATGATATTCTGGAAAGAAGATGACCAATTGCTGGAATGTCGATTTTGTGGGAAGCCAAGATATAAGCCAAGTTCACGACGAACCAAGATCCCGTACCAACGTATGTGATACCTTCCAATAACCGATAGACTTCAGCGACTATATCAATCAGAAAGGACATCTGCATCAATGAGATGGCATGCTGAGCATTCACGTTTAGATGGAGAGGTTACATATCCATCAGATGCGAAGGCTTGGCAACATTTTAACACGGTACATTTTGACTTTGCAAGGGAGAGTAGGAATGTTTATCTTGGTCTATGCAGTGACGGGTTTAGTCCATTTGGTATGTCCGGTCGGGAGTATTCTTTGTGGCCAGTAATCGTGACACCATACAATATTCTACCTCCATCTATGTGTATGTAGCGAGAATTTTTATTCTTGAGTATTTTAGTCCCTGGTCCTAAGCATCCTAAACGTTCTCTTGATATTTTCTGACATCCTTTGATCCATGACTTACAACAGCTTTGGTATACTGGAGTTCGTACATTTGATTACTCATAACAATAAAACTTTACAATGCATGCAATGCTTATGTAGACCATAAGTGATGTTTCTGCGTACGGAATGCTATCAGGTTGGACTACACATGGTAGGTTATCTTGTCCAAATCGGATGCATTTCAACTGAAGCATGGTCGTAAGACAAGCTAGTTTGATTGTCATCGTCGTTTTCTTCCGATGAGTCATACGTACAGGAAGGACAAAAAGTTTTTTAAGAAGAACAAAGTGGTACGTGACCTCCACCTGTATATGTGTCTGGAGAAGCCTTGCTTGAGCAGATAGATTATTGGGGTGCTTAAGAAACTGTTCCATGTGGGGGTAATTGGCACATCCCCGTTAATATGCGAGATGGATATCTGGTTAATCACAAGTAGCACAAGAAAAACATTTTTTGGCAGCTTCCTTACTGGAAGGATCTTCTGTTGAGGCACAACCTTGATGTAATGGATATCGAAAAGAACTTTTTTGATAACATGATGCATACACTTTTGAATGTGCAGCGACGTTGTAAAGACAACTTAAAAACAAGATTGGATTTGCCTGATATATGTTCGCGACCTGATTTGCATCTTACTAGAGATGAGAAGGTTCCAGTTCCTACCTTTAGATTATCCCCGGAAGCAAATACGGCGCTTTTTGAGTGGGTTAAATCTGATGTAAAATTCACAGATGGTTATGTGTCAAAACTTTCAAAGAATGTTGAGCAAGGCCAAAAGTTTTCGGGTATGAAAAGCCATGACTGCCATGTCTTTATGCAGCGCCTATTACCATTTGCTTCAAAGAGCTATTACCAAAAAATGTTCATGAGGCAATTGCAGGTATGTGTGATAATTTAATTAATTTAGTTAGCCATATATGTAATTATACTCATAATTTGCTATGAATGCAGGTATTGGAACTTTCTTTCGTGATCTTTGCACACAGACTCTTACGGAAGACGGAATAGATCATCTAGATAATAGCATTGTGATCTTATTGTGCAACCTAGAGAAAAATTTTCCTCCCTCATTTTTCAACGTTATGGAACATCTACCCATCCATTTACCACATGAAACAGCCCTTGGAGGTCCAGTTCAATTATGGTGGATGTACCCATTTGAGCGATTCATGAAACATATAAAAGGAAAAGCTAAAAATCTTGCAAGAGTTGAAGGCTCGATTGTTTCAGGGAGTTTGACTGAAGAAACGTCTCATTTCTCTTCCTACTACTTTCCGCCTACAGTTCGAACCCGGAAAAGGGCCCCAAGATGGTATGATGATGGTGGTGTGACACTTGTATATCCTGTTACAGGTGTTCCTGATATATTTGCACAAATTAGATGACTAAGTGGACAACTTAAAGAAATTTGGTGATCCAATAAAGATCGTCAAAGTGCCCACACGTATATTCTTCTAAATTGCGAATACGTTCAACCATTCTTCTAAAACACAAATTTTATTAATATTTTAATTTAATATCATTGCTAACAAGTTCCTCTCTAATTTTAGTATTTTCATAACACAAGTGAAAGAAACATTTCCCGATATATCTGAGAAAGAAATATCGAAGCAAAGAGACAGGAACTTCGCGGGATGGTTAAAACAATATGTAGAATAACTTAATAATTCTTATATATCAAATTATTGTAGTAGTATTTGATCTTATATATGTTTATCTAAATAGTAATATTGTATTTTACAGGTACATTATGGGATAGAAACATATCCCGTTTGGTTTCACGAGTTGATCTAAGGTCCTCTTGCGAAGATTACTACTGCACCCATGTATTTCACCCGTGGATATGTTTTTCATGTGCAAGCTCACGGTCAGCATCGGACAATAACAAACTTTGGTATTTTATTACGTGGTGAAACAGATTACAGAGTGTTGCAAGAAATCATAGAAATACAATATCCGGAATTGGTTAATTTAAAATGCATATTATTCAAATGTGAGTGGTACGATCCTGTTATCAAGCGCAGTGTGAGGATAAACAATTTCGCCATTGTAGATGTTAATGAGTCTCGAAAATATCAAAGATTTGAACCATTTATCCTTGCCGCTCAAGCTCAAGAAGTCAGTTTCATTCCATATCCCAGAATTCGGCAAATTGCGGTATCGTGGTTATCTGTCATTGAAATTTCACCAAGAGGTCGTATTGTTGTAGTCTCTGATAAGTACCACTACAAAACACACAAGGAGAGATTCATGTTCTAGAACATACACTCGAAAGCATCATACATGTTGATCAAGACAATCGACAACTAGAAGAACCTAATTACTTCTGTCGGCTTTAGCTTGTAATTGCTTTTGTCTGCTTTAGCTAAGTGTGTGTTCTCTAATGTTTATAAACGTTAATTCAAGAGATACAATCTAATCTCGAGCATTGTAGATACAAGCTAATAAATATTGATATTCGATTTTTGATTTTCTATGTACTACTTGTTGATTCCGTGATTGTGTTGGTTATGAAAGCTCTCACTTCTGATGAGATTTTAAAGAACAAGTTTTTGTTTTCTTGTGAATCTTAGCCTCTGATTAAGATTATTCTACATTTTTGTCTCACTTGGATGAATTGTTTTATATATAGACACTGAGATCTCGAATGTTTTTTTTAATCATTCAAATTTTTTTCTCGTGAAGCATATTTATGTTGCTTATGTGATTACTATATCCTTCGAAGTGTTGATATACAATATGTCTAGGTTAAGGCTCTTTGGAATGCTAGCTCGGTGACCGTTCTGCCATTGTTTAGATTTCTAGATATTATTGCAAGGCCTATATAAAGTTCAGCCAAATGGCTCTTTATGTGTTAGAATCAAGATTTCTAGATATTTCATTCACTCATGGTCAATCAATTGTCTGATGCTTCTTTCTTTGTTGTTTTATGTCTAGGCTTTTGTTTTGCTTATGGATTGAGAGATTGAACATCTTTATGTTTATGTTTGGTTGTTTAACGCACTCTTTAAGTTTGATTCCTAGGTTTTTAGTTCTGTTGTGTAACTTGTTTCATTTACTCATGGTACTAGTAAAGGCTTAGAGCTGTCTTTTTGGTTTCACTTTCGTTTTTGATTTATTACTTTGACTTCAACGCCTTGGTTCATTATTAATCGATTGTTCCTCTATGTGAATATTGAATTTAGAAACTTCATAGCTAAAATTTCATATCTCTTGGTGTTTATAATTGTAGATGCAAGGAATGGGTCATTATAGAAACTTTACGACTAATAGAGGACAACGGTCTAATGGGTCTACTGCTGCTCAGAGGTTGATAATGAAGTTGGGAAGGTAGTCTCTAACTGCATCAAAGGATACTTCACTGAACCTCAAGCTAACATCTCACAGGCACCTAAGAAGATTGTTGACACTCGGTTTCACATGTTTGCGAAAATTGATTAGATTTCTGTTTTTGATTTGTAGAAGTAGGTTTGCGGTGTTAATTGCTTTTATTTTTTTTATCACAGCAACAATATAACTGGGACAATTCAATTAACGAATTGGTTAAGAGGCAATTTACAAGTAAGGCAGGAATCCGCTTGTGTGATATTGTTAGCAAGTGGAAAAATATGTGGAAGGAAATAGGTGATAAAGCAATGCCTATGTGGATGAATCCAACGGTATGGAAGAGCCTCAAAGTTTTTTGGCTTGATCCACAGTCTAGAAATAAAAGTGGTAAGTGTTCAAAATCTCACAACACTAGTGTGGCCGGTCATGGTCTGAGTAGAAACACCTTAGATCAAAAGACTTATGCTAAACGTGCATTAGAAAGTTTAAGTAATTTATGCTTTTCACTTTTTTCTCATTTTCCCAGTTTCATGATGATGATTAGTATTTTAACTTTCATGTTAGGCTGAGAAGAATGGAGGTCAACTCCCTCCAATTGTCCAGATCATGGAGCAGACTCACAAGAGAAAGAATGGAGATTTCATTGATGGTTTTGCAGAGCAAATTTGCAAGGAAGTTTAAGCCAAGATCTTAGAGCAGGAGTCTCAGCTTTCTCCGGGTGATTCTGGCCAACCTGGTGGCTTATCAACAACTGCAAAGAATCAAATCTTGTTCGAGGAATTATTTTTGAATTGTCTCAGCCTATGAAACTGCAACATGCTAGTTCTTCACGTTTTCCCTTCTTTTTTCAATCTTGTTTGAGTTTTTAAGTCTTATTCAATTGCATCATTGAATATAAGTTGCATCATTGAACCTTTTGAGCTATTA
>Ga0041059_1002223_pt1 | contig 14729 bp, 3 predicted proteins | sample AraColnosormetaG_FD_56232 | JGI IMG/M metagenome (GOLD analysis project Ga0041059, IMG submission 56232) | Arabidopsis roots microbial communities from North Carolina, USA - Col MF nosort | ecosystem: Host-associated > Plants > Roots > Unclassified | place: USA: North Carolina | collected 2013-09-02
ATCAAGACGTGTACAGAAGCAACTAAGTCAAGCCAGATTATAATGATGGTGGGTTTCTAGTAACAATCCTAGGTCAGGATTCAAACAAGTAAAAATGAGAATTTAAGAGCCCTACTCGATCATTAGGTCTAGTAAAACCAACAGGTGACGAATTTAAGTAACTAAAATGCAATCAACAGGGGATACAAATAACAGGTAAATAAAAGTGCAATCAACAGGAGATACAAATAAATATAATAGAAGTCCTAAGGATGAATTCATTGATAAGGGCAACTCTAGGGTTCATCAGATGGCTAATAGGTGAAAGGTAGATACCCTTGACGATAGATTCAAAAACTAGGTCAATCCACTGTCGTGACAGAGACTCCCATAACTCTACCACTTCCTAATCTCAAAAGTCGTTGATAAAACATAGCGGAGCAAGGTTTAAGAAACAATCTACCAAAGCCAATAAGCAGACAAGATAATGTCTTGGTCGAGTCTACAAAACTCTGGAATTCGTAGATCATACATCCATTTGAACCTCTTTTGGACGCTGGACATATATGATCGAATCTCCACATTAGCTAGCGAAAACCGCATAGGGGCCAAGCGAATCCAGAAGGGTTTTAACCTAATCTTAACCACCTGGCTAACCTAGAGATTACCCTAATCTAATCCATCATTAAGAACCCTAATCACTACTCAAGCAACATTCTCAAAAACACGAACCCATAAATTACTGAAATCATATCAAAATGTAGATCTAAACAAGCTAAACAACTTTACTTAAACAACTAAATGCAAAAATGAAATAGATTAAGAGTAATTAAGTTTTGAAGATTCATAAACACAAAGAAAAACTAAAGGATAAAAGCTGGATCCTAAGGACAAACCCCAAAGTGATCTATTTATACTAAAATGTTGAAAACCCTAGATTCACTAGAGGACTAGAGACTTGAGGCGGTTTGGGCAAATGCTCGATCTTGGGGATCGAGTAATGAGGGTGCTGCAAAGTCGGCGCCTTTGTGTCTATGCTCTGAGTGATCAATTTGATCGAGTAGATGCTTCTTCCTCTCCTATCCGTATGCTCAAATGTCTGGTTGAGTGGGGAATGAGGAGGATCCGAAGACGCTTTGATAGATCAACAATTCTTGTAGAGTTGGTCACCCTTGGTCGAGTAAATGGGTCGAGTAGAGGATCGAGTAGGAGGGGCGAATAGATCAATCTGCTGCTTCATCTGAAGCTGCCTTGATCGAGTAAGAGGGTCGAGTACACTGCAGCCTCCTCTATAGCTGCCAGGATCGAGTAAAGAGGTCGAGTGAATTGATGTCTCTTATGTAGTTGCCTGGATCGAGTAGAGACCTTTTTAGCTCCTTCTGCACCTGAAAACACACCAAAACATGCAATGCGTATGCAAGATGATCATAGATGCCTAAGTATGTAAAATAAGCTAAAATGGTGCAAAATGATATGATACAAAAAATGCACAGCTAAATGATGATAAAAATATGCCTAAAATGAGTAAAATACAGTGTTATTAGGGAGACGAGTACTTTTCTTTTTTACATTGGTCGAAGTATCAGGTATGAACAAGGAGTCAAGTCCTACGAACACTAACTGTTTTGAAGAGGTAAAAGGAAGAGCAGTGAGATTGGCTCTAGCCTTTTGGATTATGTTGGAAAACTGGATGTCCTTAATTTTATCAGTTTGCCTTCTGGATTTTTCATTAGTCGGACTAAATCGAATTTGTAGTACTTAATCAATCCAGACAATAAACTCGAAAGAAAGATCATAATTTGAGACAAAAGTTTTGACTCAATAAAACAACTCTCTAATAAAAACAACACAACCAACTCTTAAGAAAAGAAAAAATGAAGTTAGTAACTGACTCACCAGACTTAGATAACACTGTCCCCTGAGCTATCAAGCTAGAGAAATCAAAAGAAAAATAGTCAAAAGTGAAAAGTTAGAGAAACGTAATTTGCCACCTTGTTTGTGAAGCGGTGTCGATCGACACTCTAGTCGTTTCTATTGTGCTTTGCTAATTCAGCTCGGCATTGCAGAGCTTAGGTTAGTATTTTCACATGGATCCTCTAGCTGAACTGTTAAATCACTAAAACACACATCAATAGGTCCAAAAAAGCATAAGATGATAAGTGCAACAAGTTTCGAATCAAACAACCAATCGTCTCAAAGGAAAGAAAAACTAAGTCAGAGTACAAAGTAGAGATAGGGAGGATGGCTAATCCTCATGCTTAGAACCAAAAGTAGGTGCTGGAGAGTGACGACAGCGACGAGTAGGATCAACACAACCGCATCAAGAAACTGTAGCTATTGTGTTCCAAATGCTCTTGAAGATGTCAACTACGTACTGTTGAAAGTTCGCTGGCTCCATCGGGATAAGAGCAGGAGTAAGCAGCTGATAAGGTAAGGCTGAAGAAGAGGACCCAAATTGAAGACCCCTAGAAGGATCAACAAACGCATCCTCTATCGGTGTAGGCGCGGATCATGTGGTTGTACCTCTCTATTTCCTAGTGCGTGGTGCAGCTTGCAGTAGTGAAGGTTCAGGATGAAAGCCAAGCTCCTCTGGCTCTCATGTGATATTTGTAAGTGCACGACAGGGTAACTGAATCATATGGCTCCCTGTGCAATCTCTGAAACACCAAACCAAACTGCCCTTAAGCCAGTGAGTACTCTTCAAATAAGCCTCATCCATGGTGGCTCTCTTGGTCACAATCTTCTCCCCCTCAACACTAATGTGAAAATGCTCAAAGATAGGAGTGAGGAGACTACCAATCTGCTCAGTCTTCTTCCATGTGCATGTAAAGGGTTTGGTCTTAAGAGAGACCAAGTGATGCGCGAAAACAGCCCCAAAGTTGACATTGCGGTCCACTTCCTCCATCCTCAAAGTGTCAGGAAAGAAGTCACGAACAACATGATAAAGTAGCAAGAACTTAGAAAGCCTCATCTTCCAATGCTCCATCTTACACAAAAATGTGTTGCTAATCAGTCTAGCCAAATACCTCAGAACATGCTAACAAATCCTTGAATGTACAACATCCTTGGAATCATAAATTCCATTGCCAAATTCGCTCCAAAATATTTGAGCATCTGCAAACTGTCCAGGAAGCGAAACATGAGAAGTATCATTCTCAAAACCATAGATGTCACACAAATCCCTGAGCGGTAAAATTTATCTGATACCACGAATGAAGAAAATAAGGGCTCCTTCCTAAGCATCGCGCACCCTATCATTTACATAGGAAACCCTAACAGAAGCCATAAACTGCCACACTAGCTCAGGATACAAGTCATACTACCTAGTACAAATTGTTCCCAAACCTATATACTCTAGCAATCCTAAAACAGATTTCTCTATCTTCAAGCGACGCATCAAATCAAAATCCGCAAACCGTATAGGTAGGTTATCCACATTCTTCCAAGCATTGTAAAACAATGTATCATAATCATCCCAATCTGGAGAAAAATGACGATTGACAAAGTCACCTTTAGTGAATTCCCGGTTGATATCCTCCTCCCAAACTCGTTGAGAAGCAATCCACTCATTATCCAATTTTGGCCAAAGGTCAAAAGATGGGACCGTGGGCAGCTGCAGAGGGGGAATCCGACGGTGGGGGAGAAGCGCCGGCGGTGGTGGTGCGCGGCCGTGGCTGAGAGGAAGTCAATGATAGTCAATGATCATCCAATCTCTGACCAGCCTCATTGTAGGCTTTCCCATTTTCATCTCTTAAAACTCCTTCCTCATCAAGTCTGATGATTCTGTCAGCCATTGCTAATCTCTGAGTTTTTCGGTTTGTGCGCTCAAGTTTTCCTAAGTCAAGAACAGACAAGTTAATCAGCTCCTTCTGTTGTGTGCTTCTTTTTTGCATAGGCATACACCTGAAACACAGAAAAGAAGAAACCAAGAAATTCGTGAGTAACAAAAGAAAAGTAAAAACTAGACGAAATCTCTAAACTAAACTCAATGGTGATTCCCAAAAACCTTGGCAACGGCGCTAAATTTGATATGGTTCAAATTGCCTTAAAGCTATTCTCTCAAATAAGAGATCGGTTGCAGTATTTAAGGGTTGAATTTCCTCTAAGTTCTTTTGTTCACACAATGAATTAAATGTCAAGATTAAGCTAGAAGAGTGTGAGTAAAAATAAGAGAAAACAAAGTAATCAAATCGCAGATTGAAGGTTGTGAAACAATAAAATAAAGAGTTAGGAGTAGGGTATTCTGAGGAAATTATTAGTTAGTAGATCTAATGGAAACTAGGTTGTTATCGAACCATTCTTAAACTCAAATTCTAATTATGGAATAACCGGTGGCGTTCCGCAAAACTCCCTATGCCTATAGCTAAGAATAACCGGAGAAGCCGAGAGATCTTATACCTAGACATGCATTCTAAACGAGTTCAATTGTTCACCTTAGTCGATAGGCCGATTCTTATTACACACCTATAAATAAGGCTCATCAAATAATAGATCCAACTACAGATACCTATGACGGATATATCTATTGTCTGGATTCAAGTTTTAGTTAATTACTCTAGATCTAGCATTAAAAACAATTAAAGATGAAGAAATTCTACAGATAACCTAGCAAAGGGGGCGATCTAATAAACCATATGAATCCCTAATGAGAAAGCCTAACCCTAACAATCAAACTACTCATACTTGGTGATTGAAACAAGCAACATAGTTGAGTAAGAAAGCATAAACACAACAAATAAGAATAGAGTATGAAAGGATCTCTTCACTGTATTGAAAACTGAATGAATCACTGAAAACAGGGGATGAATAGCTTATGTCTCTCTTTGAAAACTTGATAAAAAGCTTGATAGGTCTAAACAATGACCTCTAAAACTATATATATGACCTAATAAACATTCAAGGACTAATAATGCAAATAGGAGTGTGTTGTTCTTTACAATAAGAAATAGATCATAACTCGTGCTATACATCACGGGCATTAATATTTTGTTTGAATAATATTGAATAGTTAGTTTGAATTACATAAGTTAGAGTATAATGTAAAAGTTATGCCATAATATGTTTCAAATTTATTACTATTCGAATATAATGCTGCTTAGATTGTCTATGAATAAAATTATCATATTTATATTAAATATATCATAAATGTTTTGGCGCAATTTAGAATTATTCTGAGTATTGTGTCTTGGTTTTACATGTAGGCCTAATTGGGTCAAATTAGTGATATATAGGCCCTATAAAACTTGACATGTGTTATTTAATTATTTTGAAATTTAACAAAGAAAAAAGAGAAAACTTTAAAATTGACAGAACATTTAACGAAGAAGACAGACTTCCCTACGATTGCGGCTTCTTACAATCATGTAAGATTGGGCAAAATCTGCAAAGAAGAACCAATTATATGTTGATGGGAGCTAAGATCTATTCATACGATAAATCATCAATATCTTTATTGATTAGGTAGGAGTTGTTTGTACGAAATTGTAAATCGAAGAACATCCTCCATTTCTTCATATCGTGCGAAGCAATGGAATTGAAATTTCTAATATAAGGTAATAAGAAACTGATTTTTTCGTTTATCTGGTTTTGAATTGATTTATTTTGTTGATATATTGATTGGTGATTGAATCGTCATTTTTAGGGAATAAGAGGAATACGATTATGAATCTGAATGAGCAATTATCCAATTGATCTATTGTTATGAGTTTTGGGACGGAAACAAAGATATTAGCGTTTTGATTTGTAATCTGCTATGTTGTCTGATCTATTTTTGATATAAATTTCGAAAGGGAGGCTAGCTTGATGATAGACGGACCAAAAAGGAATATGTAAATCCAAGAAGGGATTGTTGCCACAATGAAGAAAACATCTGAATTTGGTCGCCCTTATACATGAAAGCTAAGTAGTATATTATCTATTGCAGTTTGAGAATCCATTAGCTCTATTTAAATATGAAAAAGCTACTTATATTTTGTAAAAAATAAATGTTTAACTTGTTAAATTTTCAAGTAAGTTAATATATGAACAACTCTAATATGATTACAAATTTATATGCAGGTTTGCAACTACTATAGCTTTTGAATTTCTGTAAATCTATCTAAGAAGGACAAACAAACCTTGAAGTATAAGGCGACATCAACATCTTTATTAATATGTGTATAAAGGTTAGCACTTGATTCCTACAATCTTATATTCTAATGACATGTTGACTACATCATTTGTATATAGTTTTGCAATACTTCAAGTTAGTTATGTTAAGAACAACTCTAATCTGATTACAAATTCATATGCAGGTTAGCGTCTGCCTATAGCTTTTGAATTAGTCTATATCAATCTAAGAAGGACAAACTACCCATGAAGTATCAAGCGACATCAACATCTGTATTAATAAGTATGTAAAGGTTAGCACCTGATCTCCTAAAATCTTATATTCTTAGGACTTGTTGACTGCATCATTTGTTTATTTAGGTAAAATATTCAATCTCATATTCGAGTATTAGACATTTTCAGAGTAATAAAGAAATGAAAAAACCATAAGAGTTTCTTTCGAACTATAACATAGTAAAGAAAATGCAGTTGAGTTTTTTACAACCTCTTATTCCATTTAACACGTCCTGACAATCCTTGAGCATCTTTATTCCTTGATTTGATGCAACTAAACCAGTAGAACATAAAATTTGTAAAATAACTTAACTTCATCAATGCCAAATATTACTTTTAGTGTAATCCTATTAAAAACTGAAAACGTTGGTGATTTCTTAACTTATTAATCCGGTTGAATAGGAATCCCATCAGATTCTTTCCATGATTCTCTTAGTGTAGGTTTTGAAACACTTCTTTAGAAACAACATTTATTGTTTTTCTGCGGTTTACCTTTCTTGTCTGTTATAATAATCTTCAAAAGTGATATAAGTGGAAGATTAATAATCGTATACATATTATAGTCATTAAAATGGTGGCTATAAAAAACTTCATACTTTTTTTTTGTATGTCACTCTAGAGATTGTCACGTATAGTTGCTCATGTGAAAACACAGGCCTAGGTAAATAAAGTCCAACAGAGTCTAGTATCCGACCTTGACTCTTGTTTAGTCATGGCAAAAGCTACAGATAGAGGAAATTGCCTACGCCTCATTTTGAAAGGTAATCTCGTATCTGATGGTGTGATGAGCATAGGAATCAAAACAATCTTACCAACTCTATTACCTGTAATAAATCTAGCTTGAATTACAATATCTGCCATTTATGTGACATGTAATTTCGTCCCAACGCATAAACCTTTATTAGGATCCATGTTTCTTAGCAACATGACTAGACAACCAACTTTCAAACGCAAGCAATGGTTTGGAAACCAAGAAACTTTAACAATGTTTAAAATCAGCTGAACAAGCAGCATTATTCGTAGATCTTGTGTCAGCAATGTCTATACTATCTTAGCTTAGGTAGATTCTTTCTTCACCTACAAACAAAATGCAAATAAATATAATTTTAGCATAAAGCTGTTTTGAGATTAATTAATTTCGGCGAAACAACAATAGTGTATTCTTAAAGTTCACTAACCTTCTAACATACTCATCATATGCTCGTTTATGGAGTTAACATCCTCATTAGTAGGCAAAGATTTGCTCTTCCTTAAAAGAATTTTGGGTCTTTCTCCTCCATAAAAGTATTTCCATAATTCTTTTAGAGAGAGTTGAATAAACTACATATACGTAGAAATATAAGTTGAAATGAGAAAGTAGAGATCTTTCACATTTATGTTGATTACTTTTAAGGTAATATTTTGAAAACATTAAACGTACAGTAGACTAAAGATATATTGAATAACAAATATTTTTTTTTAAGTTTTTTAAATGACTCAAAATTGGACGGTAGAGATGAATCTCACGACTATCATTCTTCTTGTAAACAACAACCTATCATCTTATTTCCTTTAAATAGAGGGTTATATTTACGCTCTTCTTCACGCTCAAGTATTACATTACTCATTATAGTTTTGCTAATTCAACCACTTCCCATTATTTTTCTCTAAATTCGCTCCTTCTCTCCTGCTTCCTGTTTTCTCATCTCCTTCAATCCTTGTTTTTTTTATAGAATTATAGATCTCATTTCTCAGTTTGTTAATGAAAGTACATGTTCATTTGATTTGCTGTTTCACTCATTATCAATTTTGAAATAACAAATCAAATCAGCACGTACCTTAACAAATCGAGAAATAAGATCTTGAATTTTACAAAGAACAAGGACTGGAGAAAGAGAGAACACAAGAAACATGAGACAGAAAAAGAATTAAGAAGAAAATTACAAACGGAAAACGGTTGAAGTAGCAAACTATAATGGTTTATGTGATATTTGAGAGTGAAGAAGGGAGTAAAGATAAATCCTCTATTTTTAGGCAATTAGGATATATGATGTGTTGTTGTTTACAAGAAGAATGATAGATTCATCTATACCATCCAATTTTGAGTCATTTAAAAATCTTAGATTTTTTTCCTTACCATTCAATGTAACATTGACTACCAATTAATGTTGTCATATTTTTGCCTGAAAAAATAATTAACATAAATGTAAAATATCTTTACTTTCCTATTTTAATTATTATTGTTTATTCACACTATCTTTAAAAGGTTATATACACCCAAAATTACCCATGAATATTGTATTACATCCTATGACTTATTTTTTAAAAAAGTATTAAGTAATAAGTTTGTCATTTTAAAAAACATATACATATAGGGGTGTCAAAATGGGTAACCTAACTCAACTAAACTCATTATCCAATGAGTTTAGAGTTAAATGAGTTGGGTCAACCAATGAACTCATTTATTTTGATTGGTTGAATGGTTAAAAGAGTTTACCATTTAAGTAATGATTTAATTAATAATTACTATAAAACAATAGTTAATAATTTTTATTATCATCAATTCATCATCGATTCGGGGGGATGTAGTGAATTAAAATTGAAGACGAATGAGACGGAGGAGGTGAGTGGGCTATGGTCGCTGCTAGATGAATTGTGGATTGCCAGGCTTACGTGTCGATATTGGACATGGTGGCCTTAGCCATGGTCTGTAGGAGACACCAGTTTGTGGTAGACTCCCATATGGTCAGGACATTGAAATTTTGGATGGGTAACGTCGAGCCATGTTTGTACGTATATATGCAGATGCATCAAAATCCAAGCCCATGGTGGTTCGTCCACCACCCCCATGCAACGTCTGCTCAAACCGGTCCAATCGAGCTTGTGTCCTTTCCTTGAATCAGGATTATGTTTCGTGAGGTAGGATTGCGGAATCTACATTATTTGTGGACTCATGAACGGCAAACCCACATCGGAAGTCCTTTATTCGACTGTATACAACACACAATGCACCGCCTTACCCCCATGAAGATGGCTTGAAGCCGAGCATCGACAAGCTTGGTAGACGGCAAGAAGATATACGTGTTTGGAAGGTACTGGGAATGTTGTTGCTGATTCCTCAAACTGTGTAGAGGTTTTTGATATGAAACCCGAACTTGGGACTTGTTGTCTGTGTTAACGCCCAAGATGCCCCACAAAATCCAACATGATGTGGTGGTACATAACGACACGTATGTTCACGCGGTGGATGAGGATGGTCAAATCTTTTTCTTCTCAACAAGTTGTTGTTTCTTTGTGACAACCGGATCAAAAGAGTTTTATTTGAGGCATTATTCTGCCAAGATATCGGCGGGAAAATACTGTGGCGTTTTCCAGAGGAGACTGTTTGGAAGGAATTCAAGGGTTTGAAAGAGCCGTAGAAGCAACACTCTGAATGGGATTATTGGTGGTGGTTCTTTTGATATCATTAAACTTTGCGCCTTCTTTGTTGAGAGGCTGGCCATCTTCTGGAAGCCCACCAGCCTGATGCATTTTGGAGATTTGGTATGCCAAGCTTTCCCTGACCAGACGCCATGGACTCGAGGGATGGGGTGAGGTTTCAGTGAACATTGAGCGGTTAGGTTGTTTTTATTGTTATATAGTGGTGGCGGTCTTAACTTGTTATATGCTGATTTTATCTATGCCTGAATCATTCATTGTTTTTATTTTTTATATCTTGTCTTTTCTACTAGTGTGAAATTTTTACCCTTTTCTAGTACTCTGGAATCTTTAAAATATTTTTCTCATTGAACACATAATAGATTTCAACATGCAACTTATCCAAGTACTCTTTATTTCATAATCTTGAATACATCAACAAGCAAAGTACTCAATGTGAGATACAGAAACTTTGTTCACATCCGTCAGACTGTCACTCCCAAACATAGTCTCATGTCAACTAGTTTCCACTCACCATTTGCATAACCTTCTTATCAAGCATTTAATTCTCATCTAAGTTATTGCAAGCATTTAATTCCATCACTATTTGAGTGCACAACAACTACTAAAGAGAAACTAAAACAAGCATTTGAAAGCAAATTTTGTTAAAACAAGTATGAACAAAGAAAGCCTCGATAGAATACACCAAAATCTATTGCTAGTGCTAAAAGGAATCAAAACATTTCTAAGCCAAAAGAAAACAAGAAACTGCTTTCTACTCTAATAATTCTTCAAATGATCATTCGAACTAACTTCTTTTGTGACACATTGACCCAACAAGTGAGATCGGAATATGCCAAAATATTTTGAATAAACTGTTCTAATATGGAATTGTTTCTTAATAGATTGTACGTTTAGTAGTTGATAAAAAAACCAGATTTATTAATATATATTTGCCTGGCTCATACAATGCTAATTGATGGAGAGAAGAAGTCTCAGACAAAATCGAAGTATATGAGAAGCTGCATAGATTATACTCCCTCTATTTATTTTTGTTTGATTTTTTAAAAAATATATTTTTTTCAAAAAGATTGATTATTTAGGTTTTCTATACAACATTTATTAGTTATTATTGATGAATTATAAACCTTAATAAAAATGATTGAATATCATTGGTTTAAAGTTATAGGAAATTGTAAAACACAAAAAAAATAATACATTTGAAATCAACTTTAATATGTTTTCTTAATATGTGTATTTTTCCTAAAAAATCAAACAAAAAGGAACAGATGGAGTAATTTCTAACCCTTTTGATAGAAGAGGAGAACAATGTGTCTGCCACTACCATGTCTTAGCTCGGACACTAATAACCAAGTTTGACCACCAAACGCATATTCACACAGAGTAAGGTTAGTTCAAGAACACTTCAGGGAAGCTGAATTCTGGGAACTCATCTGAAGTAAAATGTAGTATAATGGTCTAATGAATGACAATACGGTGTTGCTAACATGATAGATAGGTTAAACTAAAACAGGCATTGGCTTTTAGTGCATTGGCTTTTAGTTCCTCCAACTTACTCTTTTGATCCAGCCTTGAATGTGTAGTTTCCTAATTCGTCTCTTCTCAAGCTTGTATTTGAAAATCCAAGATTTGAATCCTTTCATCTTCTTCTTCTTCGTTTCCAGTCTACCTTTAAGTGGAGACATTTGATCGAACACCTTTTGTGCAGAACAATATTTGGTTATACTAGTCACTTGTTGAATTCTCTCAACTTGACAAATCATCCATCATAATGTTCTTTTGAATTTTCAATGACATCACCACATGTGCTAAGTTGTCCAACACTAAATTTACAGCCCAAAGTTCCATGCTCTACACAAGTTTAAGAACACCAATCCAAAGCCCACATAAGAGAATACACTAAAATTGTCATGTTGGTTTACGAATGGTTCAATCTCGTGGTTTAGGATTGAAATTGGGTTATGTGGCGAGAAGATGGGTTGTGCTTTCATTTCAAAGCCCAAGCCCAGTTACAGTTGGCTCAAAATAGCTCGATGCAGAGGATAAAACAGAGGAGATTGGCGGACTTGAAGCCGTGTGGAACGAAAGAATACTTGTTACAGATTCAGTATAGTGAGAAGAAGAGTACAAAAAGATTTCAAATGGTTTACGACTGGTTCAGTCTCATGGTTAGTCTTCGGTTTATTACTTTATTTACAGATTTGGTATAGTGAGCTTTAACCGGGAAACATTAGGAACATGTTATTGCTCTCGTTTAGTGAAATCTTTTACCAACAAGAAAAAGAAAATCAGAAAAAGTTGGAAAAAAGGAAATCAGTAAAAGTTGGAAAAATGTATTGTGTTATCCGCATAAAAACAAATTATAATCATACTTTTCGCTTATAAAAAAACATAACCCTACACTTGAGACTTCTCCGCAATTTCTATTTCTCAAAAATCTCTTACGACTACTGCGATCATCTCTCTTTCTCTAATTCCAATTTCTAACGATTGATGCGATCATCTCTCTTTCTCTGAATTTGTTGTCTTGATTCACTCAAATAATGGAAACCAAAGAATCAGTCAACGCCGATCTTGATGTAACGACTATGTCTCTTCCTCCATCTTCAGGCTTCTTAAACGAGTTGTTAATCATTTGACCTAGAGAAGTCGAGGAAATTATCACAGACGAAAACGGTCATAATGTAACGAGTCTTGGATCTTACCCGGATACTCCTCCTTCCAACCCATTTATTTTTCTCAAATTCCAACACTTCAAAGCAAACTAAATCTATGACCTTTTCCATCCTCATCTCCATGATTATGTCTTGTCCAAACAAATATCTGACCGGATTGTTGTTAAAGCACAACAGCTAAGAAGTCATCAAAGTTCTGATCACTTGCCCTTATTCCTGGGAGTCTCTGTCATATTACACGCAAGGTCTACAAAGTCGTGTCTTGCAACTGTGCTCCATCGACAACAGATTTGGTGGACAAAGAGACAGAAGAAGATGAAATCGAGACTTGTGCGATTTGTTTGGAGGACATGTTGGAGTCGGGATTCGATGCTAAACAAATCTACCGTATGTATAATTGTTGGCATATGTTTCATGAAGGATGTGTAATGGAGCGGTTGAATCGACAAAAGAACTCATGCCCTCTCTCTCGCCAACCTGTTTACCAATAACAAGAGTCTAATTAGGGTTTCAAAACTTGTTTTGTTTTGCAGTTGTATTTGATTGTAATTAGGGTTTCGATTTGTGTTTTTTTTTGTGTAGTTGTAGACTTGTAATCTGAAAAATGAAATTTTTTGTTAATAACGAAACATAAAAAACAAATAAATTAGACTAAGCAAAATCAAAATAATATTAAATAAATTATATAAAATTAGGAAGAAGAAAATGGATGTCTTGTTGAAAGAAATAGATGATCTTATATAATAAGAGAGGATGACAATTAGGTTAAAATTTTGAAATCTTCTTTTAAACTTTGAGAGCAATCCTAAAACAATTAAATGAAATTTTTTAAAAATTTTAAATATAAATTTATAAAATATGCTTGTTTTAAGCGATTATAATATCACATTTAGGAAGTATAATAACAGATTTGATATCATATTTGAATACTTAATCAATCATCAATCATATTAAATACACGTAATTATAAATTTGTGGAATATGCTTGTTTTAATCGATTATAATATCAAATTTAGGAAGTATAATCAGAGTTTTGCTATCATATTTGAATACTCAATGAATCATATTTAATACACGTAAATAGATCAAATTAAATAAGATCCATAAATAATTTTGTATATTTATATTATAATTTATTTTCAAATCAGAAATTATTTTCGTAAATTTAATATTTATATAACAGATTTGTCAGATTTGATTAGGAAATGTTTGAAAAAAAAATATGATTGCATTAGTAATCTTTTCAAATATAATAAATATTGTAAACCTCTATGATATAAGAGTATAATTTGTTTTCCAAATTGAAACTCACATAATTCTGTGTTATATTGAATAAGGAAATAAATAAAGATTTTCTCCCAAAAATCTTGCTGTAGGATTTTATTTATTTTGAAAACAATCAACAACTACTATTAATTGTAATGGATGGCTAAGATTAGAAGTTATGACCCGTTATTTTTAAAAGTCGGGTCAAATGGATCCGAGTCTTTTTCAACGGATTTTTTTTATGACATAAAATTTTTAACCCAATGGCAAACTTGTTATTTCTTTCAACTTTTTGCCCACTTCACTTAACGTACTTCTCAAATAGTAGTATTGATTTATTATGACAAATTTTAATAAATATTTTTCTTTAGAAAAAATAGAAGTAAAAGTAAATTTACATGCACTGTTGTTTTGGAGGGAGGAGATGAAACTTCGGGATGAGTTGAACCTGTTTTTGTGGAAGAATTTGTGTTCGTCGACAAAAAGAGACATATCTATAATCATTAAAATCAAAATAATTTTCCTTCAACAAATTTGATAAGCTTTTAACTATTTATTTTTATTTTATTAATTAAAAGATTTCAAGTATATATATTCAAGTACAAAATATATTTAATATATATAAACATTATTTTATAAAATAACTAAGAAATGAAATGAAACATTACAAAATTGAAATTAGTTACATAATTAATGGACATGTAATTAGTTACATAATTAACGGACATGTATAATTTAGACAAACAAAGTTAAATGGATTACAAAGTAGCGAATAATATTAATTTAACTAATACATGCAAACTCCATGATTTAAATTTGTCTTAACAATTGCTATGTTAATTAACGATCATTCTTTCTTTACAAATTAATGAAACACATAACCTATTACTATAATAAAATTTGAATTTAAAATCACAAATTTATCGATATTGAATCAAATAATCTCTTTTCAATGATTAGAAACTAAAAATAAAGAAATATATATATATATATATATATATATATATATAT
>Ga0041059_1002224_pt1 | contig 14711 bp, 14 predicted proteins | sample AraColnosormetaG_FD_56232 | JGI IMG/M metagenome (GOLD analysis project Ga0041059, IMG submission 56232) | Arabidopsis roots microbial communities from North Carolina, USA - Col MF nosort | ecosystem: Host-associated > Plants > Roots > Unclassified | place: USA: North Carolina | collected...
TTTTTTTTTTTTTTTTGGGGTCTCATAGCGATCCATGCATATTTAATCGAATATATCCTGTGATGTATGTAGGGTGGAATTTCACTTGCGTCATGGAAATGCTCTGAAGAATTTTTTGCAGAACAGATAAAGAGCAGAGACCCACTGAAGATTGGGTGGGTCTGATGATTCCTTTACTTGATGGTGTTTTTAAAATGTTGACAAGAATTTGTTACAAAGCCAATGTGCATATGGTGGAAAATGCAGGTTTCCAAATGTTTGGGCATTAAGGTTGGTGAGGGGTCTATTACAATGGTACCCTGTGAGATCCTCTGTCTTTTCTCCCTTAAACCTTATATAGCATAGTTGTGAGAAATTGGAATTGGCGTGTTGACACGTATAGATTATATTGTGGGAGTGCAGGAGGACAGAGTAACCGTAGATGAGGCTCTGCAGCACCCTTATTTCCAGCCCCCTCCCAGCTCCTAAGAGTAGAGAAGAAGAGTAAGTCATTTTATCATCTAGTAACTAAACTCCTTTCTACATTTTAACTAACTATGAGTTTACTTAGAAGATCGAAAATGACATATTGACAAACAATAGTATGTAATGTTTGAATATAAAATAATATCAGAGTTCACACAAACGGAAATTATAATAAGTCAAACTCTAGTATGTAATGTTTGAATATAAAATAATATGAGCTACAGTGGATTATGTAGGAACAAGGTTAAAACGAGCAAGGGAAGATTCTGAACTTGCAGAGACATCAAAGGGAAGCAGGTAGCCATCCAATCCAAGGTTGTGGACGATTTTATAAATAGCCTCTTGTCTTTTCCTTGTAAATAAAGTTACCTCAAGATGTCTTCTTTTTTTTTTTCTTATTAGTCACATTTTGTAACTAATTTGTTGTCCATAATTGTTGTAAATTAAGTCCTAAAATTCGGTTGGTAAATAAATAAGCGTGGTAGAAAATACGAGTTGTTTTTTCTTCTTAACGGAAGATGATATCGGTTGTGAAAGATGTTGAAATTTTGGTATCTTTATTTATCGTTGTAGTTAGTATTAACAACGTTGCCGCGGAATCTTCAACCTGTTTGAGTATTTACAAATATGGTGGAGCTCCGGCAGTTTTCCGATCTCCCAATTGCCCTCTCTGGAATCTCCAGAATCGCCGATCCTTCTCCTCCCCCGCCAGTCGTTGCCATACGGCGGCGATTCAAGGGCGGAGGAAATACCAGGAGGATCGTCTTCTCTGTGCCCTTGATCTTCGCATTCCCTTTCCCGGTATGCATCGTTGCCTTGGGATCGCCAAAGAGAATCAACTGTTTTTTTTTTATTCCCCAAGATAAGATGATTCGCAGGCAAGAAGACTGGAACACCAAAGGATGTTTTGGTTGGAATCGCAGCTGTCTTTGACGGCCACAGTGGTTCAGAAGCCAGTGAGATGGCTTCACAACTTTTGTTGGATTATTTTGCTCTCCACATTTACTTTCTCCTGGACGCAACATTTTCTAAGGAGCTCACTGGAAAGCTACCAAATTCACTCATGCATCTATACGACCTCGATTCCCAAAGGTAGTCCTCGTGACATAGAATGTTGTTCTTCTCACGAGATATGATTTTGCAACCCTGTCCCACTCACTTTTTTACACAGGTTCCAAGATTCATTGCCGCTCAATTTTCACTTGGATATTCTGAAAGAAGCCTTGCTCAGAGCTATCTACGACATTGATGCAACATTTACTAAGGTGTGGTGCATGGCCTTCTACTCTATCATTTGGACCGTTGTTTTTTCAGTAGCGTGATTAGACTCTGTTGTTTAATGCAGGAAGCATCTACTCGAAAGTTGGATTCAGGTTCAACGGCCACAATTGCACTTATCGCAGATGGTCAACTACTGGTTGCTAGCATCGGTGATTCTAAGGCACTTTTGTGTTCTGAAAGATATGAGACTCCTGAAGAGGCTAAAGGTTCCCGCAGCATCCCTTTTTAGACTATAACCAACCTTGTGAAGCCACTAAGAGTATAGGGGAATGAATGAACGTTTTGTTCTTTTGGTGTTTGCTTATTGCAGCTACTTTAATAAAGTTGTACAGAGAGCGTAAGCGCAATCAAGACTCTTCCCCATCAAGGTTCTCTGATTTAAAGCTGGAACATCGCACTGGACTCATGCGTTTTATTGCCAAAGAATTGACAAAGGACCATCACCCAGATAGAGAGGATGAAATGCTCCGAGTGAAAGCTGCAGGAGGTTATGTCACCAAGTGGGCCGGTGTGCCAAGGGTGAATGGTCAGCTGGCTGTCTCCCGTTCGATTGGTGACCTTACTTATAGAAGGTTGGCACTGCTGGTTGTATCCTAGAATCTCTCTGGAACACGATTCTAGCTGGTTTACACTATGAGAAGTTGAAATGTGAGTTTTGATATCTCTTTCAGTTACGGTGTCATCTCTGCACCTGAGGTGATGGACTGGCAGCCTCTAGTGGCTAATGACAGCTACTTGGTAGTGTCATCTGATGGTATCTTTGAGAAGTTAGAGGTGCAAGATGCATGCGATCGCCTGTGGGAAGTAAAGAATCAAACTAGCTTTGGAGCAGGAGTGCCTTCATATTGCTCAATATCTTTGGCAGACTGCTTGGTTAATACTGCCTTTGAGAAGGGAAGTATGGATAATATGGCTGCAGTCGTGGTTCCTCTAAAATCCAATCTAGATTGGGAGAGCCAACCAAAAGAGCAATCTGTGGGTCCTTCGGGATTCAAGATGAAGAATACATATGCACTGCCATGTGAGTTTCTCTCATCACAACCCAACTTATTCCGTATGGGATGAAGAGTGATCTTTCATTTCTAAATATATCTGTTTTTCAACAGATGGAACTTTTAATCCATTGCAATTGAAGCAGACTCAACCACTTTCAACCATGTTTAACGAGTTATTGGTATGTTCCCACCAAGACATTACCATACAAATGCCCAAGGAAAGTGTACAAGTACTTTATAATAAAATGAGTCAACCTTGGTATTGTAGGTTGAAGAAGAAAACAGCAGCTATTATAAACTTAATGGTACCTTTGCATCATATGGGTGACTTACTTACTGGTAGCCTCTTCCGAGTCATTATTCTCTGGTAAGTGAAGTGACTGACTAGTATCACCTCGTTGCAATCTTGTTTAATGTTTTATCTTTTTCTTTCTGGTTCTGTATACTGCACTAACATTCAATCACAACTCATACCTTGTAGGTGCAACTAATTTTTCAACAAGGACCAATTTTTGTGTATTCTGTTTTCTACCATCTAATTCGTTAGTTTTTGGTCTAGCCATAATTGTTTTGTTTGTAAATTGAAAATTGGAACAAAGTATAAGAACAATTATAATAATTCAAAGTACAAGTGGGTGTGTATATGTGGACGAAAAATGTGAAGAAAGTTGTTGAAATGGTTTTTAATTGGCACAATCATTTGTGGCAAAATCCAACCAATGATGTGAAAAATAAATCAAATCCAATGGAAATGGGCTGTAGAAATGAGTGCATCATTAACGTTGTTTCTCCTCTTCAGAGGCCGGCCCACTGAATAATCTTAATTCCAGGTGTCAAGATCGGAGCCGTCTGATTATATTATTTAATTGCGGGACGTATCGGGAAGGTTCTTCTCTTGGCCGCCTCTCTCGGAGTCTATTACTTCTTCTTCTTCTTCAAGGAGGAATCGGGATCGTCCTCACATCTCATTCGCATTTTGCTGAAGACTTCTCACCGGCGTTGACAAAAAAAAACGAATCCGGAAGATGTGGAATCAGAAGCATGATTTGGAGTCGGCTCAGACGCCTCTCTACCCGATGATGTCGGAGAGCCCGGAGCTCCGATGGTCTTTCATCCGCAAGGTCTATTCCATCATCTCCATCCAGCTGCTCGTTACAATCGCCGTCGCTGCCACCGTCGTTAAGGTTCATTCTATTTCTGTATTCTTCACCACCACCACCGCCGGCTTCGCTCTCTACATACTTCTTATATTGACTCCATTGATCGGTACGGTACTCCTTGGATTCTATCTCTCCATCATCTCCGGCTCTTTGATCTGCTTTCTCGTTTTTGTGTGTGTGCAGTTATGTGTCCTTTGTATTACTATCACCAGAAGCACCCTGTGAACTATCTGTTACTCGGGATTTTCACCGTCGCTCTTGCCTTTGCGGTTGGCTTGACCTGCGCCTTTACAAGCGGTATGTATGATCCAGTTGAACGATTCTGTTTTCTCCTTATTCTTTCCCTAACGTGTTTTGTTTGATTACAGGGAAGGTGATTCTGGAATCTGTGATTTTGACCGCTGTTGTGGTCATATCCCTCACTCTATACACTTTCTGGGCGGCCAAAAGAGGCCATGACTTCAACTTCCTCGGACCTTTCTTGTTCGGTGCTGTCATTGTCCTCATGGTGTTTTCCTTCATCCAGGTATCAATATCGCTCACAAGGCTTCAATGTTCTCTTCTTCCACAATAAGAGCTTAAATACTATCTTTATTGCTGCAGATTCTCTTCCCTTTAGGAAAGATCTCTGTGATGATCTATGGTTGTTTGGCATCCATCATCTTCTGTGGCTACATTGTATATGATACCGACAACTTGATCAAGAGGCACTCCTATGACGAGTACATCTGGGCTGCTGTTTCTCTTTATTTGGATGTCATTAATCTCTTCCTATCTCTCCTCACTCTCTTAAGGGCTGTTGATAGTTAGGCAGTCTTGTCTCTTTCAGATTGCTCTTAAGACTGTGCCATTGTTATCTAGTTCATATGTTCAAATTCTTTTGTCTGCAAAAGGAAATTTGGGTTGTAAAGAAATGTTGATCACTGCTTGTAACATGATAGGAGAATCCAATACATTTGTACTTGTGAAGGTTGTTGTTAGCTTTAGAAGTCATCTCTGTTCACTCAATTGAATAAAAGGATATTACAAAAGGGAATGTCTTCTACTCCATTATGTTTAAACCTATTCTTATCATAAGCAGTTCGTTCTACAAAGCATCTACTTCTTTCCTAGCTTATGTTGTTAAGGTGCCATCCATTTGGACATGGAACTTTTCTGCTTCTTCTCAGCAGCAATGGCAAGTAGCCTGGATACGCCCTGAGTCCATATCTCGTATTCCCTTTGGTTTCTGCACTCAAATTCAATGACCCTCTTTGTTTCTGTCTTTAAGCCAAAGTAGTGATGCTTGTCTCCGTTGAAAAGATCTCTGCCAGCCCATGCAGGTATATCCTTTCTCACTTCAAGCACCATATCTGCAACACAAGTCCAAATCAAAGACTATTATGACTTGTATTATCTATCTAGCTTTACTTTAAAAGCCAGGCTAGTGTAAGAGATGAAATGTTTGTGCTGAGAAGAACCTACGTTTCTTCTTCTTTGTGAAGGTCCCTCCAACGTGTTTACTTTTCATTTTCAGCACAGCTTGGCCTGCTTTGTTGATGTAGACAGAGACAATCTTCCAGTGGAGTTCACCTGCTTTCAAAATTCAAGGTCAGCGACCCTTGCTTTTTACTTGGCTTACAAATCATTTATACGGGTGTAGCTTTGGAGTACCTCCACGAGTTCGTTTGAGGAGCTCAGTGCCTTTAGCTAGTAATTCCTGGTTACAGACGCCAAGGAAGTCTTCCCCAGCCACAGGTAATTCTCCACTAAAGCTGCTATCACTATGCTTTGTGTCAACCTGTCCACACAACGCTGAACTTGCCCCTTTCTCGGCTGGCAATACTGCAGCTATGTTCCATACTTCCTTAAGCGCTCTTGCCTTGAGTGTAGCTGCTCCTCGCAGAGCTGCAAAAGAAAAGGGGGTGAATTCAGGTATGGAATCTCTACAGAAGTAAGGGTGACTACGTTTTAATGCAGTACCTGTTGCAGCAGCTGCAGTAAGGGTGACAATATCGTCATGGGACTTAACATTCACGGCAGAGCTCACCACGGATGTCAAATGATCCCTATCTGCTCCCATGATTTCTGCAGCCTCCACACACTGAGCAGCCACCAGAGCAGCCGCTGAAGCCATGGCCATATCGATTCTGGCCATCTGCTCGTTCTTACCAGGGGAAGAAGCTGCTGTGGCTGCTGCTACAGCTGCCACAGCAGATGCAACCGCTGCAACAGAAACAGCTGCGTGAACCTGTGCATTCTGAGTCCTAGTCTCTTCTTTCTTCTTTTCCTTACGGTCCTTGAGCCACCTACCAACTGTCTTTGGACCGGTTCCAGCCATGGGGGTATTGCTCCCATTTCCGGTGGTACCACGGCTGCCTCCTGTGCCGGAGAAGAGAGGATGTATGGTGTTGTGGGTGCGAAAATACTGCATTAGGATTGGTTTATTAGATAGGCTGACTTAATGAAAAATCCAACAAGTTGATGGCATTATATTGGACTACAAAAAGCAAATAAAGGATTAATGAACTGCTTGGAAATGGAGGTAAAGTGACTGCTCGCTCTAAAAGCATTTACCGATAACTTTCTTAAAATGAGCCAACCAAAGAGGAGCTCTAGGCGTTACCGTAACATTCCTATTCCTGTGTCCAACCAATTATGTCTTTAATCTTTTATGAACTCCAATTCATCAAGTAAATGCAGTAGAGACAGAGCATTCAATGGAAGAAAAAAAAGAAAACATTGAAACTGCATTACTATCAATCTATCGCTTTAATGATCGCCGACCAGCTTTATAAGTCCCAAGACCCAGAAGGCTAAACCTTGCAGCACTTCCTTAAAATTATGTATGGCAACGACCCAATTTAAGGAGACCTTCTACCAACTAAAGATTGGTCATATGAATGAACAAGAAACAAAAAAAAACAATGTAGTTTTTTTGTGGGTGAAATGAATGAGAGAGGTTAAAGTAAACAAACACAGGTTGTAAAGTGGAGAGTCAAAGTCAAATCTGTTTCTGTCTGCTGCCTCTGCTTTTCTTTTGACTCATAATTTTTGTTTACTTTGCTAACAAACTCTAAAGTATGGCGGAGACTTACGTTCTAAGAAAAAGGATAAACCAAGGATAAACCTAGGAAGGAAGGATTAGAGAGATAGTATAAGGGAAGAAGTACCTTGATGACGTCGTCGAATTCATCGGAAGGGGAGATAGGAGGACTGTCTGTCTCCGTAAAAGAACCGCCGCCGTTGAGTGGGCCGCTGCTGTGTGATAGCCTCCCCGACGTTAACGGTGACACCTCCTTCATTTTTCAAAACAGAATAAACTCATCATCAAGATACAAAAACAGAGTGTGTCGGTCGGTCCATAACTATGTAACCGTACCGATTGAGACATTATGCGCTCAAGAACAAGCTGTGAAGTGGCCGAGGCAGCGAACGAGAACTGGCTACTAACACTAGTACTGTTCTCCGGCGGACATTCTTCTTTCTCAGGGTTTAGCGTTTCTTCCGGTATCGGAGTGTTAATGGATGAGGGAGGCCTGTTGGTGGCTGAAGCTGATTTGGCGGTGTGGAGAGCTCTGGAGACTTCCAAGGCAGAGACACTCCAGGATCTAGACAAGAACTCCATTGGGCCTCGTGGGCTTTCCGGTAGTTGAGTACTACTACCGCCTGAAGAAAATATCTCCGGCCGGCGAGAGCTGTTGATTGGGTTCGGTCGTCTGAGTTCTCTCTCCATCCTTTCTCTCTCTCTGTAATTAACTTTGCTTCGACTTCAGAGCTTGACTAGGAAACTTATGTGTGTGTATATATATAGATAGACAAAGTAACGTTTAGGTATTTCACCTTTTCTTTTTCTTTTAAAGAAATATGTGATTATATTTCGATGAGAGTAGGAGTGAGTAGTACTACTCTTGACATAATATATAGTCGTTGCATAAATAATGGATTACTACTATACAAAACAAAGACGTCGCTTTTCAATAATAAGGCCGCATCTTTGCCAATCCCATTTTTTATTACACATAAATATTACTTTAGATGTATGTATCAACGAGTCTTGAGAAAAAGGAGGGAATCAAGTCATCCTTGTATTTGCCTTTTCTTAATTTAATCAGAAACATTAGGATAGCTTGACTAGTCAGTCATAGGTTATCAGACATTTATGTTTCAATTGACCAAAAAAGAAAGGAAAAGAAGGTTGAATTTGCGTTTAGAGTGTCTTGTTTAAACCAATCAAACAACTTGGTTTATTGTTGTGGATCATGGTTAAACTAACGGATTAGGTGCTGAAATTTGGTGTGAGAAAATGGGAGGAAGAGAAAGATGAGAATAAAGGAATGAAACGACTGTGTATGATGATCAGTCAGTCTCTTAATTTGGTCCCTTCTGCTTCGGTTTTGAAACACAAAGCTGCGACCTTTGCGTACATTCACACATGCTGCTGCCTTGGCGTGCTTTCCCTTACGTCACCTTCTTCTCTCTGTCTCTTTTCCACTTCAATGACACAAAACTTGGCAATTAGTTTATTCATCCATCCAAGGTTTTCTTCAGGCTACACAATCAAAACTTCTGATCTTCTTTCATCTTTGTACAAATTAACATGATTGTTGATCTATATTCTTTGGTACTAGAGCATTTTGATATATATAAAAACGCATATATAAGATATTTCAAAATCTCATCATGTGTATCTATATTAAATTTATTTGCACTTTGGAAACTATAGGTGGGTGACCACTGAATAAAGATACATCCTTTATTCCCTTTTGCTCTGTCTAATTTTTAGGGATACCCACATTTTCCATTCTTTATAACCAATCCCTTAGAAAAATACTAGTCATTTTGTCTCTCTGATTATTCCTTTGCCTTGCAATCATTGTTCTTGTTTGGACGTTTTGTATTTTATACTACCAATTAAAAATTGAATGTATCTGCCACTTTGAATGATGAACCCTCTTTTCCATTTTATTGTTTCTTTAAACTACTTTTAGTTTTTAGGTACCATCTTCTTTTGCTTTTGATTTGCTTACAATAGACACCTACATACCTACACCATATCCGTTTCTATTCTTAGATTAGGGTTTTGAAACCGAGGTCACTTTCGATGCAAAAAGCACCTCTTTAGGTCAAAGCAAGCATCTTCGAAGGGACAAAGTTTGAAACTTTGTTTTGAATTCACAAAAGAAAAGACTTGCGAGCTAAACCCTGTTGTCGGTTTGATCTACACGTACAAAAAACCATTCATGAAAAAAAACTATAAATCAAAAGTGTCAAAGAAAAGATGATTGATTCCCTAAAGGAATCAATCTGTGTGTAGGGAGAGAGGCAGCTTTTACTTTAATAACACCACTTTTGTCTTAATGCGACGCTTGAAAGCAAACAAAGAGATGTAAGTTTGGAACAGCAACAGGGGAGACACAACAGGAACATAAACTGAGTCACAGAGAGAGACTAAAGAAGAGCAACCACAACCAAAAAGCATGTTTGAAAGGGAGAGCTTTTGACTGTGAAAACGATGTAACAGCTTTCACTGTTGTTTTGGCTCCAACATCGAAGTACACATAACGAATCCCAACTCTCCCTTTAATCTAATCTCTTTTACAACTAACCCTCTTGGCTCATTCCTCTTGCCTTCCACTACTCATTACCTAAAGATTATTTTGAATTTAACTACCTAAAGATTAGACAAGCTATTAACCTGGGGCACGGCTATCTATTAGATTGCAAACCATTCCCTCCGTAGTACTGCTTTGTCGTTTCACGTGAAAACTCGGCAAAAGTCATCCCATCCCTTAACCGAGACGATAGAGGTGGAACAATATTCTGTAAATCTGGTCTAGGGACGACCTCATCCGACCTTAGATGTTCCATTGTATATTCTGAGACTGAGAAAGTTTGGCTCCACTTTGGGTGCAAGAAGACAACAAATGTCTCACGGCTTACGTGATCCAGCTTCTCTGGTTTGCACACACAGTGAAGGGTCGACCGTAGCTTCCCTTTGGACAAAATATCAGCAGATTCTCCGATTTGGACCAAAAAACTGTCTTGTGGAGTCTTGACCATGTAGAACTTGTTCTTGCTGGGATGATAGATCTGCAGGTAAGAATGGCTGCTCATCAAACTGAATTCCTGATAGGAATACGGCGATAGAAACATAGGATCCGTGAGAACAGTAAAGATGCCATAATCGTAATGCCACTGCTGCCACAGATTGAAGTGACTCCCACTCAAACCAGCTCCATTTCTACGGTTCAGCTCTTGCTCAGCAGCGTTCTGGACTCTCCTCTTGCTTGATACTCGGTTACCAGATTGGTTTCTCCTCTGGGATTCTCTGAGAGCATATTTATCAGCAGCGGAGTGGTAATGTATGAGACGTCCTTTGGCTGTGCAAGAATCCAGTAAGCTCTCCTCCAGCAAGCCTCCGCCAATCTCCCTGTCGCATAGACGAGCTATGGACAAGCCCAACTCCCTCATGCAGAACCCGAGTTCTTTAAAAGCACCACCAAGATTTGTGAAAGCATCATCATCATCCTCCTGCAAGTCCAGTTTTGATCCAGCCTCATCGAACCACAGCTTTCCCAGTGAGGATTTATAAGTTGTTCTTTCATAATTGAGCTGCATTGCAAAAGAGGAGACATCTCGTTCTGGATTCTTGAGAGGAACGTCGCTACCCAAGTGGTGCTCCTTTTGGCAGTAAACACACCGAATCAGTAACACTCATGAACCAACTAACACTACTCAAAGTTTCAATCTTGAGAACAAAGCACCAGATATACAACTTGGATTAATGGAAATCTTGAAAAATTGCCGGGGGGTTACCATGAGAATGAGTTTCCGCTTGTCCGGATCGAGCAGAGCCAGCTTCCGAGCCATAGGAAGGAGTTTACGGCGGAGAAAGGCGGAGCCAAGAACGCCGGTGATACAAAGGAGACCAGGACCGGTGGGGCCAAGAGCGTCCATCACATTTTTCGAGATCCATTGAGAGCGATTACGAGAGGACAAAAGAAGATCCGAGAACGACAGTTGATAGGGCTCAAGAATCTCTGTTTCTGCCATTTCTTCTCTCTTCACAAGCAAAGCTCCTTTCACTATCACAGTGATAGTATCACTTTCTCCCGATTTCCTCGTTCTTCGCTAAATTCTCTCACAAAGTTTGTTTATTGATAAGAAGAACCCCGCTTTTTTCTCAACCTCTACGAAACGACCCAAACATTTTCCACCAAATTCAAAATGTCCAAACAAATCCACTAACGAATTGGCCCAACAAGGCCCAAACTGCAAGCTTTCGGATAAACATTTAAGCAATGAGAACCGAATGCGTCGTCGTTTTTATTTATATACAAACCACACAGGACAAAAGCAAGCCAAGAGAAGAAGAGATAGAGCGTTTGTTATGGTTGCTTCATCTACACGGAAGCTTCTTTGAAGCTCTTGGTCAACCAGATGGCCGTCTCCCTCGAAGACACCCTCTCGGCTCCAAAGGGTTTAAGCAGAACCCCGAGCTCATCGTACCGTTCCTGCTGCAAAAGCTTTGCACTGAACTCCAGCAGTCCCTCCAGAGCCTCCGCACGCTGCTGATACGATGACGTGTCGAACCTTCTCTGTTTTACCTCCGAAACTGACCTTTTCTGTACAGTACACTTGTCCTTTGTGATCGAACCGTTGGAATTGTCCTCACCATGAGGCGGACAAGGAGGAGAAGAAAAAGAGTGCCTAGCTACTTCTCTTCTTGACGCTGTCTCTCTGTTTTGGTTTTGGAAGATATCTTCAGGGAATTCAGCGATCTTGTCGAATCTTGGAGTGTTTACAGAAACATCCGGTGAATTTAGGGAACAAAGAGCTGTAATATCTGATTCATAAGTGTAAGGATTTTCCACGACCAACGGCAGAGATACTCTCCTTCTCCTCTCTGTAGGATTCGATACCTTCATCTGTACACAGCACAGAACATATATAGTCAGATCACTCCCTGATTGTATCTCAAATACATAAAGCTTTAAGTTTTTCTTCCTTACTAGTTCATGTTTAAAAACAGTACGCTGCGTGCTTGCTTTAGCTGAGGTCCCAGCCACTCTTGGTGTTCTGGCTGCACCTGATTGCTTCTTGGCTTCCTCTTGCCGTTGAGGAACAATTTCTTCTCTGACGACTCCCACAGTTACTTCTGACACTTTTCTTCCATTAAACATTGGTGTAGGAGATGCTTTTCCTGAAGAAGAAACAGAACCTGCTTCTGTATCAGAGACACTCGGATTCAATCTCCTGTCGTTGCTGAATGATGAACGCCTTCTTTCCTTCAATGTAGCGTCCCTCTCAGAAAATTGGAGTGGAAAAGTGCTTCTTCTGGGGCTCTCTAGCTTCATATAAACCATACTGATGTAAGGCTGAAGATGAGGATGGTTAAGCAGCTCGTTAGCCTGCAGCGAGTTAACAACAATGCTTAGTTCAACCACAAACGGATTACTTATCATCAAAAGCAAATAAGCATTATAGGAACCATACGCTTGGCCTGAGTTCAGGATTTTTCCTCAACATGCTTTTAATAAGGCCTCGGCTGCAGATAAGGGAGGAAAAGAGGTTGGTACAGCAACGCCGGTTAATGTTGTTAACAGAGGAAATGATTTCAGGCTTACAATGAGCCGGAATACATGGCGGGAATAGGATCCATTATCAACTTGTGTATTTTGGTGATCAGTGTCTGCACATCCTGCAATCAAGATTTCACATTTTACATTATGTGTTTTAATGCCAAAATCAAAAACCAACTGTAAGGATACTTACGGAAGCTTTGAAAGGAGGTTTATGAGCAGCCATTTCATACATGCAGCATCCTGTTTTCCATGATGATCCATGAAACGGTAGTCACAAGGTGAACAAGTGTAGGAGTAAAATATCAAAGAAGAATGTATTGTTGTTATACCCAACGACCAAATGTCTGACTTTGATCCGTAAGGTATGTCAGCAAGAAGCTCAGGACACATGTAGCTTGGAGTTCCAACAACCTATAAACACACTGACTTATAATAACAGTGTCACAAAATTTAAATTAGTTTCATTGTACAGAACTTACAGAGGATGTAAGGTCATCAGAAGTTAGAATCTTAGCGAGTCCAAAGTCACCTGAGACCGAAATTGTGGATGCGTTAGTAACTGACAAAAAGGCTTAAAGATACATGAATCTACAAAACATACCAAGCCGTATGTCTTGCTCTTTTGTCAAGAATATGTTAGAACACTGAAAAGACATTTAGATGTTAATTTAGATGCTTGGAACATAAAAAGGAACAAAATTCTGAAAATTGATAGTGAGGTTACATGTTTACCTTGACATCGCGGTGAAGAATATGGTTGGAGTGAAGATAATCGAGGGCCATTAATAGTTGGACAAGCCATTGGCATAATTTCTGCATCATTTAGTAGTTATTTGTTCAAATATTAGATCCAGTGATAGATTGTAAGAAGTGAAGGGATGGGTGAGAGTGAGACAAACCTCCTCAGGAAAATGAACACCACATGCTCTTTTGATGGTATCTGTCCTGCAATATTCAAAATGAAAATAAGAGCCAATTTCTTCAAACTAAACACAACTTGTCTGTAGTTGAAAATGGGCAAAAACCAATTTACATGTCCCCGCCTTGGCAATATCCAATAACAATGCACACATAGCAACCCTGGGAAACAAGAGAGATGATGAGTATTGACTATTGAGTAGAGTAAGGAGGCAGAAGAAGAATGAGCAAAAGGAGATGAGAAGGAGAGACCTTTTCAACCCATGAATCTTTGTACTCGACAACAAATGGATTGCGGACAGTAGAAATGAGCTCCATCTGAAACATGAAGGGGAGGGAGGTCCAAACTCATCATCATCATCTTAATCCAACACCACCAACTAATTTCATTTGGTCCAATAAGAAAAAAAAAGAAAAACAAGAACAAACCTCCTGATGAGCTGATCGTCGAGCCCTATCAGACTGGCGGGCGAGACGAATCTTTTTCAAAACGTATCTGTAAATGGTGAAGATGAATAGAGCAAATGGAATCACCAGAGAAGCAACAAGAGAGAAGCAAAAGCAGAGAATGAATGAATGAGAGAGAATAGAATACTTCTTGCGTTCTTGTTTGTGTCTAACAAGAAGAGCAGAGCCAAAGGACCCTTTCCCGATCTGCTCCAAGACTTCATACCGCTCCATCTGACAAACACACTTGCTTGAAATTTCAGCAGAAACGTCTTCAAAACAAAAACCATATAACAAAACAAGTCTTAATAAATTATAATTTTTTCTTAAAAAAGAAAAGAGTATACATGGAGAAACTGCTACATACAGAGATGAGGCAATCCAATCAGTGTCAAGTCATGCACCAGATTAAAGATTAAAACAAATAAAGGGTAGCTTTCAGCGAGATTTATGATTGCTTTCATCAAACAGTGAGAGTGAGTAATTTTCATAAACAGCGAAAAAGTGGGAACCAGCTCCCGCAATCATCATGATGCACAAAATTAATTAAAATATACCTCTGTACGAAGGCTCTTGGAGGGAGGAGCTTCAATCGTACCGACACCGTGGTGAAGAGAATCAAACTACTAATACACTATTTGTATTATATCACCAAAAATGGAAACTTTATCAAAAGATAAAATCATTTTCTTAAGGCCAAAAAGCAAAGACTATAAGAAGAAGGAAAAAGAAGCAGACCAGACGATTCGTCCGAGAGCGGCAAAAGAACAATTTCCCGTCTACGATTCGCCTTCCTTTTTTTCTTAAATTTCAAATTAGTAGTATGAGATTTTCCTTGCTCAATTCCTATTTTAGATATATATATATATATATATATA
>Ga0041059_1002225_pt1 | contig 14711 bp, 6 predicted proteins | sample AraColnosormetaG_FD_56232 | JGI IMG/M metagenome (GOLD analysis project Ga0041059, IMG submission 56232) | Arabidopsis roots microbial communities from North Carolina, USA - Col MF nosort | ecosystem: Host-associated > Plants > Roots > Unclassified | place: USA: North Carolina | collected 2013-09-02
TAAATTGTTTAAAACTATACCAAATAAAACATAAAACACAATATTTCAAACTACATTATGTTGTAGAGCCAATATTTGAATCCGCTTTAATGCATTCTAAAATCTTCGTCTGCTTCAATATATTTTAATCACTGTAAAATGTTTTTGGAGAAAGAACGTTTTATTATTAATGCTAATTGAAGATTATATATGCTGTCCTAATCGTTTATGTATATTATACCTTTTTATATATTCGATATAAATTAGCTAAAACTATTTTCTAAAATGGGGATGGTGGAGACCATAGAGTACCAATAGAGAAGAGCTATCAGAAGTTAGTATTGACCGGAACTAATCTAGAATTGTGAAAATTATACACACACACACACACATACTAATTCGAGTACAGCTGAAACATTTCAATAGAAAAAATACCCAATGATTTAAGAGAGAGCTGCATTTTAAATTGTTACTTGGAGGACTACGATGAAGTTATAAGTTATTTGGATAATCTAGCTCATGTAGCAGCTTTTATGCTGGCAGGGCCTTTTTAGGGTTTGGTTGAACATGTGTGAGAGACATACTTTCAAATGATTTCTGAGATTCTTATTGGATAAGGACACTCTTCTTCCTATTATTGTTTGTGTTAATCATCTTATATTGAGTTACCTTTATGTAATAGTTTTTGATAATGTTTATAATATGAGTATGAAAAGAGTGGTTCTAATCTCATATGGGTTTCCAACTTATTTCCAACAAAAAAAACAAAACCAGAAAATGGATTAAAAATTAGTAATGGGCCGGCACAGCCCATTAGGTATATTCACCTACCCAACATGTTGAACCAAGTTAACGACTTATAGTAAGATTAACTAACATGAAATAAAACAAGGGTGAGTTAAAAATCTATAAATGCACCAGCAAATAATTAAAAATTTATATATGAAAACTATTTATTTAGGTAACATTTTTAATTAAAATCTATATGACAAATATACTCTTTCAAGGAGATATGATAAAAATCAGGATAGTTAGCATATAAACGCATTATCGAGATAATATTGTTAGCGAAATATAGATAGAGTTTGATGGATGGATGAAATGACATTGAGTACAAACCAACTTAATATGTTAATAATATATTTGACGATATAAAAAAATTCTCAGTTATTGAACCAATGTTTAGATTTCAAAGACTGATATATATGCGAAGCGATAACATTATTATTTAAAGGTAACAAAATATTTAGCATGAAAAGCAAAAAAGTTGACTTGCGACTGAATAATCATGTAGAAAAAATACATGCATCAGAATAGTTAGCATATAACGTATTATCAGGATAATATTGTTAGCGAAATATGGATACTTGGATAAAGTTTTGATGTATGGATGAAAAGACTTAGGATACAAACCTACTTAACATGTTAATAATACAGTTGACGATATAATTAAATTATCAGCTATTGAACCAACGATTTGATTTCAAAGATTGTATAATTATGGGAAGATGATAACATTATTATTAAAAGGTAACAAAATATTTAACGTCAAAAGCAAATATGATATAAGAGTATAAAGGTATTTTCATGATGGAAAGAGAAAACTCAACAGTAATTTTTTCTTGGACTTAATTTTGTAATATTCTGTGTATATAGAGTGATAATACCCTTGAAATCCACATATCACCAATAAAATGTATATATATAGCCCCTACTAGACTACTAATCTTGTGTAACTTATATGATTTGTCTATTACAACTTTAGAAGTATTTGAAAATACAATTTTGCTAAATATGATTTATATGATTTATATGATTTATCGCTTTTTTAGTGGAATCGAACTCCAACAATAAAAAAAGCAGAATCAAATAGATTTAATCACTCGACTAAATACACATCTCCACGTAATTTATCGTTTACATATAGCAAACGAACATTATATCTGACGACCAAACCTAAAATAAATACAGATGGACATATTCGGAAACATAATATACCAAAGCAAATAGTATTCTAATCGTACAGTATTAAGATGACTCTAATACACATTGACTTCTTTAAATAATAATATAATTTTATATTAATATTTTAAATCATATGTAATGTATAATATTAAGATGGTCTTATATCTTATTATATAAAGTATGGTTTTCAAAGTTACTAATTTATAGGATCGTGCCACGTGTCAAGTCAAACGATCGGATTTTTACATGTGTCATTAAAAATTTAACTTATGATTACACCCGCCTAAATAATTTATTTTTGTATCTTACACTCGCCTATTTAGGCGGGCATTATCTAGTTTCTAATATACATTAACTAACTAGTAACTAGTGGTGAGAGTCATAAATAATTTGAAAAGTGCCAATTGAGACACATGCATCAAAGGGGAGTCATGTAAAATACTTCGAAGATTCATCTCAACATAAAATAAAATAAAATCAATTGATTCGTCTTCTTATCCTCCAAAACATTTTATTTTTCTTCGTCAATTAATTTTGTGGAAACAATTTCCTATTCTAATATTTTCACATTTAACCGAGACTAAACTCTTTTTCTCTCTCTCTTCCTCAAATAAACTACTTCTAATTTTTGTCTTCAACTTAAGAATTATAACAATTATGAAAGACCTAGTCAGTTTACCGGCGAAGCTCGGGTCGTATATTATATTTTAGCAAAGACCTTAATTCTTACATTTTTTAAAGACCCAAAACAAATATTTTTAACCAAAAAAAAGTCTCTCTCCATATTCGTATACAAATAAATACCTTTCATCCATCAGCTTATAGAGACCAACATACAACAATACTCTCTGTTCTTCATCTTCTCTATCCTGCAACACCAAAGGTTAGAGCTCTCTCTCCTCCCTCTCTCTATACAGATTTGCTTTAACTTTTATCAATGTTTTGAGCACTATATTCTTATATAAACTATTGTAAACGTAAAGAGCATAGTCTGGAAAACTATAGAGTTCTATTGTCTTCTAAGTTCTAATTAGATAATTGTTTTTTTGGGTAAACAATAGATAATAGTGGTAACGGCTTCTTTATTCACCCATGAAATTTGATCGTTTAAATGGCCTTCTTGCTTCACTCTAGATCTTGTTTGATCATCGGTTTGAAAATGGTTTTATCTTTTAATAATTCCCAACGTAATGAAACACATATTGCTTTTGATGCGAATTACTGACTAAGTAACACAATATGCCTTTATGTCTCAAGATACAAATCTATCCGATATGACCCAAAAGTTGGAATCGGTAGGTTCCGAGAGAAAGTCAAGCGAATATATGTGGGATGATGGATCCGAACATGATGATGTGACAAAGATATATGTACGAGGTGGTACTAAAGGCATAGAATTTATCAAGTTTGGCTATGTCAAGGCCGGAGAATTGTTAGATGGATCATTCCATGGTTATTCAGACACAGGTTTCACACAGATGGTATGACTTGGAAATATGCTTATTAAAATTCCCTTTATTCGTGTTCATGTGGATACCTTTGACCATTTTTTTCTTTTCTCTAACCAATGTTTTCGCAGTTTGAGATTGATCATCGAAAAAATGAACATCTTTTATCTGTCGAGGGTTACTTTGATTACTATAACGATATAATGTATGCGATTCAATTCAAAACCAACTTGAAGATCTCTGAAATAATGGGCTATGAATATTCTGGTCACAAGTTTACGCTAGCAATGGAGGGCAAAAAAATCATTGGGTTTCACGGTTTTGCTGATGTTAACCTCAGAGCTCTTGGAGCATATGTTACTTGGATAACTCCTGCAAGAATGGAAGCCAAAGGGGGCAAAGGAGGCAATGAATGGGATGATGGAGGTGACTATGAGGCTGTAACAAAGATTCATGGACGAAGTGATCATAAAGGTATAAAAGACATCATATTCGATTATGTTGACAAGGATGGGCATCCCAAAAGTGAAACCCATGGTCCTACCTCGGGTCAGGGTTACGTACTTGAGCCGGTATGTGTGACTAGGAAATAAAAATAAATCTCCCAAGATATTTGAGTCCACAAAAGATTTTGTAAATGGTTGTTGATGTATTGTTTTTACGTGTTTTGTTGTAGTTTGAGATTAACCATCTCGACAAGGAATATCTGATGTCTATTGATGGTTACTATGATGATGCATCCGGTGTCATTCAAGCACTGCAATTCAAAACCAACATGAAGACTTCGGAACTTATGGGCTACTATGACGATGATGCTGTGAAGTTTACAATTGGATGCACTGTTAATAAGATCATTGGGTTTCATGGACATGCTGGCAAGAACCTATATTCTCTCGGAGCATATTTCACAACACTTCCTCTAACTAAATTGGAATACGAAGATAGTTTTCGTGAAAAGCTTCCTAAGAATGGTGCTTCAGGTAACCTTTGGGATGATGGTAGTTTCCAAGGAGTAAAAAAGGTGCATATATATTATGATGGATATAGCGTGCGGTGTGTTCGGTTCGATTATGATGACGACGGCAAAGTCGAATCCCGTGAGCACGGGCCGAAAATTGTTGCCGCAGTACAAGAAGGAGGGGTTATAATTCCTCAACTCTAAATATTTGTCTCTATCTATCTATCCTTGTTCTTGAATAACGGCTTATACATAATAATCTTTTCTGTTGCAGTTTGTCCTGGACTATCCAAATGAGGTTATTACGTCCGTGGAGGGCATTGCCACTGTCGTTAATACTGGACTCAGCTTTAGTACTGGAAATGTGATGATTAAATCGTTGACTTTCAAAACATCAAAAGGTAGAACCTCTCCGACATTTGGTAATGTGTTTGGTAACTATCTTTCAGAATTTAAGCTTGAGAGCCAAGGCTGTGCTATTGTTGGGTTCCATGGACGGTCTTCTTATAATTCTATTCATGGTCTTGGAGCATATTTTTTCCCGATGCCTCCTTCTCATGATGGGAAAGCACTGGAAGAACAAGGTGGTGATGGTGGTTTGGGCGGTGTTTGATCACGTTCTTGTAGTGATCTCCTATATATCTTGCACTCTACTATGTATTGTTTTGGTTTGTCTTTATCAATCTCATTTTATGAGACATGTTTTTCTAAGAAATAATAAAATCCCATGTTTTTAATCCCTCTTTTGGTTGTACTTTAACTGATAGAAGATAAACATAACGAGTTTGCCCACTTTTATGCCTAAAGGGTATATATATTATTCTCAAAAAATATAGCTTAAAATAAACAATATTTTTGAATCCCACCAGGACTACTTTCTCAGTCACGGATCATTGGGTCGACCATATTCGACCATTGACCAATTGTTTAAAATTTACTTAATATAATTTATATTATAGGAATTATATAGTTTTTATAAATATAAAATAAAAATAGTCATACTACATTAATATTAATAACAAGGTGATTAATTTTTTTAAATCCAACTAAGAACTAAAACCGTAACAAATATTAAAGTAGTAGGTAAAAATAAACGGATAAATATCGCGTATTCAAAACAACAAATCTCGGTTGTCTCTCTTAATATTCTATTTATTCTCTTAAGACGGTATTGTGTTTGAGAAAAAAAAAGCGGCATTGTAAAGTTTTCCTCAAAATCTAAACCATTAAATAAGTTTATAAACTAAAAATATATTTAAAAAATTGCTGAATATAGTCTAAACTCTATATTTTATTCTGAATTAAATGAATTTTGTAAAATCATACTTAACCGATTCAAACGTTCACCGGATCACAAGTTAATGATAGATTTTTGTTGGTTTCTCCATTTTTAAAATTTAGATTTTTTTAAAAACTTTTCCAGTTTTAAAATCATATTTTTTGTTTCTTTAATGAAATGCAATGGACGTCGGTTCCATTACATGCATGATGCACGCCTATTTGTCTAAATGACAATTTTATAAAAAAAACAATTTTTGAGATAGCGTGGGACGACTTCATATAGTCGTTTAGAATATGATTTCATATTTAAAATTGTATAGACTCTATTCTAAGTAATACCATTTAAGATTGTATAGACACCTTCATGACTTCATCCCTCATTTTCTCTCTTTATATTTTTCATATTAAATGCAATGGATAAATCTGATTGGATACCCTAAATGGGAAGATGTCTCTCTCATATACACAAGCCACAAGGACAAGGTGTGAATATGTCCAAAACGTAATATGGAAAAGATGTCTTTCTCATATACACTGCATGGGTTTTAGATTAATTATTAATGTTTTAAGTTGGCTCTATATATAGTATATTAACGACAATGATTGAAACATTTTAAACATTTTAAAACAAACTCAATGTTTTAAGTTGGCTATATATATATACTATATTAACGACTATAGAAGCAAGAGTTTTATAGTAATTATTAGATTTGGACCTCATTAAAATTATACCGGAAAAAAATCCAATAATTTTATATTAAAATAAAAAATATTTTGGTCCACCTTTTTATTCTTGTTCTTTTGGTTGGCAATCATACAGTTAATTAAAATAAAACTCAAGATTGGGGGTTTCCAATACAAAAGAGAAGGGTATGCAACAATAACATTCACATATCTGATTCTGATCAATCAAGCTGAACAACTATCAAACAATTTAAAGTACAAAAAATGAAACAAACAAAATAAAACGAGCAGTAAAAAACATATAGTGGCTGAAATTGTCTAAAAAGGTTTTAAAAAACGGCAATGGATGGAAGCTAAACCAATTTGATCAATTCTAATTTTTTTTGTTTTGAAGCTATGACAGATTAGGACTTTAACATGAGCTTCAACTCAAAATCAATTAGGAACGAGTGGAGTGGTTTAAACCTTTTATATATTACTATTTAATTTTTCTTACTTTCAGGAATCATTGGTTTTGAAGCGCGGGCATATGTGGGAACAACATTCACGAGGTGGTTCGATATGGGACTTTCAATAACACCCTCTCTCACGCTCAGGCATAAACATTTAAAGCGTAGACATATGTGGGAACAACATCCACATGATGGTCCAACGATTGGGTGACTTTAATACCATGAAAATGTAATTTTAACATGGACATTCAACTCAAAACCAATTGACAATAAATGTTTATATATCACTAGATAATTTCTCCAACTTCCGATGTGAGACTTTCTCTTACTAACAAATTATCACCAATATATCTCTTAAAAAGTCATGATTGACATAGTCCAAATTAGAGTTTCGAACTTTCACCAATGGAGAATGACTTCTCATTTAACAATTTTCTCTAATAAAATACCTAGTTGTATTTTACATATTTATCAAAGACCAAATTAATAAAAATAAATAAAAAGACCCAATATTCTCTATTTATAAAAGACCCAAAACTTGTATATAAATAGCCTCCATCCATAGGGTTAAAGACCACCACAGTACTATCTATTCTTCAACTTCCACTTCACCATTAGAGGTCAGCTCTCTCTCCCTCTCCTTATGCATATTTGCTTTTATTTAGTTAATGTTTAAGCCTTGTATTCCTAGATTTTTCTTTTGTAAACGTAATTACAATCTAGAGCATGGCTATCTCCTGTTTTTACTTATAAGGTAATATATGGAATTTGCCCCTTTTCACCCAATAAGCTTGATCTTCCTTCTCTGTATTTTTGCAAATGGTCTCCTTCCTTCAATATATTAGCCTGTCTGTTCCTTGTCCGAAATGTTTTCCCCCCATTTTGATTTTTCTACCTAATGAATCACAATTGGGTATTGATGCAAATTATTAGCTATAAGCAAAGCAATACAACACCATGTCTCAAGATTCGAATGCGTTAGAGATGATCCAAAACGAAGGGCCTAAGTGGGACGATGGATTTGACCATGATGATGTGACAAAGATATATTTGGTAGGTGGTAAAACCGGCATAGATTTCATCAAGATTGACTATGTCAAGTCTGGAAAACCGAAAAATGGACCATTCCATGGATATTCGGGTGGAGGATTTCTGCAGATGGTATGACATATCCCTTTATTATTTTATGTTAATGAGGATAATTAATATTGACTTTTGTTTTCACCAACTTTTACACAGTTTGAGATTGACAATCTCAAAAACGAATATCTAGAATCCGTTGAGGGTTACTACACCAACAGAAGTGGCGAGTTCATTGGAGCAATTCAATTCAAAACCAACTTGAGGGTTTCCGAAATCATAGGATATTCATATTGGGGTTTAAAAAAATTTAAACTGGCAAAACATGGAAATAAAATCATTGGGTTTCAGGGATCTGCTGAGTATCGCCTTAAAGATCTTGATGCATATTTCACTCCCATCACTCCTACAAGAATGGAAGCGCAAGGGGGAAATGGAGGAACAAAGTGGGATGATGGAGGTGACCATGATAGTGTAACAAAGATTCAAGTACGTATTAATAAGGAAGGCATACAATATATCAAATTCAATTATGTCGACAAGGATGGAGATCCGGAGAAGGAGCAACTCCATGGCTCAGAGACGGGTAGAGGATACACGCTAGAACCGGTATGTATGACCGCATAACTTAAATTTAAATTTGATGACAAGCCTCTTGGTTTTCTACTACCGCAATATGCAATGTTTATTTTTGTAGTTTGAGATTAACCATAGCGACAAGGAATATCTGCTATCTATTGACGGTTGCTACGACGAAGATTCTGGTGTAATTCAATCACTGCAACTCAAAACCAACATAAAGACTTCAGAAGTAATGGGAGACGATGAAAAGGGTACTAAGTTCACACTTGGATGCAACGGCCATGAGATCATTGGGTTTCATGGATCTGCTCAGGATAACCTAAACGCTCTTGGAGCTTATATCACAACCCTTACTCTAACTAAATTAGAATACATAGGTGAAGGAAGTGACATTTGGGATGATGGTACTTTCGAAGGTGTAAAAAAGGTGTCCTTTTATCATAATGATGGTATAGTAAGGTGTATCGAGTTCGATTACGTTAAGGACGGCAAAATCGAAACCCGTGTGCAGGGGGGGAAGAGGGGAACGGGTGATTTTACAAAAGAAGAGGTTATAATTCCTACAACTCTGAATATTGGTCGAACACATATGTTTTTATCTATATATATGCGTGTGTGTGTTCTTGAACACTGCTTATATGTAAAATCTCATTTTGTCGCAGTTTACAGTGGACTATCCAAATGAGTTTCTCACTTCTGTGGAGGGGACTTATAGAGACAACCCTGGCGGCACTCTTATAACGTCGTTGACTTTCAAAACATCAAATAATAGAACCTCTCCAATACTGGGAAAGGCATCTAATAAAACATTCTTGCTCGAGAGCAAAGGTTGTGCTCTTGTTGGGTTCCATGGAGCATCTTCGGATTTTTTTCTTTATGCTTTAGGAGCATATTCTTTTCCGATGACTTCTCTTGCTGAAGCGGGCCGGGGAGCCATACACACAAGCTGGTGATAGAGGAGCTTCCCAAGACAACGGTGGTTTCGACGATGTTTGATCATCTTCATGTTTGAGACCAAATGAAACTTTCTCCACTAAGCTTTATCATGCTCTTTAATGTATCGTAATCCTCTAAAACAAATAAAAATAAAAAAATAAAAAAAATACATGTATCGTAATCCTGTATTCTACTTACGTGTGTGCTCTTAATATCATTTAATAAGACCAATGTTTTTCTAAAACAATTAAGCTTCAATTTTTCACTTTAACAATTTTGTGAAACTTTCTACAATAAGTTTATCATGCTCTTTATATCTCTTAATCTTGTATTCTACTTACGTATTTGCTCTTATGTTTTTTGGAGCATCAATTTCAATATCATTTAATAAGAAAAGTTTTTTACGAAAACACTTAACTCCAATTTTTCACTTTAACAATTATGTGATTATATTTTGGAGGAAACAAAAGGGTTTTGTGTGACAGAAACGGTTAAGACCACTGAGTTTTTAATTTGATCATCAATCGTATATTGAAAATATAATTGGGCATAAATGAAACAATATATATTTGTCTGGACGTTCGGGTATTCATCCGGTTCCGGATAGATCTATTCAGTTTCTGTTATTTTGGGTAAAAGAGTTTTAGGATCCATTCGGTTATTTCAAAATTTTAGTGTAGATTCACTTTGGTTCTGTTTAATTTAAAATATTGGATTAGGTTCGGTTTGGTTTTGGCTATTTTCAGTTTGGTTCTGAATACCCAAAATATTGAAAATTTATTTTTAATAATGGTTATGTTATGTTACAAAAACTACTATTATGTAAACCCTTCACTGAGCAAAGACTACACTAGAGGGCATATAGACTCGCAAACCAGGAGTCATATACAATAATTTCTAAAAAAAAGATTGATATCTACACAAAGTAAAGGAAAATACATGTTCATATATGTCAACTATACTATTGTATCTTGGGCTACACAAAATAGATGTATTACATGACCACATATATAAACTATAGAACATCATGTGGTTGATAAAATAAACATACAATTCCGGTAAACCGGTGAGTTAACTCCGGCGTTGACCAACCAAAAAAAATATATTTATATATTTAAACTAGTTTAATAATAAAAAAGAAAATATTTTCTTTTGGTGTTATATACTCAAAAATAAAATTTTATATTCAATATAAATATATTTTTAATGCATTAATTATTATAATAGTTTGTTTTTATCAATTTCAAAATTAAATTAATAGTGTAGGAAAAACCATTAATAATTTTTTAAGATACTATCCAAAATGAAAATCGGATTTTATTTATTAAAATCAACTAAATAAGAGAATTGCTTATTTTATACATTGTCATTTTTGAACCACACAAATTATTTCTTACAATAAAAATCATTGGAATCAAATCTAATACATATGAATTTCACTATGAAATAATATGAAAAATTGACTATATGACTCTTTAATATAAAGTTTGCATGATAAAAAAATTATAGTTTTTTACATACTCTCTAGTCTAAATATGTTTTTTGTATATCATGTATTTCACTTTTATAACTATATAATATTATTAAGAAAAGTTCTCATAATAACACATAAACAACCAAACAACTTGCAAATTTTCCTTTAAATATATATAAAGATAGAAAATCAAAGAATTTTGATTTTTTAGCAAAAACGTTTGTAAAATCAAATTCGTATTACGTTTTATTCTAATAATTTTTATTGTAGGAAATAATTTTTGTGGTTGAAAAATATTAAATTATATAAACATTTGTATAGATATAAATCAAACAAGAATTTATGGTTTTTATTGACAATCTAAAGTAAGAAATTTTCTTACTTAATTGATTCTAATAAGATTTTCTGGTTTAAATTTAAATTTTAACTAGATTCTGAATCGCATATACGTGCGGAGTTTCATATTTTAAGAAATGTATTGGAATATATTTTTAGTTAAAGATACTATAGTGTATAAATTATAATGTGCATATAAAAGTGTATAATGTTATTTATAATATAATACCTAATTTTTTTTATTAATTTATATTATTTATGTCTTATTTGTATTTTGCATAGTAAATAGATTGTTGTATTTGTTTCAATTTGCAGAATATTATAGAAATATTTGGAAATTTGTGTATTTTTGTTAGTTGATGTATATATAAATCAGTTGTTTTTGTTTGAAATTTGATCAATTAGATGATATAATGTGAAATTTACTCTGCGGTACATCGTTAATCGATTTTTTTGTAACAAAAAATTCGAATTTTAAGTTATAGTTGTTTTGTAAATATTGTTTATTTTGTTTAGTATTTAAGATTATATAATTGTGTTATAATTGTTAATTCTAAGATTTCACTCGTAGATTATCGTCCTGTATTAATATCAATCTAAACTCGTTTTACCATATAACTTCATTCTATATAATTAAATATTATTTTGTTACTTTTTAATATTGTTATTGTAATATAAAAAATCGAGGGATTGACATGTGGTACATCTTGGATTAATATATTTAAAACTAATTTGGGATTTATAAATTTATGATATTGTAGTATATAAAACCAATTTTTATTGTAAACCTTTCAATAAGATGTAGTTCTTATAATTAAAGTATAGTAGTATTTGGTTTTATATGGTTAAATATTTATACAAATGAGATCATGTTATTAAGTAAGTTGTAAAAAGTTGTTCATTGCTTATATAATTTCTTATTTAATCTAAAAATACTAACGTTTTCTTTTCTCATAATTGTTAAAATAATTGTATATATTAAAAGTCAAAATATATATAAATTGATACTGCAACCTTATGAAATCGTAGGGATTTACCCGTAGTGTACCACGGGTTATTTTTTTTATTTTTTAATAAACTGATATATTTGTTGATTATAGTTAAAAATAAAAAAATTAAATTAAGTTATATTTGTTTTGTTTATTGTTTAAGATTGTATAACTATATTTTGATTGTTAATTCCATGATTTTATATGTGGTATAATATTGAACAACACCCCGCTAGTTTCTAGTTTCTGGTAACATGAAGTAATTTACTTATGAATATCTATCTATTATTTTAAAGAATCGATATTATAGATTGATTCTGAGGCAATGTGAATATATGCATAACATTTATAAGAGATAGATTGTACTCAAACTTATTTATTATATTTCGAATACAATTAATGATCTGTCAAAAAATCATATTACTGTTTGTTCCAAAAAAAGTCATTCAAATTTGAAAGAAAAAAATAAGAATATTGGTGTGAATCAATATTTTCTCATTTTGAATATTTGCATTAAAATATTAGTATTTAAATTTTGTTTTACTGTTTAAAAAAAAAAGAAATAATCGAATTTAGAAGAATGAATATTCCAAAAGCTTGTAACTATTATAATACGTTTAAAAATATTTTTTCTTTTATATAATTCAGTTTAGCTTATATATTTTTGAAATAATGAAAATTACCTGTTTAAAAAATACTTTAAAGGTTTATATCATTTAAATTCTAATTAAAATGTTAAATATTTTAATCTATACTGAAATTTTTTTTCTAGATATTTACAAAACTAAAATCCAAAAATTATCTTTTGAATATGCTAAATCGTAATTTAAAATCGTTTTTATGTGTACTAATTAGAAACAATTAACATAGTTTTGTTAAGGAAATGATTTAAAATCCAAACTAAATGATAATTTGTTATTAATTTAGACTGAAGTTTCTGAATCATCTAATAATATATTACCAAAATAAATAATTTTACATATATATAATTCGAATTAAAATAGCCTGATATGTTATAGAAATGTTTTTAAATGATTTCCGAAAATATTGGGTAGTTATTAATTTTATTGATTTAATTCGTTTTAAAAAATAAAAACAAAATCCAAGATATTTATTTAGTTGTAGTAGTTGTTAAGTTACTAAATTACACATGCAAAAATTCATTTAGTTAGTCTTAAACTACCTTTACAATGTTGTAGTTCACACAATGCTTCCCAATTAATAATATAGATAATGATTTTTATTCTATTTTTAGTTTAGTTTTAAATTGAAAAAAATAGTTCTTATAAGATTTAATGCATACAAATATATAAAAATATATTTGTATTGAATATAAAATATGTTTTTTGATTATAATACATCAAATAAAACTTTTTAAATATTAAAGTAAATAAATAAAATTTTGAATATTTTTGTTGGTCAACGTTGGTCAATATTAGTCAACGCCCGAGTCAATTAATCAGTATACCAAAATTGTATGTTTATAGTGTTAACTACAGGACAATCTACCGTTCATATATGTTGTCATATAATACATATAGCTGAAAATACAATGTTTAACCATGTATTCTTTTTTCCTATTCTTTTATATTTCAAATAGGTATCAATTGTTTTTCTAATCTATATATATAAAGAGGCACGTCCTACCCTCAACTTACAAAACAAGATAGCAGTCTCTGTTCCTTCTATTACAATATCTCCTCCAGCAAGGTCATCTATATATATGCAGGAAATTTGTATTTATATTTCATTATAATCTTTAACAAAGCCAAGGAAATAAATGCAAGGGTTGACAAAATAAAACAAACTTAATACAATGCAAGTAGGGTTCCATACTTCCATTATTTGCAAAATGTCTATCTTTTTGATTCGTGAATCGAATTTACCATCCTGTAAACGATATTCGCGGGGAAGACTTTGTAAGCTTTTTTTGTTTTTTTTGTTTTTTTTATCACGACTTCGTGTAGTCTTTTAAAATAAGAATTTATTAGTATTTTAAAGCAGACTTATTTAATCTTACAAAATGACATTATAATATATTAATGACCACCGAAGTAGGAGTCTTGTAAAATGATTCAATGGTAGCTATTGAGTCGAATTTACAATCCCGAAAACAATAATCGCGGGACGGCTTTGTATTGTTTTTTTTTTGTGTACGACTTCATTTAATCTTTTAAAACAGCAATTTTTATATTTACCCCAAATCATTTTAATTATACAAAAATGATGACCAGTTTTCAGTTCTATTCCAGAAAACAATTTTCCATGTTTAATCTATTGAATTAAATACGCTGTTTTTCTTGTTCAAAAGGAGAAATGGAAATAATCCCGAGTTTCTGTAGAGAATAGTTGGTTAAATATTGGGTTGAATTATAATTGGTATATTGTAAATACACAATTAATAAATTAACCACAAATATATAAACCAAAATAAGAAAACACTCTAATATTTATTTGTAAATCACTCACAATACAAAGTTTATAACTTAATAACAAATACACTCAAATCTCACACCACTCTTTATTTTTCTCAAACCTCACACTCTA
>Ga0041059_1002226_pt1 | contig 14709 bp, 12 predicted proteins | sample AraColnosormetaG_FD_56232 | JGI IMG/M metagenome (GOLD analysis project Ga0041059, IMG submission 56232) | Arabidopsis roots microbial communities from North Carolina, USA - Col MF nosort | ecosystem: Host-associated > Plants > Roots > Unclassified | place: USA: North Carolina | collected...
TTCCAAATCATTAAATGATCAAAATGTGAAGCTTGACTTAATACTATAAATTAATCCCTATATTTTCCGTATCATTATATGATTGATAGATCTTACAAAATGTAATAATCATTTCATCATTCGTTTTGGGGTAGCAATCATAGCCTATATACAATAATGTTAAGCGAGTAGTCTGCTTCGTAGAGTATAAATTTTGTAATGTTAAGTGATGTAAGTATATTTATGAATTATCTTTTGGCTAATGAATAAGTTTGGTCCAGCTTATAGTGATAATATGATGCGAGTATGAGGTTATGGAGATTAGTGTTATTACATTTATAAGACGTCCGTACAGTGGATGGCAATAAATGTGAAAGGTTTTGAGGATACTGGGACAGACGAAGCCTTCATAAATATGGGCGAAAAGTTGCATATTTGGGGCCGGGGGACCAATAAAACCGTGCACATATATCATATAGTATTATTGAGTTTCTGGATAAAGCTTTTTCAAACTTATGCTTGTATAGTTTGTATTGTATCTCTAATTAGTAATTGGCACGACTATGCATATTCATGTCACAAAGATCCAAAAGGTGAAATATCTAATTGATGATCATGGTTGTGTTTTCAGATTTTCCCCAAAGTTCTTAACAATACTTTATTTTCCTAAATATCTAGAATTTTATGTGAAATTTTCCTACTGTTAGTAACTTTTTTCGTCGCTATAAAATTCGTATAATAATAAAAAAACTCATAAAGATGCGACTAAAGAATAAAGTTGGTTGTTAAAAGACGGTATATAAATTCTATATAGAAAATAACATTAGACAAAAAAACCTTTCTATTAGCTAGATCTTAAGAATCTCAAATCAGTTTCTTCTATAATGAAGTTATATAGTAAAAAAAAAGGTACTACTAATTCATAATGAGTTATATAAAGGTGGTATTAAGGACGATATGGTAGGTTAATCCATAAATGTAACTCGAATGTGAGCATGTAGAGAGAGACAGACGTATCCGGCGACGGCGTAGGTTAGAGGGAGGGAAAAGGAGTCTTTCCACATTTGTTTTATTTTGATGCTCTGTTTTCTATTTTAGTTACATTCCTTTCTTTGTTACTAAATTATATTCCTGTTAGGGAAACTATTAAATTAACGTAAGAAGACTTAATTTTATTACTCGTGTGTTGAACTACAAAAGCTTTATTACTCTGTTCGTGTATCCAGTGCCGGTCCAACATTTTTGAGGGCCCTATTCGAGATTAATTTTTTTTCTTCTTTTAAATTACTACTTAAAATCTCACATAAGTGTTTTTTCCTTTAAACGACCCATAGTTCAAAAATACAAGAAACATAAAACATCAAAAGCAAACAAAAAATAAACCAAGAAATATAGAAAACGTTACATAAATCATAAATGATAAGTTTCAAGCACAAGCTTAAGAACACTAATTGGTTAAGAATTTGCAATTAAATAACTTATGAAATCCTAAACAATTGCAGTCTGCAACACTTGCTCGGCAACTTGCAGACATAGTTGTTTGAGAATTATGAGAGTGGGTGATAGACTAACATGCATGGCTAAAATTTTTGGTATATGTAAACTCAAAATCAATCTCCACATATGAAAACAATATTATATGACCTTAATAATCACATCCACCTTTTTTTAGTCACTTATTCCTCACGAATCACAAAAAATCTCTTGTAAAGTACTCCCTAGTAATTAAAATGGAATCTGCAACTAATGTAATGATTTGGAAAGAGTTAATGTTTCTATAAAAGTCTCCCTACTTATTGCAGTTTTTACTCAGCTTTATTGATTAATTAAAATTAAATTGACTAAAAAAGGTTTAAAATTTCAAGACCCTAAGCCGTCGCTTATGTGGCTTATGCCACGGGCCGGCCCTGCGTGTATCTATTTTTCTTTCTTTCTATATGGGCCCAAATGGGCTTAAGTGAAGAATTCTTGCAAAGGTAAGGATCATAGTGAAGAGTTCTTGCAAATATATGCACGGAATCAAAAATTTATGTAAACATGAGACTGAGAGAAAACAAAAACAAAAAAGAAACTTTAGTATCAACAATCAAAAACCCAAGGACCATTTAGAGTTAATTAGAGAGTAATAAATCAAAGCACGATTGCTTTTGTCGTGATCTTGAAATTAGTATTGTCTCCGAAGTAACTCATTCGCAGGAGACGACCCTGCTGACGTGGAAACAATCTCGTCTTCGTTCTCTTCTAACGATCTTCCCATAGTTTCACGCGTGAACAAATACGTTACGATCATTCCCGCGATACAAACGCCGCCAAGGATCAAAAACGCGATTCTCACACGTTTCACATCTGGAAAACCGTCCTCTTCATGGTGTCTCGTGGCCCACAAGAAACCGACAGTGCCAACAATCGCACCAAACTTCCCTGCAGCTCCAGATATCCCGTGACACGTGGACCTAAACCTAGCCGGAAAAAGCTCCGCCGGGATGATAAACGTCGTCGTGTTAGGGCCAAAGTTGCTAAAGAAGAAAATCAATCCGTAGAGAACCATAAAGCCTTTATTAGTCTTCTCATGCTTAGACCAATACCAACTATACGGAATCCCAGCGACTAAGTAAACGACCGCCATAAGGAAAAACCCCATCATCTGAATCTTGACTCTACCGATTTTATCGATGAAATAGACCGTGAACCAGTAACCAGGGATGGTGGAGCAAGCGGCTACAATGGCTGCAAGCTTAGCTACTTCAAAGGCAGAGTCGTAGACGTTTGTGGAGTTGAGGGGTTTGTTGGAGAAGTTAAAGATTTGAGAGAGAAGGAGATTGCTTGTATAGAAGACGACGTCCACTAGGAACCAATTGGCTGAGGCTGCGAAGAGGTCTCGACCGTGGAGACTGAGGAAACGGCGAGAGAAGAGTTTGTATGAGGAAGAAGACGGTGGTTGTTCTAGCTCCGATGATGAATCTTCGGTTATTTGAGATATCATTGATACGGACATGACTCTTTGCATGTCTTTTGCTGCTTGGACTACATTGTTCTCAACCAATGCTGTGTATCTGCATGAATTGTCATAAAATGTAGTAGTTATCATATTTAAGTTTTGTAGGAAGGTTCAAATATTTATAATTTTGTAAAAAATATGTAACAATAGCTGTAGTTGGTTGACATTAGATGTGAGATTTCTAACAAATTAGCTACTTAAAACAATTTTTTCTGCCAAATTAGGTTTTTTTGTCAACATAGATAAGGTTTATTATTAGTGAGAGATGTCACTGCTAACAATTAGTCATAATAAGTCATAACTCATACAATACACGGAATGTAAAAATTCCAATCTCTTAAGACTTTTTCGTATGAAGTTAGAGCATTAAACTAAAGTGGGAGAACTTGTTAGGAAGAGAGTACGTGGTTATTTATAATAATGAAATAAAACTCTGTTAGTTAGCTGGAGTTTATATCTGGGAGGAATAATTAATACAGGAAAACATACCAGAACTATATATTATACATATAAAAAGAAATACTATTGAAATATGTTATCAAAAGAGGTAGCATAGAAAGGTATATGCCACTGTGTTTGGTATATCTCCCTCCCAACTCACAAGTCAACGTACTTCCTAGTAACAAACCACGAAGTTGCCACTCTTTACATTATCGCTCACATATATTATTTTATGTTTATCATCTGATCAACATCAGATCGAATTTATGTTAAATTTCAGGTTCTCCAACATTGTTTCGTACGGAGACGTATGAGTAGAACTTTTGTTTTGCACACGACTAAACTTTTTAGTGATTTAATTTATAATTTCTACATTGAATAGCTAACAAAGTCACGCAAGATATACATAAAATAAGGGTTTATATACAGAAAAGTTTGAATGGTGATGACAAGTAATAACTATTGTTGTGGATTAATATGCTCTAACGATCTAGTTTGCGATAGAAGCAATCCATGGTGAAAATGCTTACCGTTTCAAATCTCAATATTTTTAATCTTGGAAAATATTTCTAAAAACAAAATTTTAGGAGAGAGTTATTTAATAGTCTAGAAATTTTCCAAGGTTTGTATGTGGGATGATATGAAGCAAAGTCACACAAGATATAGTGCATATATATATATATATATGTATATATAATTATAGTCTATACAATGGTAATATTAAAGATTTAAAGGATAAAAATTGGTGAACAAAAAGACAAAAAGAAATACGAACCTGGCGGTTTCAGGCATGAGCATTCGCCAGTAAAACGTTAACGCGGCGGGAAGAGCTCCGATCATAAGAATCAACCTCCACGCTATATCCGATTCCGGCGGAGCCAAAGTCTCTAACCCCGCCACGTTCGTCTTCTCCGAACTCCCCTCTCCAGCGTTCTTGAACGCCAAGCACACAACCATAGTCACAGCAGAGCTCATCAAAATCCCTAACCCTTGCATCGAGAACACGGCAGCGATAAAAGCTCCACGCGTCCTTTTGTTAGCAAACTCCGACATAATCGTGGCCGAAAGAGGATAATCTCCACCGATTCCAAGTCCAAGAACGAATCTAAAGAATCCAAGACTAACCATAACACAAGAACGTCGAGTCGTGCAAACAGAGAAGCCACAACCAAAGGAGCTAAACACCATGATCAAGAGACTAAGTCCATAGACTTTACGACGTCCGACTCGGTCACCTAAGTAACCAAAGATGAGCTGACCTAACGCGGTGCCAAGAAGAGCGATTGCGTAAGAAGTTGAGAGAAGAGCGGTTCCGATTGAGTCTTTGTGGTAATATATTTGACTTATCATTTTCATGATCGGAGCTATACAGAAAAGATCGTATGCGTCGGTGAAAAGTCCCATTCCGGCGACTATTATCGCTTTGAAATGGTACCACTGTATCCTCGCTGCGTCTAACGCCGATAATAAACTTAACTCCGGCATCGTTTCGTCGATTTTTTAAGAATTTTTTCAAGATACGGAGAATGAGAACAATAGAAGTCTTTGTATTTTTCATTTGAATGTGTTTTTGGAGATTTTTTCTTATTGGAGACAAATATGGAATATGCTTTGGTTTGACTGTGAGGAACACAACACCTCCCTGGATCGAGTCCACTTCTTTAGTTGACTTTGACAACTTTATTTATAAAATTTGGATTATAAGTTTTAAATTTCCCTCTTTGGTACAAAGAGTTTTAGTTGTAAGATGTGATTGCCAAAATCTTGGTTAAAACAGTTCCGTTTCACATCAAGGTGCTTTTTTTCAGAGTCTAAGAACATCTTAAGGAACCGGATCATTGGACATGGTTCTACACAAAAGAAACTAGAACATTCTTGAGTCTCTAACCTCTGCTAAATCCGACCAAAGACTTACAGGTCGGCCACTGCAACTAAATGCTGATTAAGCATGGAGGATATCGTGGTTGAATGAAAACCGGAACTATGAAGTTGGGATGCGCACTCCGAGCTTGACTACGACGACTTCAAAGATCCCATCAGATCTAAAATTAGGAGAAAACAAGCGAGGATCCACTTGTCCCGGAAGATTAAACGTGATTGAGAATGGACCAGGCGGACAGAGCTGTTGCACTTGCATTCTGTATAAGCATCCCGTGTCACTTGGAATCGCAATCTCAGGTATAACTCCTTGGATGCAAACTCTCCCCTCCCTCTGAATTTCACATTTGATCTTATCTATTAACAGAACAGAAGATAGCATTTTGGGTCAAAGTTGCTTTCATACACGGATAGCGTAAAAGAAAGCAGCTTTCTTTTCACGTCATTGGTCATTATCTAACCCAAAACATGAGGAATCCATTCCGGTATTAACAGGTTGTTATTTTCATTATCCAACAACAGGACATAAGGAGAAAAGAAATGTGAAGGCTTACCTTGATTTTTCTCAATGCCAGGAAGAGAGACTCGGAAGATGTAAGCAACTTCGCTGACGCCAATATCAACAAGACCAATGGGTGGCCCAACAGAGCCTAGCTTAGCAGTACCAGTGCAGAATACATGTGAGATCACTTTCGAGTGAGTAGTAGTAGTCTGATTATTCTCAGCGTTCATCTTTGTGTTTCTGTTTTTTTCACAAGAGATAGAATCCAAACCTACCTGTTAATAATATCACAATTAAGAAAGCAAAAGAAGAAGACAACAATCAAATCACAAGCACAAGTCAAGTTTGAAGATGTAAAAGCAAAGAGACCTATAAGATTTTTCTATACAAACAGAGCAAAGGTTAAAACTTTATGAGTAAAAGGATCTAATCTCTCTGAAGGAAGATTCCAAGAACATCAAATTGAAAGTACAAGGGAAGAAACAAACTAAGCTAGATCATGACCAAATTCTTAATTTTGATGAACAAAAGTTCTGAAACTCGAATCGTTTGAGCTAGATTTCTCAAATGATTTGAGAAACTAAATGTGGAAGATGAGTTTCATAGTACGAATCAGTCGAAATCATTTGAAATCTAAGCTCAATCAGGTTTATGAAATTAGTTCTTCTTTGCATTCAAAACCCTAGAATAAGTGGCGATGAAGCGATAATTTTCGTCTTCCTAGGGTTAAAGAAACAGATTCGTAGGAAAATGGAGTTAAAGGAGACAGAGGAGACCCAAAACAGAAAAAAAAAAACTAATTTCGATTCCACAATGCCGAAACCCAGAAAAATTCTCAAAACGAAGTCACTCAAGAAGATAATCAACAAAGCGAAAACGGAGAAGGGTTTGGGTTTAAGGTACCGTAACGAACTCCGGTAAGTTCCGATGATGGTGTTGACAGCGAAGCTTCGTGGAACAGCGTGACCGTCGTTACTCACTGGATTTGCCGGTGAATTTGATGAGTCAAAAATATAACTAGCAGCTGGTCAAAGTAACCACTCTGAATAAGACACGTGTCAGAAACTTTGTTGACCATTCTGACTAAAGAAACCTTGTAACCAAAAACATCCACATTTTTACATGCTCTGTCATATTTCAACTGTATACTAAAGTTGAAATATGACTATGGTAACTTATGTTTTTTTAGTTGAAAACTAAGGTAAACTATTCTATGCCAGCAGGTAAAAGATGTGGATGACCAACTACTGCTGGCATAATTTATTCTATGACTAAGGTAAAACTAAAAGTTAATATCACTCGAAATATTTACAAAAGTATTAGATAAAGTACTAAAAATTTTAAGTTAGAAATGATGAAATTAAAAGATATATGTGGCTTATTTAGGAAAATAGATACTTTTAATATGATGGTTGGGTAGTTTTATTATTGTTTGGGATTGAAAAAAACTATGAAAGTGTCTCCAAGTACAGTAATATTTAACAACTAACTAGGAAGGTGTACATTGTTCAGTATTCATCATTCTAATTAATACAAATAATTTTAAAAATTTGGGGTCGTCAATTGCTCAAAGATATTCATTATTTTATAATTTTCTACATTTTATCAAAAACAGAATTGTGTAAATGTTGTGTCATTATGTGTCGACTTGGATGTATGCATTACATAATTTTATTTTATATATGTTTTTAATTGTTAGAGCATTTATTCGAAAATTATAAATATTGAATTTTAATCCTCAGTCACTTAATAAAAACATTATTTTAGGACTAAAAAATAATAAAAGTTGAAACAGCAAAGTAGCGATAGATTTCGTGAAAACAGAGAAGCGGACATATCTTGAAACACATGGCAGCGATTTCTCCATGGTTATCTTCTCCTCAGAGCTTTTCGAATCCCCGCGTTACCATTACAGGTCCTCTCAATCTCTCTCACTCTCACAGTCTTCACTGATTCATCGTAGTTTACAAAATTCATATTCTTGGAGCTAATTCTTTCCAGATTCCAGAAGATGTTCATCAATTTCTGCGGCAATCTCTGTTCTTGACAGCTCCAACGAGGAACAACATCGAATTTCGTAAAGTCTATCAATGTCCCAGTGAAATTCACTACCTTTCTTTATCTGGGTTTGTTCTGAATCTGTTAAAGTAAACAGGTCTAGAGATCATGTTGGGATGAAGAGAAGAGACGTCATGTTACAGATAGCTTCCTCTGTTTTCTTCCTTCCATTGGCCATTTCACCTGCATTTGCAGAGACAAGTATTGTTGATTCTATGTGTTTTTGATGATATTGATTCCTTGAGAATTTCTAATAACAACTTCTTTTGAATCTCAGATGCATCAGAAGCTTTCCGTGTGTACACAGATGAAACGAACAAATTCGAGATATCAATCCCACAAGGTAATCTAATCAAACTCTGTTTTCAGATACTTATGATAGTGGCGAAATCATTATGAGTGATGAATGAATTTGATCTGCATTCACATAAAGATTGGCAAGTCGGGCAAGCAGAACCTAATGGATTCAAGTCAATCACAGCTTTTTACCCACAAGAAACTTCAACTTCCAATGGTAAAATTTATCAAAATTTGTTTCTTTTTGTTTACTCTCTGGATCAGACAGAAGTCATGAGCTAACCGATAGGTGATGTATATGGATCGTCTCAGTGAGTATAGCGATCACTGGACTAGGTCCAGACTTCACCAGGATGGAATCATTCGGAAAGGTCGAAGCTTTCGCCGAAACATTGGTTAGTCTCTCTACATGCAATTGAAACAAACAAACAAACTCTCTGCAAAAAGATTTCCTTACAAATGTCAACATGACATTTATGTATAGGTCAGTGGATTGGATAGAAGCTGGCAAAAACCAGTAGGAGTGACTGCAAAGCTAATCGATAGCAGAGCTTCTAAGGGTAAATACAAAAATCTCAACTCAATGAGAATCTCTGCAGTATCTTGGCATTGTTTCGTTGACACAATCTATGATCAGGATTCTATTACATCGAGTACACCTTACAAAACCCTGGAGAAGCTCGCAAGCATTTGTACTCTGCAATTGGAATGGCAACAAACGGATGGTACAACCGTTTATACACTGTCACAGGACAGGTAACTCTAGTCTATTGCCACAATAACCTATCTTATTAGTATCTTATGTCTAACACAACGACTCTCTTTTGGGTATTACAGTTTACAGATGAAGAATCTGCTGAACAAAGCTCTAAGATCCAGAAGGTAGACATACGACACTACAACAATAAAATAGATCACCAAAACCTGTTGCTTATGACCTTTTTCTTTGTTTTTGCAGACAGTCAAGTCTTTCAGATTCATCTGAGAATGTCATTCATATCTATCAGCGGAACTAAATTATAGAATTGATCAAACAATTTGTTTACTGAACAATTACTTTTTTGCAATGAAATTCTGAGAAAAGAGCCTACTCCATACTTTGAAGTAAGCTTCAGTAAACAATCCCAGTGTGTTCAGATGGAAGAAGAGAGAACCCTAAATATGCACAATCACAGAAAAGGACATGATGAACATGTTTTACTTACAATGCAGGACTTAAAGACAAAGGCTATATACCTATCAATGTTACTCACTACACTCCTGCACCTGAAGGAAGTGTAGTGGTATTACGACTTCAGACTTGAAAAGAATCAGATTTTGATTCTACCATATGTATATGCTTGTGTATGTGTGTATAAATATATGCATATTGTACACCAACTTATTACTACTGGTCTTCCCCTCCAAGGGAAACCAGCTATGGTGCCTTCAAACTCAACCCAAGCTCGAGCCAGCAGCTTTTTTGTGGCTGTGTTTTATACACATTGATGGATGGGTAAGAAAACGGAAGCATAAACCCTGACACTCCAATTTCCTTTGCTTTTTTTTTTTCCTTCTGCGCTGCGCCTTCCCAGTGAGCAAGACTATTTTACATAACCTATACAGCAATAAGATCCCAAGGTTAACGAGATCAACGCATTACGATGATGACCATCCTCTGTTTTGCTTTTACAATAACGCCGAATAAGAAACGCATACCTTAAGGATGCAAGATAAATAACGTGCAAGACTTAATAAAACAGGAAGCCTCTTCTGCAACACCTCCAGTAGCAGTTTCACTAACTTAACTTCCTTTTCTCTTCAGTCTTCAAGAATAACTGAAACCATTAGTATCATATTAGCAGTGGAACAAAGACAAATGTGCATAATTCATCACTACTACACCCAAAGTAAAGAAAGCGTTGTATTGATTCTCACCTTGTTGTTTGGTCAGAAGCGGTACTCTGCATAAATTGAGGGGAGTGGACAATGATATGCGACTGTACGGGAGCAGGGCCTGGTATACCTGACAAACATAATTCAAAGGAGACATAACTAATAGCATCTAAACCATTAGTAGCCGAGACATTTGAGATAACAGTCAGAGAATAACATTATGGTGCGTAAGACAGTAAAATGTACCTGAAGGGTAAGGAGCTTGAAGAGCAGGCATAGATGAAGTGGTCATCGTACTGACAGTGGGTCCACCAAGCTGCAGAATATGGCTTCCTGGAACCGAATAGCCTTGAACTGCTGTATAACCATGGCCATTAGGAATAGTCTGACTTAGTTGCCCGTATTGATAAACGGGTGAATTCACTGCTCCAGGTACTCCATAGACCTGAAGGTATTGCTGACCCATGTATGGACTATATAAACCCTAGACCATGAAACAAGAAAAGACATAGCCAAAGTTAGAAGAGAGTTTAATGACGAAGAGAAATAATAGCAAGTGTTCATAGCCATTGTCAACCTGTGATTGCGAGTACATGTACTCGGGTCCATAAGCGGTTACTCTGAGATAGAAAATAAAAACAAACATTAGACACTTGCGCAAAGACATCAGTGTGTACTGTGTGATATAAGAATTGCAAGACTTTACCCATAAGGATAGACAACTCCTTGCTGGTAGTTATATGGAAGTGGTTGCTGATACGGATAATTTCCAATAAGTGAACCTCGAGGACCCTGCACATTTCCAATGTACGGGGAAGCAGGTCTTAAGCGTCCTATCCACACAAAGAAACCCACCAATACACTAAATTACGAGTATTCTACAACAACATAGAATATTAAACCAGAGTTAAGCCAGTCTAAATAAGACTGACCAGGCATGTTAGGTATCACTGCATAGGGCAATGGAGGCCGAGGTCTCCCAAGGGAAGCAAGATTACAGTTTGCACGTCTACCGTCTATAATCGGAGTAGGGTCAGCACAAGCTCTCCTAGCAGCTTCTGGATCTCGGAATGTCACCTATAAATCCTCCATATGAAATAGAAACAGAGCACTGAATCATTCACAAAACAACTGCAACAGAATTACCCCAAAATTAATGACTTTCTTTGTTCTGTGATTAATTCACACGATCCATAAGTGTTATATGACACTAGATTGTAATTGTATCTCCAAAGCAACAATTAGCATCTCTATCAGACATTGAAGAGAAACAAAGATTGAAGGAGAAGAGAGGACTCACAAAGCCATATCCTTTGGATCGACCAGTGTTCTTATCAGCAATGACAACAGCTTCAAGGATTTCACCGTACTGTTCGAAATGCTGGCGAAGAGTTTCACTTTGAGTTTCCCAAGCAAGACCACCGACGAACACCTTTGTGAAAGTTGTATCACCGAAAGGAGAGTTCAAGTAGTGAAACCCAGAACCCGGAACAGGCTGATACGCCATGATTGAGTGAGAAAGAGAAGAAGAAGAAAAATTGAAACTTTATGCCAAAGACAGAAAGAAAAGAGGATGAATTATGAACAAGGATCAATTGATGATGATAAAGGTAACCGAGTAAACCCTAGCAATGATTAAGACCAGTGATGAAACCAATTGAATGAGAAGCGGAGATTCTAGGGTTTACTCGGTTGTGTGAAATTTGAGATGGAGAGGAAGTGAGAAAAAGTGAGATTTGGGGGAAACAAAAAAAAAACTAAAAGATCATTCCCTACTAATAATGACGAAAGGTAAAGAGATCAAATTTCCCGGAAAAAAAAAGGAAAAGCAAAAGCAGTGTGGGTTTAAGGATGGGCCACAGAGAAGAGAAGAAGAAGAAGAAGTCGGTGGGTGAATTAGTTTTTTTGTACTGTGAATGATCACAAGAAATTATAAACAACAACTAAGCTACAGGGTCGAATTCGAAACTTTTCTGAGTAAGAAATCTATAGAAGAAAACTTGAAGCAAAAGTTAATTAAAAACCTAAAAAAAATTAGAAGAAGGAAAAAAGATGAAACGATTTTTAGGGTGAAGGGTGGTTTGGTTTGGGGAATTCCATTGATGGTGATGATGAAGAAGTTGGTGATGACGATGAAGATGATGATGATTATGATGGTGCGTGATTTGTTGAAGATGAAGAGAGAGAGAAAGAGATACTTTTGTTTCTGGCCATTGTAAATGACGTGGGACCCATATATTTATACCTCTAATTCTGTAATTAACGTCGTAATCATCGATCTTTTTGTTTTGTCTGAATCAAATCTATCCGTTGTAGTAACGTTACACAAATAATGTAAAAAACTGAAATCAAACTTTGTTGATTATTTTATCCTTAGAATTGAAATTGTATAATGACTAATGAGACAAAGAAAAATCTACTCATGGAAGCAATTTGCCGTCATTAACGAATTCGGACGGTGTAGATTAAGCCTCGTCCTCGGAAAATCCCAAATAAATGGCTAGGGGTTCATGAGCTCGTGACTCATTTAACCCCACAAGTCCACATTGTGGTCTAAATGTCAATGTTATTAAGAAACCGTAACTAATGACTAATCATATCTACTAGACTACAAAACTAACAACGACAATTAAATTTGTATATCTCTACTAGACTACAAAGCTTGTATAACGACATTTAAATTGGTTTTCATTTTGCCGCGGACTATGGACACTTTAGTCTAGTGGTCGGATTCAAAACCAGTTTTGTTTTGTGAAAAAGAAACCGTGAGAATCTGACATGTTCCATCAAATTATTCATGTTGGTGAAAGTGACAAATAACTGACTGTTACAAAGAACAACACTAATATGATAGTAATAGATAATGGATTTGAGAATGAAATGATTCTAACAAAAACCACTTTATTTCAGGAGTGATAAAAGTGAAGAAACAGTCACTGTGACGACTCTGTAAGCTTATGCCTTTGGAAGATCACCAGCTGCTTCAAAGCTCACAACAGAATCATCAATGGTTTCTTCTAATGGCCTAAACTTCCACCCCAAGTTTTTCAACTTCTCTGCACTTAGAGGCCTCACTTCCTTCTCTTTTACCTCCGTGAAACTGCCAATAAACATTCCATCAGATCAGACCGAAATCTCAAAGTTTGAAATCAAGCGTTTGTTCTTACTCTTCTTACCTTTCAGGGAAGTTGCGTTTAGGATACATATTCTTGAGCTTCTCCATAAGAGAATCAGTGTAAAGTGAATGAGAATTACATATGTATCTTCCTGTTGCTTCTCGATTTTCATACACCAACAAAAGCGCATCCGCAACATCACGCACATCCACAAGATACAGTTCATCGCTCAACAAGGACTTTATACCACCTAAGAAGAGACACACCAATTCATCAAATTATCAAGAATGAATCAATCACTTAACCAAAATATGCAATAGGAGGTAAGAGAACACACATTATATGTTTACATCACCTTTTATGAACTTGAGAAGTCCCAAACTACTAGAGTTAAGCGTGGATTGAAGCCTAGGGCCTATAATGACAGACGGACAGAGCGTAACAACATCAGCAAAGTTTCTCTTACTCCACTCTAAAGCTTCACGTTCCGTTAATGTTTTGGCAAGATAGTAATAACGCCAATAACCCTGAGATCCTCAGATTTTTTGCATCACATTAAACACTCAATTCTATTACTGTCTTGGTGTATATGTATAACACAGAGACAACTGACCAACATGGTAGCTTCAAAGATACAATATTACCTCAAGTGAGTGAAGGTATTGAGTGTCTGACCAACAATCCTCGTCCTTAGCAACATCTTGAGGCCATTTTGGATTGTAAACAACTGCAGCGATTGATGATACAACCACAACTTTCTGCACTTTGGTTTCTGTGCATGCTTCTAGAACATTCTTGGTGCCAGTGAGAGCTGGTTTAATCAGTTCTTCCTGAATGTTTTAAAGACTTTGTTAGTGATTCAAGAAACAAACAAAAGAAGAATCTATGTAAGAACTTGCCTCTGTGAGAGGAACTCCTTCAAAAGGCACAGGAGAAGCGATATGGAAAACGCCAGAGCAACCATCAATGGCTGAGAAAAGACCTTCATCATCAAACAAATCTGCCTTGAAAAGTTTCAGATTTTTTGAAGCATTATCCAGTTTCCTCAAATGGTCATTCTTTTCATCACCTGAGAACAATGGGATCAATGCATGCAACTTTTTCAAACTCAAGAAACAGAGAATATTCAAAAGTTCACAAAAAAGAGAGGATTTGTTTTCTATCTTATCCCTTACAAGGATCTCGAACGGTTCCATGGACAGTGTAGCCACGAGAGAGAAGAAACTTGACGAGCCATGAAGCAATAAACCCTCCTGCACCAGTAACACAGACCTTTTGCTTTACAGCCATTGGCGTCTCTCTCTTTAGCAACTTAATAGGATGCTCTTTGGAGTGAACGAAAGAGAACACAGATCTCAAAGTATTTATACACAAGTCTCATCTGATTTTAACAACTCATCTTTAACTTAAATAGCGTATAAATTTGAGGGAATTAAGCTTGGATAAAGATTGCAAGTTCAGATTTTACAGACATTGAAATATTTCATGAATTTTTATATCGAAGGAAATTAAAGAAAAGAAATTCAAGTTTTGTTAAGCAATTCATAAGATTTGTTTGTTTTTTT
>Ga0041059_1002227_pt1 | contig 14708 bp, 13 predicted proteins | sample AraColnosormetaG_FD_56232 | JGI IMG/M metagenome (GOLD analysis project Ga0041059, IMG submission 56232) | Arabidopsis roots microbial communities from North Carolina, USA - Col MF nosort | ecosystem: Host-associated > Plants > Roots > Unclassified | place: USA: North Carolina | collected...
AAAAAAAAAAAAAAAACTTGTAATTCAATAATAATATAAAGTTTGAATCTGAAAAGATCTGTAACTAAAAGGCTTTAAAATAGTCTGGGAAAAGTGAGCCAACGTGTCTTTAAGTTATACGGCGGAAGATGGTGGGGTGGGCGATTGCGCTACACGGCGGTGCCGGAGACATTCCGATCGATCTCCCCGACGAGCGACGTATCCCTCGTGAGAGCGCCCTCCGTCACTGCCTCGATCTTGGCATCTCCGCCCTCAAATCCGGCAAGCCTCCCTTGGACGTCGCCGAACTTGTCGTACGCCTCTCTTTCTCGATAATTGTTTTTTTTTCTTTGGCATATGGCAGCTGGTCGGATCCATGCGTTTTGATAATTTTGTCTAGAGTTTGGAATAATCGATGACGAAACAGAGAATTCGGAACCAATTTTAGATTTATTTTTAAAACTCACTCTCTCTAGTGATCAGTTAACTAGTCCCAAATTTGATACGATCACCATTTGTAAGGTTCGTGAACTTGAGAACCACCCGGACTTCAATGCGGGTAAAGGATCTGTCTTAACTGCACAAGGCACTGTTGAAATGGAAGCTTCCATTATGGACGGTAAAACCAAAAGATGTGGAGCTGTCTCCGGCTTGACCACTGTTGTTAATCCCATTTCTTTAGCTCGCCTCGTCATGGAGAAAACTCCTCATATATATCTTGCATTCGATGCTGCTGAAGCTTTTGCAAGAGCACATGTCAGTGTATTCTACTCTCTTCTTTTGGTGACTTGTATTGATTATTAAACTCTGCTCATTGTAGATCTTTCCATGGATTCCGGTTTTATAGGGTGTTGAGACGGTAGATTCTAGCCATTTCATAACTCCTGAAAACATTGCAAGGCTAAAGCAGGCCAAAGAATTCAATCGAGTCCAGGTACTATGTTTTTTCTCGAGGTTTGTGTTCATCAAATGATGATATAATCCTCCCCTTGCCTTGTGCTTCTTAACGATCTTTAAATTCCTTGATTACAGTTGGATTACACAGTCCCTAGTCCGAAAGTACCGGACAATTGCGGTGACAGCCAAATAGGAACGGTCGGATGTGTAGCTGTGGACAGTGCTGGAAATCTAGCTTCGGCTACATCAACGGGCGGTTATGTCAACAAAATGGTTGGCAGAATTGGGGATACGCCAGTCATTGGCGCAGGAACTTACGCTAACCACCTTTGTGCCATCTCAGCCACAGGTAAAGGAGAGGATATCATCCGTGGAACCGTGGCTAGAGACGTGGCTGCACTCATGGAATATAAAGGCTTGTCTTTGACTGAGGCAGCGGCTTATGTTGTTGACCAATCTGTTCCCAGAGGAAGCTGTGGACTCGTTGCTGTCTCTGCCAATGGTGAAGTCACAATGCCGTTTAACACTACCGGAATGTTCAGGGCTTGTGCTAGCGAAGATGGTTACTCTGAGATCGCAATCTGGCCAAACAATTGAAATCACTAGACGAAGGAATGGCTTTGTCTATTATTAAGCAACTCTGTTTAATCTTCTTCTTTAGTTTCAGTTTGTAAGTTGTAACCTTATATGACTCAGTCTTGCAGTATTTTAGTTCTTCGGATTTGGTTTGATGATTTCGGTCTAGGATTGTTCGGTTTGGAATGATGGGTTTTCGGATCAAAAATTGTTAGAAAAAAACAAGCAAAGTAACAATCACTGTTTGTTTAATGGTTCTATTTGGGCTTTCATTTTCACCGGCCCGTAGACTATAATATGGCCTTTATCCAACATAATAGCAAAAAAAAAAGGACTTAAATGTTTTGACCCAACAAAAACTATTTATACGATTTCACCACCGCTGGAATGAGGGATATCTTCGAATTGGAGAAGCGTCTGAACTTCGTCGGCCAAGTCTTGGGCAGTTGGATTGGTCAACCAACTCTTGCACCAACTCTTGCAAAGGTAGAGCAAGAGTAACACAAGGGTAGAGACGAAGATACCTATAGCAAACTCTTGAGAAATCAATCCGACGAAGAAACAAAGACTGAGTATTCCTGCACAACGGCTGATATGAGCAGAGATTGATTTGACGGTGATGTTCCCTTCCAACACTTCAATGAATCGGAAGAAAACATAGGAAGCAAACGAGAATCCAAAATAAATCGGGGAAAGTTTAGTTTGCTCAAGTCCCATAGCTAATCCAATCTGGACAAACACAATGGCTCCTCCAAGAGCCATCAAGATAACAAGATTTAACTTCTCTGAGCTGCTTGAAATTGGGGCTAACGACGGATCTAGGGTTTCCTTTTCCTTGAAGTGTTTCACGATATACCAGAAACAAACAAGACTGGTAAAAGAACCAAATCCAATTGCGAATTCCACGGACACAATTGCTACGAGGAATGCTAGAGCCAACAATCCAAGCATATGACTAATCCAATCGACCGACACGTTGTCTTCGACTTCAGCGACGATCAGGAAGAGGATGTACGCGACAGAGGAAGTAATATAGATAGAGTAGAGATAAACGTATCTAGTAGCTATATGAGAAAAAGTTCTCAAGATAATCAAAATAAAAACCCTAACATAAAAGCTGATATTGTTCAGGTGGGGATGAGTTTATGATACAGAATGAATCAACCAAAGTAAAGAGCAAAACGGAACCGAGCCATAAAGAAGAAGGTATTGCAATCCATAGAACGATGTGGTGAGAAACGGTATGGAACAAAAGCATGGCAATGGCAACATTACCACTTAGATGGCTAACGCGTCCTAACAGGGCTGTTAAAGGATGCGACATCGAAGCATAGCTTATCACGCCAGTAACGTATTGAATCATCACCATTCCCATAACACTATCTCCCCAAACGTGTGGGAAATTTGGATATAAAGGCCAGAACAAGTACATCTCGACGCCGACAATGAGCCAGTGCATCGTTAACACGTAGATTTCACTCTTGGTCCACCCCAACGCGAGCCTCAAGATTTCAAGTGTTTGGTTGTCTTCTTCGAAGCCTTTACCGCTCATGGTTAACTTTTGTCTCTAGTTTTCTTTCATTCTTTTATCCCTAGCTCAGTATATATATATAAATTATGTATTCATTTTCGGCGGCTGAGGTTTTAGGTTTTTAACCTAATTGTTTCAATAATAAAAAAGGCGAAATAAAAGTTAATTAGGTTGAGGATAAACACTTGTTTTGTAGTCTGTTACAACTTACAAGATATAGAATATATTATGACTTTTTCTTATCATCTTTTACATGCATGTTCTAAGCTTTTGATAATAGTTAGTTTTTTTCCTAAACGCAAACGAAAACATTCTTCTCTTACGTTTGATATTTGCAATTGACAAAATTACCCAGTACAAAACATTTTTATATTTTCATGTCTTGTAAATAACGCAAACACAAAACATAGAAATTGAAATAATTAGAAGTACCTCCTTTAATCCACGTGAAATTGCACAATCATAAGGGGAAATTGGTTTGTTTGATCCAATTAAAAGAATGTAGAATTTTGTTTCTTTTTTTTTTCGTTTCTTGGTAAAAAAAAAAACACACATCATAAACAAAACACTCTCACTCAAAGCCGTGAATAAGGATTTGATATTCTTTTGTACATTCTTTCTTTCCTCAAGCACTCTTGTTTTTCCAAGGCTTGAGAACACCAACAACGATCACTGCAACCACAATGAGGAGGATGATAATTGCAATACACATCCATTTTCTTGAGTTCTTCTGCAAGCTCTTTGCTCTTTGAAGTGCCGTGTTTCCCGATTGCACGTGATCTACTGCACTTGACACCTATATTTGCCACAAATCCCATCAGTATGTACTATTACAGTGCCTTGATCTTTAGACTACTTAGTTTTTGAAAGGTAACGACTCTATTGTAGAAAAAGTACCAAATTACCTGAGATTCTATATTGTCAAGCATTTCTCCTTGTGCATCAACCAAAACTGCCATATCCAAGAATATCTGCAAGAAAAGGGGAACCTCTTAGATCTGTCTTTAGGCGAATGAATTCATACAACGACTTAACAGACGAAGAAAAAAATGTTTGATTAACAGATTGCATCAAACTCTGGTTCAAAGATGTTCATAAGGAAATATGAAATCCAACATACTTGTTGTAAGTCAAGAAGTTTCTTTTCCAAGTCTCTGACAGCATCATGACGTTCTTGGATTTCCGCCAAGGTGTCCATTACCTGGGAGGAACATTCAACATTTTTGCAAGATTTAATGTTGTATTATTTCTTGACACATAATAAAATGTCAACATGTCCAAAGCATTTTGCTTCACAATTAAACGGAATAGCTCGAACCTGTCCTCTTCCTTGCTCCTGAATCGCTTTCTGGAAGATCTGTTCGCTGTTTCCAGTTTCAATCAATTCATCAATAGTCTGAAAAACAAGAAATGGTCAAGCATGAGTTTTATTCAAACTTCTGAGAGCATAACAACACTCAGAGACTACTTTACTTACATCTTCATCCGCCCGCTCCCCAGTTACTAATTCAAGGAAAACACACAAAATAATAAGCGAGAAGAAACGGTACTATTGTTACGGTAGAAGGCAATGAATAAAGCAATACCATAACATCAACATACATACCTGTATAAACTCGCCTATCAACAACATCGCGATACTCTTGTTGAATGTTCTCTCGTAGAACCTAGAACAAGTCGCAATCTTAGTTTAGAATAACAGTTTCCATAAACTTTTGAATAGTTAATCATTCCTTCCTACCTGAAACTCGGCCATCTTGTCTTTCAACTTCTTCTTTAAGGAACTGTTGCACAGAATGAAAGCTCATAAAGGTCATACCAAAGAATATTTATATATACATTATCTGTTTACCAAGTTCTACAGCATTTGAATTAACAACAGCTGAACCCTACCCTAAAAACAAAGGTGTCAGAATAAATTATCTTATTGAAAAATAAGAATGCTCACAGTGTTGTTGCTGTTCTTGATCGATCCACACCAGATCCTTTTGCACATCCAGGTTTTTGTCTATTTGCCAAGTTCTACAACATTTGAATGAGAGTCATACAAAAAGAAACATATATATTCAATCAACTGTCTAACTAAAGGATAAAAGAGCCAGTGATCCTACCTCTCTGTCCAACTCCTCGAGTTTCCCCTTTATGAAACGGGCAATACTTCCAACTTCATCAACGTCTTTTTCCATTGTCTTCTTTATCGCTGTCCAATACATAAGGAGAAACACACAACACACCAAACCATATGTAAGATTATAGTAAATCACTAACATTAATCCTAACGCTAGTCAACAAATTCCTAATTACTTTCACTAGCTTGTACTAGTTCCGGAAAAATATGCATACAAAAACATGTAGAAAATAAAAAAAAATTACCCTTCATGGCAGGAGCTTTGGTCACAGATTTTGACTCCTCATGGGAAGCCTATAGGGTTTACAACAACAACCACTTCAGTAAAATTGAATAGTCACAACTGAAACATGTGATTTAGCATAAAAACACAGGGCAACTGAGAAGCCACAGAATCATAAATCTTTAAAGGAATTCCAACAATCATCGTAGACAATATGCAATGAAAGTTCTTACTCTTCTTTTGATGCATTCATACTATATATAACACTGCGTTTCATGAAGAAAATTGTAGCGTAAGGTAAGAAAGTCATTGGTTTGTACCTGCAGTTTCTTTAGAAGCTTGTCTAGCTTATCATACTGTTTGTCAATCACTTGAACCTAGCAAGACAAAGAGGAAACACTTAGGTACACCGATTGGTAAGGAAAATTAGATACACTCTTTCTTTTTAGATTACCTTTTTGAAAAAATCTTCCAATCCTTGATCTCCACCTTGTTGTTCCCCTAGTTCAACATCTCCTTCTCTAGAAGATTGACCTCTGGGAAGCTCAAACGAACCCTATAAACAAAAGCCATCAAAATTAACACAACAATCGATTGACATAATAAACCCTTATAGATAAATGTAAGATCCAATAAACAGATAGTATTATCAACAGTGGTCGGCATTCATGATTGAATTATATCAGTAATGTAAGACGAAAACCAAAAGAAGATGTTTTAAAAAAAAAGTCTCAATTTTGGAAATCAGCATCCACATTAGATGATCAACGCAATTCAAACTCAACAAAACCCTAATATTCTACAAGGAGCTAAAGAAGAAATAACTCTCACCTTCAGAAGATCGTTCATCGTGTAGAGCAAAAAGATAGAATTTAGTTTCGGTTCACACCAAGAACGAAGAAGAAGACGAGTGCAATAGTGCGAAGACAATAGACGCCGGAAAGTTTCGATCTTTGACAGAACAAGCGAGAAACTGAGTGAAGAAGACAAATCGAGAGGAGAAACGGATCTGTGGCTCAAGCAAAATAATGAGAGGAGAGAAGAAGAAATTGAGTAATCAATCTAGGGATTTTAATGTCCAAACCGATCGGTTTATTGTTCGAAAACCTAACTTAACCGAGAATCGAACAACAGTTAATACCTGTAAACCGAAACCAAATCTTGAACGGTTCGGTTTGGTAGTGTAAAACAAGGAATTTTCCGACAAGCCGTCCTTGTCCAGCTAAAGACAACTTTCCTTTCGCGGCCGGTAATATATTAGGAAAAAAAAGAAAAGGGTAATTAAGTCATTTCATATCACGTGAGGAATATCATCATGTGCGACTCATGTGCACTGACGCCGATACACCTAAGGAATGTGAGCAGTCGATTTCGGAATATCAGACATTTATATGCGTGTGGACGGACCCGTGTGATGCAACGGCGGATATTCTCGGATAGTTTATTTAAGAATGAATTGTCAGTGACTGATATCAACAAAAAGGGGGTGTAGCTCATATGGTAGAGCGCTCGCTTCGCATGCGAGAGGCACGGGGTTCGATTCCCCGCACCTCCATTTTTTAAAATATCAGTTGTCTTTTTTATTTACACGTGTTACATCCAGGCATGAAACATTTACGTCCGATATGCTTTTAAATTTTGTAGGATCTCTTACCAAAATACATTAAAGTGATAAAAACTAGTCCCTAATAAATATGGTCAGGATTAATGGACAATAATTGTGATTTAAAGATTAAAAACATGAATGATAATCTTCCTATTTAATTGTATGGATTTGATCATTATTATAACATTTGTAATGTACCAGAAAACTGTTTTATTTTATATATAAAAAAAAAAATACAACATAAATCAGAAATCAGAATAGAATTAATGTTGACAGTTTTCCATATACCACCCAAAAAAAATTTGGTGATCTACGGAAGAACATATTTTTGGTTATTTTTAATGTCATGGAGCCAATTTCTAAGGTTAGAAGATTCGGCATATCATATTTGTTTCCATTTGTTTATGATGAAATACAATTGATCCTTTAGACTCGCCCAAATAGGCAAATCCTTTTAGTAGGAGCCCCATGTAGTGTGCGTAATAATCGCATCAATTGGATAGACTGAGCTGCATAGTAAAAAAATAAAAATATATTTTCTTATAAAGCGTATATATAGTAATATTATAAGAGACAGTATTTGATCGCAGTAATTCTACGTCTTCCGAGGCCACTTAACCAAGTAAGTGAGTGAATTTCTACACCTCTTTTAGTTCTTCATCTACAAAATATATGAAAAAAGTTAAACGTCCAGAGTTGAAATTCGTTATTTGTAAAATAGAACAATGGTTTTATACTGATGTATATATAAATGATGTGAAATAAGAAAAAGTAGTAGCAACAAGAAAGGGAAGATAGGTGGGGGAAAAGGGAGAAAAAGAAGAAGGATTTGCGCATGCCTATATATGTATAAGTAAGTGAGTGACTTGTGTGAAAATGAAACAACGTGTGAATCCCTTTTTGTCTCTATATTATTTTGTTCCTCACCTAAATTTGAACCATGCCGTTGATGGAAGCAAATTTTGTAGTCATGTGGACCATTTTATATCCAATTTGATATAAATTTCTCATACAATTCAAAGATTTTACGAAAAATAAAAAAGGTATTGTGGTCGGTCAAGCGCATGCCTACGAAAACAAGGTACGCAGTATCAAACCTTCAGTAACTAGCCATCATCTTAATTGTTTGGAGTAGATTTTAAAACGCATACAAAGAAGAATCCAAAGATAAAGTTTATGTGTTTTCGAATTTACCATGGTATATTATGTGTGAGGGAAAGAGAATTAATAGAAAGTGAAAAGAGGATCGACAAAAGAGAAAAGAAAAAAAGAAGAATAATTAAAAGAAGATATATAGGGATCAGTGCTTGACTTGACTGCAGATTCAGTTGCTGTCTTAACTGCCTCATCTTCTTCTCATTTTCCTTCTCTCATTCGCCAATCCCAATAAGGCAATACTCATCACCTAAATCTATCTCTATATAGCTAGTTGTTGGTTGGAGTATATGATTCTACTCACTTTACATTAATCCAATTACCGGAAAGCTGCTACAACAAATCATATACCTATATATGAATATTCAGGATAAAACGTTTTAGTTGTCGTAAATCCTTCCAATAGGTTCAATAATGCTTTTGCGGCATATTTGGTTTCGGAAATGTAAGAAAATAAATATTCGGTTCGATTAGTTTACATGTTAAGCCCAAAATATATACATACAACGTATATTTGTGTCATTGTGTGTATGAGTGTGTTTATTTCTATTTGTAGATGATATCATATGTGTTGTGTTCCTTGTATACTACACATGCATGTGGTTGTGGACATATGAGTACAAGCTAGGGTTTGGCGTGCAATGAGGCCTGTGTTATAGCATATTTAGGCACTACAAACTTTACATACAAATGTGAAAAGTTTGTATGAGAGATATTATTTATATTGATTGTAGCGGTACAATGAATTAGATATTCTACCAACTCAATCACAACATGAATTATGAATATGTACCTTTGCTCGCATCAGATTTGGCGTCTATTATATAATCTTTAATAAGACTGTCTACTATAAATACACGCATGTGACGATTAATCAATCCAACAATAACCATTAAACCATATAAATCTCCCTCTCTCTATGTACATATAGTAAATGCCTTACATGTCACATGACTTGAATTCTTCAACTTGTTAAAGATCGTCTAAAAATAATCTGCAGCTGGAACTACTCGATATGGTCTGGTTGTGAGCTTGTGCTACTAAAGAGTTGAAGTTGACCACCACCGAGAAACGAAGGGTACCTTGTTGGGAATAGAGAACTCATAGTTTCCGCCGCCGGAGGATTGAGATTATTATTATTATAGTTATTAGAAAATGCGACAGTGACGTTACCAGATTGGTCTAGTAGTGACTGTTGGAGATGTCCAAGGTTGTAGTGATAAGAGCTGCTAGACGAAGTAATTGTAGGGAAATAAAGCTTGTTGCTCTGGATTGAATTCGAGAAATGGTTGTGATGATCGATGTGATCAAACACATGATCAAGATTAACCCATTTCCTTTTCTCAAGATCCAAAGCTTCTCTCTGTGTTCTTCCAAGATCGAAGACCCCGGGAAAAGATTCTCCAAGGCCGGTGAGATTAGGGTTAAGTTGGTGAAAACCAGGTGGGAATTGCAAAGGAGGAAGCAAATCGACGTCGTTTTTGGCAACTTCTAAGAGCCAATCAATGACTTTGCTAGGCTGACTCAGCCCTAATCGTTCTTGAAGGTCGTAGACTTGGATCGCTGTCATCACCGACAACCTTATCCTCCTGTCTCGGAGACCACGAACTGTGCACACTTTGCTGTGTCTATCTTTGCCTCCAAATGCTCGGGAGACTCGCACGATCCTCGGATTATTCCATCGTTGCGTCAACAAGGACAAGGAACTTTTCTGATCTTCTTTTTTTATTCCCATGTCCTCTGTCGATCTAAAAAACAAAAAACAGATGAACAAAATCAATATTGTCATCACAAAGTGTTCAAATTCGGAATGTTTGTGGATTTTTGGGAAGCGTGATCACTTTAATTAGATGAAAGCAACTTCAATAGAGTAAATAACAAAAACCTATTAAGATCAAGAAAACGTATATTACTCGAACTGCATATTAATTTAATTTACTAGATATTTTGTGTATATATACTTAAAAAAGATCAAAGGAAAGTGATTCTCAAATCGAAATAGATTACAATTGAATCAATAGGAAGATCTGAGGATCCAAAGAGGAAAACAAAGGTTTCAAATTATATTACTGCAAGAAAAAAAGATGATTAATCTTACACAGAAAAACTGGTAAGCTTGACGAAGTCGTTGGGTTTAGACAGATCGAGTGAGTTCTTTGTCACGTAGGTTGAGGAAAATGATAAGAACCGAGATGATGAACAGTTATAATTTATTCTCTCTCGTTATCTAAAACTAAAAGTGTATAATATAACATATGGTTGAGGCTGAGCAAGAAATGATATCTATATATATATACGCTCCAATCCCTAGGGTTTTAGTTAGGTATAAAGAGCAATTTGTGTAGTGTGTAGACTATAGACACTCTTATCCACATGTTTTCTGACGGAAAGAAAGATGCTATGATTTTCATTAATCACCCATACTAATAGTAGATAATAAATAAAAACATATACATACACTGATACACATATACATAATCAAAATGTGTACACATGTATCTACTTACTTAGAGATCATTCTTTAGAATGTCTAGTCCTGAATCTTGATGATGCATACGATCATTCTTAACGATATCTTTGACTCCATTCAATAGAAAATACTAATGTAAGAAAATTACATTTTCATTACACACTACATATGGATCTTTTGCTATATATCATTCGAAACAATAGTTCAAAATTACTGAGAACCAACTTATACATTACATTTGGTATAGGGCAAATTCCATTATATATAGTATGTGATGTGCATCAGTAAATGTTAAGACCCAAAACTTTTAAAAATTAGGGGTTTCCTTTCGATTTTCTTCGTGAGATGATCCCAATTGAGCTCCATAATACTGTACATATTATAGTAGGCAAATAGATTGACAGCTAAAATGGTTGGTCTTAGATGGAGGATGGACCAAATTAAAGAGTACATGTTTTTTTTTGTTAAAATAAAGCATCTTAGATATGTAATATGCTTATATACAGATTCATGGTGGACCACTATATAATTTGCATGGCAGTGAGATATCTAGTTCATTCTTTTAAGCATTATTTATATACACTGTCAGGATATCACAATAACAGAATTTCATATAACAAAAATATAATTATTAAATTTCATAAGAATTCTTGTAATTCAATAACAATGACATTGGGGTTTTATATCAATGAGTGAATTCTTGCCATACTGCCAAATTTCACTATATATCTTATAATAAACTGTTTTACTTTTCTTTTAAACGTTTCACAATTTATGACTAATTATTAGCTGCTTGTATACAATGTGTATAAGTAGACCTCTGCGTATGTGTATCAGAGAATCAGAGATTGAGAAGTTTCTCTAGTTGGGACCTAAGGTCGGCTGAAGTAGATAACGATGATTGGACTTCAGTTTCAAAAATTTATTAGCCTTTAGTGCGTTGGATTATGTAATCTTCAAGACGATTGAAGCATATACAAGAAAATAGTTTTAACCTTTTTTCCTAGAAATTTGTTAAGTATGAACGATTCCAATTTCATAGAGGTCAAATACATTACATACTAGCGGTAGATCACATACTAGTGATGGCGGTTAAAAACGAACCTTTAATTCGGTTACCAATATTGAATTGGATACTTGGACTTGAAATAAGCGGTTAGAAGCTCAAACGAATGATTTCAAACTGATTTGTCCTAAAACCACAATCAATTTCAAGTAAACCCTGCTTATCTTTTACCACTGCAAACCGGACCATATTCTCTGATCGCTAGAGAATCTTATTAAGTTTGGTCACACAACCTAGCTGTAACCACAATGAGTGCAAAACGGTAACCACAATGAGTGCAAAACGGTAACACAGAGTGCAATTGAAACGCTCATGTGTCCCAGTTTAGACCAAAAGTTGGAATACGTGCATATGATGACGTATGCATGTCACTTACACACAGACACATTTTGGACCCAAATTCCTGAGCCGTCGTTCTCGGTCTGTACGGCAGTAAATGCAAAAGGCTCATGCCGAGAGAGAGAAATAGTGACATGTCCTTGCAAGAGACAGGAGCAAAAGGTGAAAGAAACAGTAGTTTGGGGTAAAATTCATAAAAACACAAATTGATGGAGACATAGTGTTTCTGCTTCTTCTCCTTCTTCTTAGTCACTGATGCAGAGAAGAAAGGTAGTCACTGATGGAGAGAAGAAAGGGTCCCCAAGAACACAGAGACTACTACTAACTGGTTCTCTCTTTGTATTACATTATTAACCATTTCTAAATCACTCAGACTTGAAACAATCACGATCACGGGTTCATCATAAAGATAGGGAATACAACTGAACAACAATCTGTTTCTTGTGAAGGAAAATGAAGTGTTTTGTAGTTCATAAAGCTACTAGATATCTTATTGAATAATCAAACAAGGGAGATATTTTTTGTCGGTAGAGATGTGTCACGCGCAGTCTTTCCCCCATCAGTACGTTACAAGAGAAAGACGAGATGAGCAAAAAACCTGCAAAGAAGGATAAATTTTCATACTCAGTCTGGATAAATGGAAACTCAAATAATACTAGCCATTTAAATGGGTTTTTGGAGACAGAGATTTCCCCGCGTTTTTGCAGTAAGTAAAGTGAATGCAAGGCGATACCAAACAAGAATATTTGAATTACTAAAACAGATGCAGCAGTTTTAACTTGTAGCAAGCTAAAACTGGTCAGGACTCAGAAGCTAGCTAAATCTCTTCATACAAACAATCTATCTACCTGAGCATCACAAAGTTCATCTAGTCAAGACCAAAATGAAAACTCACACTCTCTGGAAAATTACAGCAACAGGGAGAAATAGAAAAAACCTACAATAAACATGACAGTAAGCACAGAATGCACTAACTCTAAATCTATTGCAGCTAATAGTGCAGGACAAAAGGTCCAAACAATTCCCCCCCTGATGCCATCATGTTCTTCCTCCACCTAAGAGCTTTAATTTAGAACTGCTCATCAATGTTTGGATTCTAACCTCACAGAGAGAAAAATACTTCAAAAACGACCATAAAACCTAGAAAAAGCTTACTATACTGTAAATTTAGTAGAATCGAATTGGTATAACGATGGCTCACTCTTGAGCATAAGTTTAAGTTATGACCTAGCCCACTAGCTTATGACCCCAATTTCACTAAGTGACATCCCCAATTCCCAATCGAAACGTTATTCAGTCACTCGGAAAGAACTTGGTAAGAAAGTGTACAACTTTAGAAATCAAACCAGAAGCCAATAATGCACTTAGCCATATAACAAAGCTTGATTCCTAATTCCTAAATTCAAAAGCATTCACCTAGAGCCTTACACGAATCGGTAATCACAACATCACTCATGCTATATTACTTGGGAAAACACTAAAGCCTAAAATTTCAACCTTGCAGAAGTCAAGATTCATTTTCCAATTAAGAAACTTTAACTGCAACAAATCTAGAATCCAGAATTCCCCACAGTTATCTAGTCAGCCTTGAGATTAGATACGAACCCTAAAACTAAAGTCGAAAATTCCAATGCCATTACGAAGAAACTAAATCAATATATCCACCACAAGGTCCAAAACCTGATTACATCAGCTCATAATCCAATAATCAAATGAATCCGAACACAAGAAAAAAAAAACTCAAATTTGATAATCACCTGATTATTTCTCGTAGCCTCCACCACGCGTATCCAAATCCTCCTCGACTGTGGTGGTCAAGTAAACCTTAGGGAAGTCCGAGACGTCAAAACTCTTCTTCTCGTTCATCATCTGAACCACGTTGTCCTTCGTCAATACGTATCGCCGGATCGGTGGGCGGTTTCTGCGCTGATCTCTGCCGTGGTATACGATGTTGTATACGGTCTCTGGATCCGAGGAAGGCACGATTGCTTCTTCATCAATCGTAGCGGGGCATCGGAGACGATACTCCGTCGCCTTTGGAACAGCTTCGAGGTATTCTGGGTGAGCGCAAGGTCCGGTGATCTGCCATGGCTTCTTGATGTACCGCCTAAGGTTTTGCACAAGCGAGGAAGCCGCCGTCGACACTGATTTCGCCATTGTTGAGAGACCTTCGCTTCGATTTGGGGAGATGAAACCAAAGTTCGAATCGAAATCGAAGGATTATTAAACCGGTCTCATATATTGGATTGGTTCAATACTTTAAACCGATAAATAACCTCCCAGTGTACTGCTTTGGTTACAAAAACTCGGAGAGAAGAGAGACGTCACGTCGTCAATGATTTTGAGATTCTGTGATGATGAGATTATTGTTAAAGTAGGCCCAATACAAAATTTGAATCCATTATAGTTGGGCCTAAGGTTTTATAGTTACACTTCCAGTCAAATATCGTTACATATCTTGTCAATTATAGTTGGCCCAAAATAACATATTATTCTTTTGAAATATGTGTATGGATTCAATTTTAGTTTTGGGCCTACTTAACAATCTCATCATCACAGAGTTTGTTACACATCTTTGGTTACACCGGTCTGAGATAGTGGATTGGTCAAACATTTAAACCGAGATTTAACATCCAAGTCTACTAGTTTGGTTACAAAAATTGAGATTATGTGGTGATGAGATTTTTTTTTTTTTTTAACACCAAATCAATTATATTATATTATAAAAATGTTACAGA
>Ga0041059_1002228_pt1 | contig 14705 bp, 16 predicted proteins | sample AraColnosormetaG_FD_56232 | JGI IMG/M metagenome (GOLD analysis project Ga0041059, IMG submission 56232) | Arabidopsis roots microbial communities from North Carolina, USA - Col MF nosort | ecosystem: Host-associated > Plants > Roots > Unclassified | place: USA: North Carolina | collected...
CCTATTACGATGAAGACTACCTTACATAGAAGAGTTCCAAGGAATCCATACCGGCGAGAAGAACTAGGCCAAAGACGACAAGTCACACCTACACTCCCGGAGCGGCAAAATCAAAGAATATGATTGTTTAGCGCCTCAAAGGAAACCAGCCAATGAACATATGAGATCTCGATAAGATCTTTAGAGTAGAGACAAGGAGAGAACCAAATCAATCTGAACCACACCGAAGAAGATAAACGGTAGGAGATCGAACCGGACAGAAGCGAAAGCAACCACCATACCTGGTAATAGGCTAAACGAGAAGAAGGTTAAACCAAATCGGATCAAGAGGCGCTACAAGCAACAGAGACGACCAACCCACAAAAACAACATGAGCCATCTAAGAACCACCTTAAATCACTACACTAAAACGCACATAAACCAAACAAAAGAACCATAAAGTTTACAGGAGAGCAAGAGAGGCATAGCTCCGGCGCTATGGAAGCCACCGGAGCCAACCAACGCAAACTGAGATCTAGATTTACTTTTAGAGAGAAAAGAGAGCTTTTAGAGAGAGAAAAGGTAGTGAAAACTTTTGTTTAAAAACTTTTGTGTATGCTAGGGGACTTCAATGCCATTCTGCATAATGGAGAGAAGAGAGGTGGTCCTAGAAGGGGAGATTCTGCTTTCTTACCCTTCAAAGATATGTTGGAGAGTTGTGAAATGCTGGAGCTGTCAAGTAAAGGTAATCCCTTTACGTGGGGTGGTAAGAGAAGTGACATGTGGATTCAAAGTCGTCTAGACCGTTGTTTTGGTAACAAGAATTGGTTCAGGACTTTTCCAGCTTCTTTTCAAGAATTTTTGGATAAGAGAGGTTCTGACCATCGGCCAGTTCTTGTTAGACTGTTTAAGATCACGGAGGAGTATAGGGGAAATTTCAGGTTTGATAAAAGACTTTTCAACCAACCGAATGTGAAAGAAGTCATTTCTCAAGCTTGGAATGGGATTCATAGTCAGAATAGGCCTTTAGTGCTGGAGAAACTGAAGAATTGTCGGTCAGCCTTGAGTAGGTGGAAAAGGGAGAACAACTCCAACTCTTTGACAAGAATTACTCAGGCTAGAGCTGCGCTTAAGGTGGAACAGTCCTCTGCTTTCCCGAGTACTGAGGTGGTTTGGACTCTCAAAAATGATCTCTGTAAAGCAAATCAAGATGAAGAAACCTTTTGGAGTCAAAAAAGCAGAGCAAAGTGGATGCATAGTGGTGACAAGAATACCTCTTTCTTCCACGCTTCTGTAAAAGACAACAGAGGGAAGCAGAATATTAATCAGCTATGTGATGTTAATGGCAATCTCCACAAAGATGAGGCGACAAAAGGGATTATTGCTGAAGCTTATTTTAAAGAACTGTTCACATCTTCGGACCCTCGCAGCTTTGAGGATCTTTTTGCAGATTATCCTTCTCGGGTCACTGATGGAATGAATACAGTGCTTACAGCTTCAGTCTCTAAGAATGAAGTGAGAGAGGCAGTTTTTGGGATAAGAAGCTCTAGTGCTCCGGGAGCTGATGGTTTTACTGGTTTTTTCTTCCAGAAATATTGGAGTATCATAGGATCTCAAGTTATTTTGGAGGTGCAGAGTTTCTTTCTTCAAGGTACCTTTCCTAAAGAATGGAACTTCACTCAGTTATGTTTGCTGCCAAAAAAGAAAAATCCTGTCAAGATGTCTGATTTGAGACCTATAAGTTTGTGTTCAGTTCTGTACAAGATCATCTCAATGATTATGGTTAGACGTCTCCAACCCTTTCTCTCTGATCTGGTTTCTCCTAATCAATCCGCCTTTGTGACTGATAGGTTGATTTCAGATAACATTCTCATAGCTCATGAGGTTGTTCACGGGTTGCATACTCATCGAACTGTGTCAAAAGAGTTCATAGCCATCAAATCAGACATGTCAAAAGCTTTTGACAAAGTGGAGTGGAATTATGTTAAAGCTTTGCTAGAGGCGCTGAGATTCCATCAGAAATGGGTGCAATGGATCATGTTTATGATCACTTCGGTCTCCTTCTCACTTCTAATCAATTAGATATTCTTTCACCGTTTCTGTTCGTCTTGTGCTCAGAAGATCTCACTCACCTTATGAATCGGGCTGAATGTCAATGCCTCATCAGTAGTATCAGGTTCTCTCCAAATGGACCAGCTATCCATCACCTTCTATTCGCAGATGACAGTCTATTTATGTGTAAAGCGGATAGAAATGAGGTGGCTGTGATTAAGAATATCTTCAAGATTTACAGTAATGCTACAAGGCAAAGAATCAATTTTAACAAGTCCAGTATCACCTTTGGAGCTAACGTGGAGGAAGAGAGTAAAGTCTGGATCAAATCAGAGACGGGAATCACCAATGAGTTATTTCATTACTTACGTTTTTTTTTCTCTTGAGTTATTTCCAATTATCACTTCCGTTTTTGAGAAGTATGCTATTTTGAAGAATTGACGATAATAAACAAGTTTTTTATAATAGAAAATTTTGACTTTCAAGATAAAGTAGATACATGCATGCTCTTACTAAAATTTTTTTTTACAGAAATAATTCCAAGTCTCCTACATTAATATAGTTACAAAGTAAAATGAATTATATACACATATTTGACAAAACGGGTACTGAAAACAAAATAATCTAAACGGGTACATGATAATACAGGGTTTTGTTTTGAAGATGGACATGTTCTATCTTCTCAAGAAAATAATCCTTGAAGATATATGTTTCAATCGATATAGCTTTAGTATGCAAATTTTTCGTTGTTTCTAATGAAGATATTAGTTCCCCAACGATTTAGCTTTGATATATATGTAAATTTTTCGTTGTTTGTAATGAAAAATATTAGTTCTCCATCGATATAGCTTTGATAATATGCAAATTAACGTCGTCATCACTGAAATGAAGGTGCTTAATTAAGAATACACTTAATAATTTAATTAAATCTTGTGATCGCGTGCGTCCAAGCTCTTATTGGCTCCAAATGTCAACTCTTTCCCCCTCTCTCTTGTTTTTCTCCATCTCATCATTATTCTTTTGTGGAGGTAATCAAAAAATAAGAAGTTTGAAATGGATAATCCAGTGACCATTCTTGTTACATGTATTAAAACTCGCAATAATGTCATTGTAAAATCTACATGTATACATTCATTTATAACCAAACTTTTAAAAATCAAGTCACGGATACTTAGAAGATTCGACAGTTCGACACCCATCCTAATCAAAATTAATTTCTGTAGCGAGTGGACAACAAGATCCCTAGCTCATCTAAGATATTTAAGTTACTGACCAAATATATATCTATATCTATATAGATATTTGACCATATATATATATATATATACATATATGTTTTCCTCATATAAGATATTAGAGTAGTTGGTAAAAAAAGAAGTATGGCACCAAACAAATTACGTGTCTGAAAATAGAAACTTAACCGAATTCTTAACCTAATGAAGGAATAGGTGGGAAGTTTTGTTTTATTCATATAAGTTTAGACATGAATTTAACAAAAAAAGAGTTTGGACATGCAAAATAAAAACCTAATCACTTGAAAAATCAGAATACAAAACATCACATATTGTTTAATGATGAAATAAAGAACGTCGTCGACGCATCTATATCCATAAACAGAGGAGAGGTTATAGATTCTATGAGTTGGTAATATAGATATATATTTGCTTTGATATGGTTGGACTACAATTTGGTAGTTGTACTTGGTAGATCACCAACATTTCGAAGGACAAATCACGATTAAGATATAGACATGCATGAGCATGACTCATAGAATCCCAAAAAATGGTGATTTGGATGTAACAGAGAAAGAGAGACAAAGAAAGTTTAAATAATTGAAAAAAGAAGAAGAAGTGAACAAACATACATGACAACAAAAGAGACAGAAGAAGAGCATATAGATATGCATTTTTTAAGTAAACATCTCTCAGAAGAATTTTAAAAGGCTAATTAATTGGAATAATAACAAAAATAGGATTGAAATGAGTTTTACTTGGTGTACAACACATCTTCCCATGGGTGACGATACAGTGGCTGCTTCAATCTCTTCTGATCAAACGTGTGCCCGATCAAACCGATGGAGCGAGCAAGAACAAACAGACCGTTGAGATAACCGATCTGAACAATCTCGTCAATCTCTTGTTTAGTGAACATCCCACTTCCAGCTAGAAGGTCCAAGAAGAGAGATCCAATGGCTCCATCAACGTTGAGTACGAGGTTGTTTGCCTTTGAGAGCGTGTATGTCTCCACTGTCACTGCGTACTCCATGTACTTCACTGATGGGAAGTTGGACCGAGCAAATTTCTGAAGAAGCTCCACTCTTTTGTCTCTGTTGTCTCTGCTCTTGATCCTACCATAAAGAAGAAAACAGTTTTCAGACAAGACAAGCTGTGTGGATTTGCCTGTTTCTTTGGTACAATGTTCTGTTTTCTACCTGTGTCCAATCCCGGGGACTCGGATTCCCTTTTTCTTCATTCCCTCAACAAATTCATAAGGTGTGAGATTCTGAAACAAGCAACCAATGTTATTAATACCAATTACAATTCAGATTCAGAAATTTATATTGGGGAAAATGATATAGCCTTTTACCCTGTCACACGCGTCTTTGAAGTATCGAGCAGCGTCATCAATGGCACCACCAAATCGGGGACCAATGGTCAATAAACCTGTTTTATGGTTTAACATTCTTAGAGATTGTTGGACGGTAAAGAGAACTTATGTGTTTTGTGGGGGAAAAAAAATGTTGACTGACCTGAGACAAGACTTGAGACGAGGTCTTTGCCTGCTCTTGCTGTTACAATGGTGTTGTGAGCGCCGGAGACGCATGGACCGTGATCAGCACACAGCATTATGCATATCTAATTCAGAAGAATTATCAAAAGTTGCAGACCAGAGTCAAATTTCACTACGTAACAGTATGTATGTAGTGAGAAAGAATAGGTTAAAAAGGCAAAGAGAGAAACTGATACCTCAATGAATTTTGTACAGTAACGAGGTAGACTACGTTTGAACCATAGAAGGGAAATGACATCACCCACTCCATAGCCTTGTTCGATGATGGAAGACATTGGAACACCAGCATAGCATGGTTCCTCCCCTGCAGATTAATATGAGAAGACAAATTTTGTAGTTTAGTGTCAGAAAATGGGCTTAAAGAGGCATATGAATCTATGTTCTGTGTAACTCATTTGCCAATTTCTCTGTGTTTCAACTCCTTAGAATATGGTTTAGTGTCCATAACAATACCTCTGTCATCAGATATGGTGGAGATGATGTGAGTAGGAGCCCGGACTTTCCCACTCTTAATTGCAGAATTGAGATCCTCAGGGATTTGTGGAGGAATGACTTCCTTGATAGGAGAGACCTTTCCTTCTTCAACCTTTTAAGAGTAATTGAAAAGAACACATAAGATTGCAACAGAAGTCAATGCCAGCTAGCGAATAACACGGGAAAACTAACCAGTTTCTCAAAAGTCTCTTTGATTGCAGATTCTAGAGCTTCAAATGAAGTGGGAACAATAGCTCCAGCATCTATGAGAGCTTGATTCTTGGCTTGTGCAGACTCCATCTCGCCGCCACTTTTGGCACCCTATTCATATATAACATGTTCAAGAACTATTTTGATTTGTACAAGAGATAAAAAAAAGGCATTGCTTTGAAAGTTCTTCCGCGCCACTTACTGCATGACCAAACTGTACTTCAGACTTGAAGAGTCGTGCACAAGTTCCACTGACCCAAGCAACCACAGGTTTATTGACTTTTCCCTCTTTCAAAGCTTCAACAAGAGAGTATTCATCTCTTCCTCCAAGCTCTCCAAGTACAACCATCATTTTTATCTGCAACATAGCTCTTGAATTAAGGCATAATGAATTGAAAGAGTGAATATAAGTTCAATTTGTAACATCAAAACTCCACCACCAGAGGCGCGTTCCAGCGAGCAGCAGGTTAAACAATTGAAGATTGGTATATACCTGTGGGATGTTGTTAAACCGAAGGATGTGGTCAGATAAAGTCGATCCTGGGAACACGTCTCCACCAATAGCAATGCCTATAACAATCCCCCAAATATAAAACAGTGTTAACAATCTTCAGCTTAATACGTCATTAGTAGATTATCTTACATTAAAACTCACCTTCGTAGATCCCATCAGTCACACGGGCAACAGTATTGTACATTTCATTAGACATTCCACCCTGCGGGAAAAGAAGAGTAACGAATAAAACTCTCAGACATCAAAGTGAGCTTTAGGCAGATTATGAAATTTTGCAAAATCAGCACATACAGATTTGGAGACAAAACCAACAGATCCAGGTCTGTATAGCTTGCACTGGATAATGTTATCAATTGTTCCTGCAGTATCACCAATCTTAAAGGCTCCAGCTTGAATACCTCCAACAGTAGCCGGTCCAATAACAACCTGAACCAATTCAATCAGTCTCACAAATTAAGTTCACCATACGGTTAACTGAAGCTAATCATCACACAAAACACACCTTATTGTTTGCACGAGCATACGCAATCAGCTGCTTAGTGTCTGATTCTGGAACACCTTCAGCTATAATTGCCACAACTTTAATAGTCGGCTGCTTCAAAGCAGCCATGGATGAAGCAGCAGCACTATAAAACAGAAGAAAGAATGAAAACATCAACAAAACTATCACAAAGAGGCAATGCTAAGTTTATTCCATGAAATTCTCATAACAAACCTCCTAAAAGATGCAAAGTTGATGAATACATCCGCTGTTGGATGCGCAGCACAAGCTGCCTCAATGCTGTATAACAGAAAACAAGTTAAAACAAAATTTTCACATAGTTAGTTCCTCTCAAGAACTCACATGACATTCTCAAAACTTACGCGGCATGAACAGGGATAGCGATTTCCTCCTGCCCGAAAAAGAGCTTTTGAAAACCTTCAGAACCAGGATTTATGATTCCAGCAACAGAAGGCGTTTCACGTCCTGTAAAAGCAAATCATCTTTAACATCAAAACTTGATCCAAACCAACTGAAAACTAGACAATGTAAATTGTTATGTTACCACAGAGAAAGTCGAAATCGAGCATTCGTTGAACAGGAAGCTGCTTATAGTTGTAGAACAAAGCTTGTGTGGTACGAGAAAAAAGCTGTCCCGTTGCCATAGCTCAGATAGAAAAAACTGAGAATCACAACAAACAAAAGAGAGACAATGATCAGATCCACAAGCTATAAATTGTTCCTATCTCAATGTCGAATTCGAAATTAGGCAACATTACACTAATTCGATAATCACTAACAAACAGATCTCATTACTCCATTAACGAATCTGGGATTGAGAAAGAAAAAAAGTTCCGATTTTTACGCAACCCTCCTCGTAAATATCGAAACTTTGGTATCAAAAACACGAATCGGAATCAAGACAGATCTAAGAAAAAAAGTTACGAATTGTTAGAAGAGAACAGACCTGGTCACGACCCGAGTCGAGTCAGTGATTAAGGAGAGAATAAATGGTGGTAGAGAGAAAGAGAGAGGAATGGTTTAGAGAGGAAGCACCATTAATATAGAGAAATGGGAGGGAAACAAAAGCTTCTCACAGTCATGTGGCTTATTGGTAGGTAGTTAGTTCACAACTTCTTTCTACCCAAAATTGATTTCTCTATCTTACATTGACAAAGAGAAACACCTAACAGTTTTTTTTTATTACAAATTTGTTTTTGTAACATCTTTTGTTTTATTTTATTGCAATTTTGGTCGTTAACATGTCGTCCTTGCTGGTGGTGTTAATGAATAGGCTGTTTTGTCTTCAAGATTCAGCAATATTTTTTGAAGATTGTGAATCACGCATTCATCAAAACATTGTTTAATGTGTTTTTGAAGTATTTTAAAAGTTAGAACGTGTTATAATTTCTTCCTAATCACAAACATAAATAAATGTAAAGAAACATGACTAATGAATACTTGGAGAGAATGATAGAAAGAGAGGAGGACTCTTTTTTTGGCTTATACTTTCTTATGGAAGTGAAAGTGGTTAATCAATTGTGCAATAAAACTTATGTTCGTATATATTGAAGTAAAGTGATAAAGATTTATTGTGCATATATAGATGAGCTCTACACGAATATATGCATACTTATGTCACTTTCTCTTGCTTGATCTAGAACGTTATCATACTAAGACTATGTCTTACGGACTTTTTGTTTTGTGACTTGTCATATGGTCTATTTTCTGAGCGAAAAGAATTATCGGGAAGATAAACTTATGCCGTTGTGAGGTTTCCTGACCATTGCTGTGGACTTGTGGTCGCATATTTCATTCCTGACCATTGCTGTGGACTTGTGGTTGCATATTTCATACTCCTACAAAGAACGGATATGCTCTACGAATTGTTTCAGTTTAAGGAGGCGATTTTTCTTGAAATTGATAGACATATCACTAGAGCTAAAAAATCACCTCGATCATATTTGAAATCATTGAATTTTATGGTTTATGATAGTTCATCTATTGTTCTATACATCGAATATATATATAACATTTATAGACAAATAAATCACTTAAAATCAATTAAACTCCTACGCGTTTAGAATACTCCATGTTGAAAAAGATAGAAAAATCTTATAATTATCACATTTTCATTAATCTATGGGCTTGAATGGTTTACCGTATACCAGTTCACGTGGTCACGTTTTTAAAACGTGATTCCGCTATTTTTACCTTTCAAAATTTTATCAAGTTTTAACGTTTTCATGTTTAAAAAAATGATTCCATTATATAGCACTAGCGTATTAAAAATTATAACTAAGAAACGTGATTAATCTACAATAACTAGTTTTTTTTAGCAATTTATAATCATTCTACATAAACTTTCTTTAGTTCATTTCATTCAGCTAACCATTATTTAGTTATTCTATTGTTCAGCTATCCATCTCACATACCAATCAAACCCATCAAAACGAGAAAACTCTAAACTAAGGGGTAAAGACTTGACTGGTACATTAGTTGAATAACTGAACAATACAATAGCGGAATCACCAGGACGACAAAATTCAAAACGGAATAAACTTAACACGCCAAAAAGCTACTTAATAAATGACTTTGTCTAAACTAGTTAGTTATACATTTAACACATGCGAAATAGATTGGAAAATAGCTTATTAATTTTCACGGTTTATCACTCCGTGGTTATTATTGTGAATGGTATACACTCGGCAAAATCACGTTTTGAAACACATGAACATGCAAATAAGACACATACCATTCAAGCCCTATATTATTTTGAATTATTCATAAAATTGAAAAATTTGACACAAAAAATTGTTATCGTGTTACCAAAGCAATTTTTATCGGTAATACTCAATTATGACCAGAACATATACTACTTCCCCACTTTTTGCTTCAATTTTGATTACTTCATCAGTTCTGCCATTTACATGCAAGGTACCAAAAAAACTTTTTTTTTTTCTTTCGGGTTAACCACCGAAAATCATATAACGTTAAATGAAAATGTTGAAAACAATAAGATATGCAATTGTATCAGAATTCAGAAAGTAATGAGAAGAAACAATTCGATATAAAAAGATTACAAAAACTATAAAATGACCAAAGTAAAACACACACTAATACACAAATCTCATGTCTTAAAGGACGCCATTGGTTGTAGAGAACCACAACTCAATTTCCACGGTGTACGTCTACAATCTCCAACCGCTATTCCCGCGTTTGCGTTCTGATCGTCGACACAATCGCCACCACCACTCTGCGTCAGCGTTAAACTCGTCGTAGCAATCATATTCTCTAAATCGCTAACGTAACTCGAGAGCCAAATCTTCTCCGATCTAAGACCCGCGTTCTCCGTTTCGACCGAGTCAAGCCTCTGTTTTACAGCTCGACATCTCTCACTGTTCTCTTTGATTCGTCGTTCAAGACTGGAGATCTCATGAATCGTGTCTTCCATTAACTTCTGTTTCTTCAAACGCGACCTCCTTGCAGATTCGCGGTTTGATAACTTGCGTTTTCTTTTCTTCTCATCTATGTCGGAACCTGAACTTGTCTTCTCTGCGTTTGCCATGTTTTTTTGTTCAAGAGATAACGTAAAACCAATGAAGAATCACAACTGATATAGAATGATAAACAAGGAATTGGTTGAGATTTATCATTTCATAACTCTGTCCATTGTCTTTTCATAACTCAAGAACTCAAGAATTTCAAGACAAGAAAAAAGAATTTCAAGAATCTGTGATTTTGCGAGGATCAAGAGAAATTAAACAAGAAGATCTTTATTTATGATTACGTTTGATTTTAAGAGAAGAGAAGAGATTAGTTAGAAGAGAAATAGAACAAGGAAGAAGATAAGGATAAGATCGAAAATAAGGAAAGTGGGAGAAGTTGTTCGTTTTAGGTTGCTCTTATTTATAGATTTAACATTATAAAAAAAAATCTCGAATTTTTACATTAGAAAAGATTATCCAAATTGTATAAGAAAGGAAGATTCATCGAATGACGAATCGGAAAAGAAAGAGAATTTTAGTCAAACATTTTTATTTTTTACTTTTTTGGTTTATTGTTTTTATTTTATTTTATTTTTATTAGGACATAACAGCTAAATAGGTGTTGGTGTTGTTCCTTAATAGGTGACCAGTAATTACTATTTTTGCTTTTTAGCATTTAAATTGTTGTTTTGTTGTGCATTTAGTTGTCACACTCGTAGGATAATTCAAGAAATATCCTACGAAAACTAGATTCTATAACCTTCTAATTATGTATATATACTTGTCCAAATTTAATTCATCGTTTTGTAAGTCCCTTTTTCTGCAACTCCAGTAAAAATAGAGTATGATTGTCTAAAATCAGTAAACTGGATCAGTTAATGTCAGTGGGTAATGCATTAGCTGACATAAACACGTTCCGATCATTATTTCTTCTTAGTTCGGTTTTAACTACTAAGCATTTCAAAAAGTTACACAACCATTTTAAATTTTAAATTGCTAATGGGACAAAAATACCTCATTTAGAAAGAATCATACGTACGTAAACTATATCGTCAATGAAACACGAAGTTCTTTTGGAATTGGACAGGTTAAACGTGGAGCAATGACCGACTATTTTTAGTGTTTTTAATTTTGGGGATTTAGAGATTACGCTTAACATGGTTGACAATTTTATTATTAAAGAAAATTATCCATGTTGAAAGCAAAATTCCATTTGATATTACTTTTGTGTGGGTCTTATCTGAAATGATTTTAGTAAACTAAAAGAAAGAGACTGTATATATTGATAAGCCAGCCCTGCTTTCTTTTCAAATGAAAATACAAAACAATAGAAGATGGGCGATAATTTATTAATTAATATAATACTTGAAAATACACGATCCTTATCTGCTCACCGATAAACTATATATCATTATTTATTTATCAGATAAATAAAATACTTCAATATAATTATTTTTCATAAAAAAAAAGTAGATGCACTTCATTGGTTGGCTAGTTTTAGAAATTTGTTTAGGTTCTACGGACCTTTTGTTCGGGTCTGAGTCAATCTTGATATTTGAGGTTTTGAACAAACTAGAAAAAAATGAAAAAACTAATGCAGAAATCTACATGTAAATTGCTGTTAATTGTTATTTTATTTTAAGTGTTTATAACGTGGTAAAGTATATTAAAAGTTTTATTTAGATAACAAATTTATTATTATTTTTGTTTGACATATTTTCATTAATAAGATCTGATCTATAGATAATCCCTAACTATTATCCAAATAACGTGATTTAATAAAGTCAAACTCCAGTAGAAAATGTGGAGTTAAATAGGTTTAACCAATTGACTATTACCACCATTATTGTTTAAACTACTGGTTACATATTTCTTTGTTTTTTTTATGAAATTTGTTAAATTTGTAATCATATACATGATATATTGAAATTTAATGTTTTGGGTTTTAGGGAGTGTTGTAGTTTCTCTTTTTTTTGCCATTGATATTTCTCTATCAACTTTCTTAATTATTTTTTTAATTATTAGTTCCAAATTGTGGTTGAAACTTAGTGGTTTGTTTTAAAAGTGTTGTTGTCATATTAGAATCCTAATTTATAGTTTAAAATGTATGTGTATAAACTAAATGATAGAATAAACATGCAAGTTTTTTTTTTGAACCCTATATCTAATTTTAAGAAGACAAGTACAAAACAGAAATAAAACTTCTCAAATTCTAACACATTTATCTAAGAACGTGAACTAAATCAAGTTTAACAAATAAAAACATTTGCTCCTGTTTATCGTATTAAGAAAGTTTGCATTCTTATTTTTGTTTTCTTTGTTTTAACAGTAGTTTTGTGTGTGCTCTAGAAAGTCAATCAAGTGTTTCAAATATAGAATTTTATAATCCTTCTAACGTTATAGCAAATACCTATGTGTACAGAATATATATATATGATTTATCGTCTTCGACTTCTTTGTATACAGACATTTATAATCTTTTAATGGGTTCAATATAGATAATTGCTGATCCGACAATTAGTATATTCTCGTAGTTATCACGATTCATGATGATGATGATGATGATGATTACATCATCCAATTTGTTAGACAATTTCTATGGATGACATCTGATAAACAGAGTGAGAAGTTTGCTTAACGCGGAACATATATACACTCAAGTATTTAAAGAAGATCACGCGCGGCGATTGATTAAGCGAGAACGACGCTACAGTAAACCAAAACCAAATCTAGATCTGTGCCTCTCCGGTCACGGTGCTTCTCACCGGTGGCCGGAGAGGGCTTCTCCCTCTTCTCCTTTCCTCTCTCTTATCTCCTCTGCCTCTCCTTTGAAGCTCCGGTGGTGTTCAAATCTGGCTTGCTCTTCGTCTCTTGTTGGTGGTATGCGGCGAGTGGTCACGCACGGAGCAAAGGACGTGCGGCGTGTCTCTCTCCGTTTAAGGCAGTGGCTTTGATGAGACGACTGTAGCGGTTGTGCGGCTCCTATCGACGGGACCATCTTCCAGATCTGATAAATTGGTGGTGCATCGCCATGTTTCTTCAGACATCGTCGTTCTTCTTTGATTTGGGCACAACGGTGAGTTTTCGGTGTGGCAGATCTTCTCTTCTCGGGTCTCTCTACCTGTTTTTTCTCCAGCTCTGGTGATGGTGTGATTGATCCGACGGGCTTCTCTTGTGGAGGCAATCCAAGGAGTCGTTTGGCTCTTGTGGATTGTTCGTGGTGGTTAGTGGCGTTGTGGGTTTTGTTTGGTGGTCGACGTCTCTCCTCCATTGGTGGGCAGTTGAGGGTGGTAGCCTCTTCGGCCATGGGTATGGATTCTCTGTGTCCATTGGGTTTCGTCCCTTTTGCTTCATCTCTGGTTTGCTTTCAGGTGGAGTTTTGTTGTTCATGGTGTTGTCGGTGTTGGTTCATTTGGTGAAGGTGAGCCTTTGGGTGTTATGGCTATGTTCACCGAGGGTTGAATAGAGGCGGCGGATAGGTCTAAGTGGCATCACTAACTCAACGAGTTAGTGTAGAAGTCCGCGGTTGTCTTTACGTTTTTGCGTTAGTTCTTTGAGAATCTGTAGGCACCTATCTCGAGGTTTGTGGACGGATCTCAGATAGTTGAGCTCGTGGCAACAACGATGAGGATTCCAATACTTCGGTATTGTGGCAATCACGCAAATTTCCAAGTTTCGCGGACTTGAAATCGGTGTTTCCCTTCGCAACTTAGTCATAATTACTCAGCTGCAATCCGAAGTTTTTTGAGTAGTAATGTTGTTTTTAATTTTCTGTAGTGTGCTTTAATCCGTTCTTGTATTTTCTGTAACTTCTGTCAAAAATCTTAAAATGGTATAAAATTTAACTTTTTACCAAAAAAAAAAAAAGTTTGCTTAACGCTTACATATGACGTATCTACGTGGATGATTTATGATTACAAGCTTTTGTAGTTACATTTTCTTTAATTGTTATTTATCATATTTTTGTTAATTAATAATGTTGGATCTTTTTTTTCCAAACTAATAAAACTTAGCAATATGTAGTATATATGCCATATAGAAATACATACTCCAAATTATTTTCTTTTCTGGTGTTAATTTTTTTTTTTTCGAAAAAAAGAGAAAAGAGTTAAGTCTGTGTTAATTCTTTCTCTACTAACTTTAAAAGAGAGAGATCATGTTACAAAGAATAGAGAACATTGCGTAAATCTCTCCATCTCAAACTCTTCTTAGTTTATTATTACAAAGCCACTCTACATAATTGGGATGCAAACGACAACGTTCATGTCTATAGATGGATAGAAGATAACATCATCGCTCATATTTAGTTAGGCAAAGTATTTTATTATATAGTTGAAAGAGTCTATTTAGAGTCCGACACGTGACAAATTTTCTAAAATATGTAATAAAGTTGCAACGCGTAACAACAAATCGATTAAATTTTGACTTATTTAAAATATTTTATATGTTATTGGAGTGTACAAGTTTTATAATTTTTTTTTCTTATATTTTATCTTGTTATTTTAATAACATTACAAGCTATGAGATTAAAAATGCAGAAATCAATTTACATTTTGTTACTTTTCAAAGTACTAATTAAACAGAGTAAAATATTGATAAAAATTTGAAAGTTCCATAATCTTTTATTTTGCAGGATACCAGTCAAAAATGGTAAGAATTTATCATTTCACTACATAGAATACCAATTCAAATATATAGCTCAAATTCCCCCCCCCCC
>Ga0041059_1002229_pt1 | contig 14704 bp, 14 predicted proteins | sample AraColnosormetaG_FD_56232 | JGI IMG/M metagenome (GOLD analysis project Ga0041059, IMG submission 56232) | Arabidopsis roots microbial communities from North Carolina, USA - Col MF nosort | ecosystem: Host-associated > Plants > Roots > Unclassified | place: USA: North Carolina | collected...
GATGATGATGATGATGATGATGATGATGACGATGATGATGACGATGATGATGATGATGACGATGATGATGACGACGATGAGGATGATGAAGACGACGGCTATATTGACAGCGATGATGATGATGTTGACGGAGATGACAATGATGATGGCTCAGAATTAGATGGGATTAACTTTGAAGATTTTGCGGTTCACCTACCCAAAGATGTCAATGAGCAGAAAGATGAGAGCAACTGAAGTGCTAGGAGAGGTATTAATGTGAAAGTCATGAAATGTTTTCTTTTTCAGTTTTTCTTTTGAAATTTAGATAATAAGATAAGTCATGTAATGCTAAAGACCTCTTAAGGAATTTGTAAGCCTATGGCATTGTTGTTTCGAATTCACCAAGAAATATGTTTTTGTTAATCATTTATTTACAGACTTTAAATAGCATTGCAGCAGAATAATGAAAAGCTCAAGAAGTGGTAGCAGCGACGGTGGAGACCAAACTGTCAACACCGCAAATGTTACGACCTTTACATATCTTATAGAAACCATTCTCACCCCAAGACTCACCCCACGAGTTCTTGATGATCCAATACGGTTTTTCCTTTAACCTTGCTTGAGAAAACCCAGCCGAGCCATAACCTACCAACAACACACCGTGGTTGAGCCGCCTCGAGCATATGTAAGGACACGAGACTCCTCCAATGTAGGTTTGCATATAAGCTGCATTGATCGCCACAGCTAGAGGACCGTTTTTGATAAGGTTTGCAGCTATTTGATCTTCGTTGATGGACACAACACTAAAGTTGGAGACAGAGGCAACGATCTTAGACCTGTCTAACTTGCAGCTCCCTCCATCAGTACCGGTGTAAGGATAATCTTTCTCTCGCATAAGCCCTCCGGTTTTAAGCGTGTATTCAAAGGCACTGTTCATAAGCCCACCGTTACAACCAGAATCACATGAACCTTCCTCTTCTGGATCACACTGCAAGTAACAGCTGAGATTATGACTTGTAATCTTCTAAAGATAATGGCACATTGTTGCATAACTCAAATCGTAACCACAGAAACTACGTATTTCTTGGATAACAAGTAAGTATGAACAATCAAACAGAGCTTCCATCAAGCAAGAGGAGACGCATATATATTCATACCTCGTGATCACAATCGACGAGCTGTTGTTCACTGAGACTAACGAGTTTGCCAGTAGCGAGGAAGTGAGCACCTTCAAGGGCACCTGTAGTGCTAAAACTCCAGCAAGAACCACAAGATCCCTAATAAACAGTGATCATTCAAGTCCATTATTATTCATATTCTCCAAATGACATCATTATCATCACATTGATGATTGAATTACCTGGTTTTTCACGGGAGTAACCGCGCCGCGATCTCTCCAATCAAACTCCTCCGGAAGATTCTGAGTAGGGAGAATCGGGGCTTGATTAGCGTCTTTAGGAAGCTTAAACCCACCTTTAACCCCTAAATGCTTTCTCCGAAACTCAGAACGAGTCAGATCCGAAAACTGCGTTACGCCGTGACGAGCAGAAGGATCCATCTTCTGGTGACGCATCGCTCGCAGGAGATTTGCTTTGAAAACAGAGAATCTGTAATAATGCTCCTCAATGGAACCGTAAACCTTGCCGAATTTCTTCTTGAAGAGAGTAAAGTGATCCTCCGATGACAAAACTTTCGGCTCTGTTTCATCAACCACTTGCCTGATCAACACATCTTCGTCTCCACAAACCGAAACAGAGACGAACACAAAGATAAGAGAAACAGAGAACAAAACCCTAAGATGATAATCCATGACTTTTTAAAAAATTATGGAGAGAAGAAAACAGAGCTGAGGGATTAAATAAAAAAATATTCGAAGACGAAATCGAAAAAATCGGACGGTTTGGAACCAATGATAATTTGACACGTGGAAATGTATGACCTGTAGTTGTGATGTTTAGTTGGCACACGCCTACGGAGTCTTCGGTAGTTAGGTAAATAACCGTTATAGGCTTTATCTAACTATGTCGACAAAACCGGTTCGGTTCAAAACAATAAATTCTGTTTTGTTAAGGTTCAAGTTCGGTCTAGTTTTGACGATACAAATACAAAACAAGGTTGTGTTCGCAGCATTCACTACTTCGGAGATTTTTCAGACAGAATCAAAAAACAGATACAAGGAAACTTAAAAATATCAAAACTTACATTTGTTTGATTCAAGTCTCAAGATTCGAACCACCTCCTGACTTGACCGGAACTCTGTTTTTGTGGGCCGGTTTTGGCTGAGCTCTGCGAGAACTTAGACCTGTATTTCTCAATCAACAGATCAAGTTTGTCCACAACTTCTGCACCACCTTGACCTTGACCTTGCTTCTTCCTCTTCCTCTGCCCATTTCTATTCTCTTCACCTCTATCCTCCCCGAACTTCCTCTTCCTTGGTTCGCTCAAATCTTTGGAAATTTTCGGATCTGGTTTCTCAGTTGTCTCTTTCTGTCTCATCAATTGGCCTTTCTTGTTTGAAGACGGTTTTTCCTGTGTGCGTATAGGTCTCTTCTTCTCTGCTGCATTATCTTTTACTGCTATATTGGATTTTGCTTCTTCTTTACTCTCTTCACGTGGTCCCTTCTTAAACCTGGCTGCATTCTCTTTCCTTGGACCAGTGTTATCCCCTTCCCTCGTTTTTCGTTTGTATTTATTGTCAGGTGCCTGTGCTTCGCCGTTCGCCTGCTGCTGATCAGATTCATTGTGTTTCTCGCGTTGCTGAAACTGCTGCTGCTTAGCTTCTCGTATCTTCAGCTTCTGGACATTATCAACAGCAAATTCTATGACAGGGCGGTGTTGAGGACCAAATGTCTCTGCAGAGATAACCAAAACGATTACCATAACATGAAAATTATTATTCTTGGACATTGCATCCTAAATCGTAAGCTAAAGTGATACATGTCTCATCCGATTGGTGAGATAACCATAAAATCATCAAATAGCATATCATTTGGAAAAAAGTACTTGAATTTCGAAGGAAATTTAGCTTTCAGCAAGATCAATTACCAGGATTGTTGTTAAGTACTCTCAGGGCTACAAGAGCATGTTCATGCTCCGTGAACTCAACAAAGGCAACTCCACGGGAGTAGTTCTTAGTATCAACTTTACCTTTCTTCTCATTTTGTAAGAACTTGATCTGCGTAGAAAACAAAGAAACTAGGTTCAGATAATAGAACTATGTTTGAATTGTAGCACAAAGGCGAATAGCTGACCTGTCGAATACACGGCTTCTGCTTTGTAGCTCGTGAGGTAACAGCATCAACTAAGAGCCTGTTTAGTTGCTTTGGATTCATGGACTTGGGCAAATTATAAATCACAAGCCTTGTCCGAGATACATGGAAGTTAGGAGACTGAAGCATTTTCATCTTGTTTTCATGCAATCTGCGAGGACAATCACATGCTCACTCTTCTCTCATCCCAAAGCACTAGACAGTAACATGCATATCTGAGAAAGTAAGAAAAGTTTACCTTCGTCGCTTGTCCATATCTTCCGCAGACACACCCTCAGCAGCAGGTGTATCATCAAGGATCTGACCTTCCTGTGGAAGTCAAAACAGGATGATATATTAGTTCGTATTTGAAAAGCAGGCAGATAATACAATTTCCCAGTATTTGTGAGGGAGAGGGAGAAGTGTGTACTTTAGCAAGATAAAGATTCCGATGGTCAACATTCTTCTCCTCTGTCTTTTTGAGTTCTATGTCCTTTGCAGCTTTCTTACCCACAGCTCTCATAACGTTTAGTTGCCTGCCTTTAAGAAGGACACCGACACCTGAGGCAGTATCGGCAGCTGAAATGGCTGCAACTGATGCATCTGCTGTTTTGAACTTGACAAAAGCAGTCCCTTCTGGCCGTCTGAGAAAGAAAACACAGGGAGAAAAAATGTAAAGCTTTGGGAGCTTGGAAATTTTTTGATGATTGAATGAATTTCAAAGTATATAAGGATACATACTTTGTGACCTTGTGGAGAACCAGGGATAAAGATTCAACTTCCCCAAATACTGTAAACCTCTGTTTGACTTCTTCCTTAGTAACATCAAATGGGAGGTTTCTTATAAATAAAGTTCTCTCAAAATCATCATTATCCTGCGTCTCTTTAGGAGCCACCACTTTAGTTTTACCGGATTTCAAAGGTTCAGATACACCAGAAGAGTCAGCAACTGGCTTAGTTGATGAACTTTTCAGTTTACTTTTATCCGATTCCTCTGTCTCTCCCTCAGGTGTAGCAGTAGAACCTTTTGAAGAAGCAAGCAAGTTCTTAAGAACCTTTCTGGCAACATCTGCTTCATCTTCAAAGTTCATATCGGTCCCAACATCTTTGTCCAGTGCATCTGATTCAGTCAGTTTGTTACTGCCGTCCTCATCATCATCAGTATCATCTCCTGGAGGAGGGTGGCTTTCTACAGCTTCATCAACCTCCTCCAAATCAACACTACTGTTTTCACTGTCCCCATCACTTCCTTCTTTGTCACCTGCCAAGGATCGCGTCAAAAAGTATGACGATCTGTTAGGAGGAGATAAAACAAAACTTCGGCCACTGACTGTATCTGTTTCCCTCATTTACAAGTTGAGTAAAAAAATTGTTTATAATTAACAAGTTTTTAAAAACTCCAGTGATAAAAGGAAAAACAATACGGTAACATACCATCTGCTGAAGCAGTAGTGGCATCAGCAGCACCATTGTAAATATTTTTAGGTACCGCCCAGTCTACAGCTATAGGCCTTTTACCAAACATGTGCCCATTGAACTTTTTAATTGCCTGAAAATGCAAAATTAATTAAGACAAGTGATCCGAATGGAGGATAACCAAATCAAGATACCCATGTTACTAGATCTTACATTTGCTGCATCTTTCTTACACGTGAATTTGACAAATGCAAAACCCTTAGGTAGCCTGCCAAAATATTACACCAAAATGAGGATAATATACAATGATTTATTCATAATCAAGAAATCACTCAGACGAGTTAGAACATACCCAGTTTCAAAATTTTTAGGAATAAAAACATCCCAGACAAACCCTACTGCTGAAAAGACCACTTTAATATCACTAGGTTTAGCCTGCAAAATTCAGAAAAATCCTTGAGAAGCAACGCATTTATTAATGAAATTGTAGAGATAACAAAAAAAAATTCGAGTTTTAAGAACCTGGAAAGGAAGATTTCGGATAATAAGTTTCCACTTCTGAGCCTTTGAACCCTGCCTCCAAATAAAATACCAATAAATTAGGAACTGATTCACATGCTAATCGGTTAACTTCCCAATAGAGCTACAGTGGTGAAAAGTAAATGATGTTCACCTCCCCACCAAGCTGACGAGCCCAAATGAGATTTCCCTTTACTTCTGTTTGATGTAATTTTGCAACAGCGGCACAAGCAGATTTGACACTCGTAAAGAGAACAGCTGATGCTTCTGCCCTGCATCCGTCTTGGGTAAGACCTGAAAAAGTAATAGTTCTTTTGCTTAATAAATGCATCATGAGCACAAAGTCTGGCATGCTCTTATAAGAAAACCAAATAAGTTTATAGCTACATGCCCACAGTAATTATTAACAAGAGAATAGAATGTCTTGCAAACTTTCTTCAAATACTAAAAAGGGTATGTGCACACAGGATTTATGACGTGCTATATATAACAAATAGACGTAGTTAAGTGAAGATATAAAGTAACAAGATAGAATTAAGCCACAAGATAAAGGACCGGGAGGCAACCAGCATCAAAAGAAAACTAATTAATGGAAAACATGAGCAGGAGATGCATTCCAACAGCGATATTTTAAAAATCAACCCCATAAACCTCGACTAGAGGAAGAAAGGTGTTTATACTTATCTTACGAACTTGTTATAGCTAATATAATCTAATAATCAACAGATATTCATGTCCCAATAGTGTTCATTGAGACTAGCCATTTTGTGCACTGACGATTTCGTATGCATAGATCACACAGCTTTGAAGGAAAATTTGACAGTGAACTCAGATTTTAACATCATTTACGAAATAAAAACCTTGTAGCTGATAAATATAACTAATAAACTTAGTTAGGGTATGCAAACAGGCCTTTGCCTCCATTTTCTTTACAAGATTCTTACCATTTTGTTGGAGCTCTTCTTTGGGTAGGGGATATCTGACAGAGCACACAGTGCCAATCTCTTTGACTCGACTATGGACTACCTCTGCCATCTCAGCATTAGCAAGCCCACCAAATATTACAGTTCTTGCAACTCTTCACCCATTTAAAAAAGTAAACATATATAAACAAGAAAAACAAGAACAACAAATCTTTCTAATTACATGCTTAATCTCAACAAAGGCAATAATAAATTCATTGAGGATATATATATCTAGACAAAAATCAGCACATTATTATAAAAATCATACCTTTGCTTATCTGAACATGTTTCTTTATCAGGTAAATCAACATGAAGCTTTGTTGGTCTTTTGCGCTCAATTGGCTTCTCTACTTGTTTGCGCTCAACTGGCTTCTCTACTTGTTTGCGCTCAACTGGCTTCTCTACTTGTTTGCGCTCAAATGGCTTCTCTACTTGTTTGAGCTCAATTGGCTTCTCTGCTTTTTTGCGCTCAACTGGCTTCTCTACTTGTTTGCGCTCAATTGGTTTCTCTACTTTTTTGCGCTCAACTGGCTTCTCTAATTTTTTCTCGGGTGGAGATACTGATGCAAATACAAATTTAATGATAAACTAGAACCTAACAAACTAACTTAGACTCAAAACCAAATGTAGGCAAGCTTATACCTTTCTCGTCTGTCTCAGGGATTGAAGTGTCCTTGTCACTCTGTCCCTGGGAATTATCAGGTACAGAGATCCCTGATTCGGAAAAAGTAAGAAAAATAGAAATGTTAGACAAGAAAAATTAATGTCAAAGGATAGGTGAATGCTGAGATAACAATAGGTGAATACCAACCTTCAGCTGCTTTTGTTCGACGCTCTTGAAGAGAAGGTCGATGTGCAGCCTGTTTAACAGTAATCCTACGGCCCCCAACAGTAGAACCGTTCTTCAACTCAATGGCACGATTAACATCTTCTTGTAAAGCACTAAAAGGAAGAAATTTGGGATTGTAAGAACCAATATCATCACTTTTCCCAGTAAGAAGATAGTTTTCAACAAGTGATTAGCTTACAATTTAACAAACGCAAAGCCGCGGTGTTCATCAGACCCTGCAAAATCAAACAAAGATCATCATTAGCTCCTGATAAGCATGATTATAACTTAAAAACTTCAATTTGTAGTGACATCAAATTCTCACCTTTATTTGTGACCAGAAAGCAACGCCTGACTGGGCCAACTTCACTAAAGGCTTCTTCAAGCTGAAACCATTTGAAGATTACACCAATAAGATTCAAAAATGTCATCGATTTACAGCTCTCCAATCCAAACACCGAATTTTCGATTCAAAAGGATCAACAAAGGTACCTGTGCGTTGGTGATGGAATAAGGCAAGCCAGAGACGCAAACAGTGGCGGCAGCGTGTGGAGATTTCTCTTCTCCATCTTTCCTCTCTCTCTTGTTTTTCCCCATTGATACCTTAAGACTGACTCAACCGAGAGATTACGATTAGGGTTTTTCACAATCTTATTTTTTGAGTTGCAGAGAGATAGAGGAAGAGCTGAGCTCAAGATGATGTGAAGAAGAAATCTAGGGTTTATCTATTAAATCACTAAACCCATGTTAACCGACTAATCCAGATAAAATTACTCCGAATCGAATGGTACGATTTGGGTCGGTTCAATTTTTCGGTTTAGTTTATTTATTTTACTATTCTTTTTTGGCATTAGTGATCGGTTTTATTTTACTGTATTTTTATAAACTCAACAAAAGTGTATATAATTGAAAATTCAAATGAATATAAACTCAAAATTTTTACTAGAAAAGTGTTTCAGATTCAAAAGAAAACAACCAATAGAAACCGGAATCTCGTTGAACCATCAAACGAGATTCAATTTCAATTCGGTTCATCTCTTAAACCCAAATGTCTACAAAATATAAAAACTTAAAAAAGTATGAAAATATTATGTTATCATCTAATTGACCAAACGAAATATCCGGTTTAAACCGGTTATAATCGGTTATCAAATCAGTTTACCTTTGTGTATAAACACTTGATATCTTCCTTCATCTTGGTCGTTTCAAGAAACGCATCACCGGAGTGATCAGCATCAATGGCTCTAAACCCAAAATCCTCTCTTCCTGATCCAACATTCCACTCGAACCACATCTTCGACATCATCTCTTTACGCGTACATGTTTCGTAGTTCTCTTCCTCTGGTGAATCCGCAGCTACGAGCTTGTACGCATATACTTTCCTCTTCTGTCCTGGTCTATAAGCTCGAGCCACGGCTTGCTGAGTCACTGATGGGTTCAGATGAACATCAAGAATCAGAACCCGTGATGCACCCACTAGTGATATTCCTTCCCCACAAGCTTTGATCGATCCGAAAAACACTTTAGCCTCTAGTGAATTGTTGAATCTCTCCATTGACCATTCTCTCTGTTCATTGCTTGAATCACCTGTGATTGTGAACATCTCTTTCCCTAAACGCCAACCTTTCATTGAGCTCATGAGTCTCTCGAGAGTCTTTATTGGAACAATGTATTGGCTAAACACCAAGAGCTTCTCTCCTGTTGATTCACACAGAGCTAAGAGGTTGAGGAAGAATTTCATCTTCACCCCATCTCTCACATTGATCTTTTTCAGCATCTTGTCCAGCTTCATAACTGTTGTATTGTTATCAGAAAAACCCTTTTCCCCGTTGGAAGGGTTTTCCTCCAAGAAAGATTTGAGCTTTGGGTGTATATACAAAGCAGCACCAAGAGAGATCTGCTTGAACAGTTCCATTTTCCTCAGACCTTTTACTTCATCTCTCTGAATTGAGCTCAGGTTGAGCATGACAGTGAACTCACTAAGCCCCGGAAGCAAGCCGCTAAAATCTGCTTTGTGATAATGCAAGATATTACGGGTCATTTCGCGTAGATCCTTTATCAAGCTGGCTTTGGCAGAAAAGTTTGTACTCCTCTGTAATGTAAGCTCTACTGCAGCAAAGAAAGTCCCCTCGATACTACTACTACTCTGGTTCACCTGTTTTCCTCTTGGTATCTCTGCCTTGCTCATGATACGAGAAACAATCTCCCGAGTTCCAGGGCGCTTCAAGAACTTGGGACGAACAAGATCCAAAATGTTAAACACTTCTTCAACGTTGTTTTGGAACAAGGTACCTGTGAGAACCACCTTTCGACGAGTCTTGACACGAGCAAGCGAACTAAGCATGTAGGTCTCCTTATTCCTTGAGGTATGACCCTCATCAAGTATAAGCAACGTTGGCTTCTCAAGCAATATCAGCTTACAATCTTCTGAAGCTGCCTCAAAGTTATCATCGCAGATGATCCTCGTAAACTGTTGGTAACCAAGAAACAGAATGCTTCTCTCCTTGATCCATTGCCCCAAAACCTTCAGTTGCTGCTTCCGTGATTCTGCTTTCACGCTGTAGAAATCAAGCAGGGGAATCTTCTCAACTTCCCACAAAGTAAACTCTCTCTTCCATGACTCTATGATCCCCTTTGGTAGCACAACCAATGGTCTAGCCTGCGGATCCATAGCCATGAAACTCTGCAGAAAGCTGATGAGCAGAAATGTCTTGCCTGATCCCGGAGCATGAGCTAATATGCATCCACCTGGCTCATCTGCTGCAAGGTTGTTACATAAAAATCTAAATCCTTCAGTCTGGTGAGGCCTCATCTCCTGATCATGCCATGGGTGAATGAACATTTTTTCTCCCAAAATGTTTGTATGAGAAGACTGGATTCCTGAGAAATCCCTGCTCGTTTCCCCATTTTCTTTTTCACGCATATAAGTTCTCCTCGATCTCTTTTGCTACACCAGGAAAGAAAGTAGATTGAACTTCTGAATATTTGTAACAAAATCAATATATTTCAGACACAGTTATCAGTGATCACTAACCTTGTTGAACACAACCTCAATCATGCTCTCAATTGGTTTCTTGATAAGTCCACAAACACGACACACTTCTCCAATATCGTCCTTGCAAATGAAGGAATGGTCACAGTCTTCGATTTGTTTGTGATCATTACTTTGTGAATCCTCCACCGTTACCTAGCCATGAACATAGGCAAAGATCAGCGGAAAACGCTGGACAGAGAAGCAGACACCGTACCTGCTCCAGAACTCGAATCTATATGCAAATTAGAGGTGGTCTTCTATTCACTGAAAATGCTTACCTTAATTGATTCTTGAGCAAAAGCCATCTTCCTCCAAAGTTCTTCTTCTTCTTCTGCATCCACATATAGACTTTGATTGTCAATATCAGTAGAATTCCTCGATGAATCCTCCTCGTCATAACCTTGTGGACTCGAGTCAGATCCTGAGCTATCTCCATTCTTCACAACAATCACTTCCTTGAGCTTCTTCAGCCTTTTTTCTAGAGGCTGAAAAATGCAAAACGAGATCATAAAGATTTAAACTTGGCAACAAAAGATGAAACCATATAATAAACAAACATTAATTTGAGTAACTGATTCTTGAGGCAACTCGTCATCTGAATCGATGATAAGATTATGAGAAGACTTGGCTCGTTTGTTGTCTTGTCTAGCTTCGATATCTTCCAATGAGATGGAACCATTCAAATATTCCTGTCTCAGCTTACAAAGTCTCTTTACATCATCAGCAAGACGTCCGTATAAACCATCTTCAAGCCCATCAAGGAGATTCGGTAGACAGAATGGGTCAGGACGCTTGGCAAGTTCTTCTTGAGTAATGCTCCTGCTACGTGACCTTAAATTCCAAGCTGTGAACATCATCAATAACGAGTAAAAATTAGAAGCAGAAACAAAAGGCATCAGCACCAAAATGGGTTTAATTTCTTCAAACAAACCCAAAAAAGAAACGATTTTTTTAGTTGAAAATCTCAACCACTAGGAAAGCTACAGCCAGAAATGAACTTAGTGGAAAACAAAACCCCATGTATGATACAATCAAAAACATAATTGAATCAACAGATTCGGTTTAGCTTTAGAAATCATGCAAAACCCATTTGGCTTTTTAGATTTGCACACTCAAAAGTCTGAATCTTTGAACTTTCCATAAACAGAGAGACTAATCTTCTTCTTTGTCACACCATTGAACAACAAGAGAGGTTACAGAAGAAAAAGAAACGAGTGTAAGTAGTATATAAACGTACGCGTCTCTCTCGGCTTCGAAAATGAAAACTGATTAGTACCCACCATGTTTGATCTTCGCTAAACAGAGCTCCTTAAATCAAAACTACGACTCCAAACATGTTAAAGACTAGAAAGATGCAAGCTTTATGCATGAATCAGAGAGATTTCAAGCAAAGAAGACAAATAGATCTACTTTTTTTCTGGAAAAACTGAAGCGTCTTTTTGTTTCCCATAATAGTAATTAGTCATGGTGGCAAAGTGGCAAAGGAGAGAGACAAGAACAATGACGGTTTCGGAAAGTCAATAAGACAAAACTATATATCTACATCTATAATATCTATACACTTCAACTTGCTCTCTACTCTACTGTATCTTTGTGTGTAAGATATATATGAATGTGTTCTTCAAACTTATGCTTAGTGTACTCATATTTTGGTGGACACATGGTTATGTCTATCTCTCTTACATATTTTTCTATGTTTGAATAGAAATGAGCTATATACCTTGGACAAAAAAAATGATCTATATACATACATGTGCTAATCTTTTTACAAATTGGTGTTACATGATTCAGTGTCGTTCTTTCGGGGACATCCAATAAAAAAAATGATTATGTGCTAATACTTCAATTGGTGTATTAGGGATTCCCTAAATCAAAAAGTTTTAAATTTTGACGGTAAAGAAGAAACTAACTAACCGTTTCGATCTCTATAAAAAGCTAATAAAAAAAAAAAATGAACGCCTTTAAATAATTAGTTTTTGTGGGAAGATTTAAAATACCGTTATGTATATATATAACCTAGCATATTAATTATTTTTATTTGATATATTTGAATCATGTTTATGGTCAATTTTGGAATATTTTCACATAAAGTGACAAATAGTTTCACCTTCACATATATGTCCTTAATATCTGGTTAGATATGTTCTTCACCTTCACATAGATTATATATTTTTTAATTATACATATCAAATTTAACCTTAGTCAAATTTTAACCCAAAAAAAACACCCTTAGTCAAACACTCAATCCTATTAAGTTTTGAAATTGTTTTGGCAAATTATTCAAACATCACTAGTCATTTTCCAATTTTCATACTTATTTACCTAATATAGACTCGTCAATATGGTAATACTATTTTATTTTTTCAACAGCTAGTATAAAATTAAAATTATACTTTTATTTAATAAAGCAAGAATTGCTCGTTGAATACAAATATATTCAAATTATATTTAATTATAGGAAATAATATTAAGAAAGTGCATCAGACGACAACAACCAAAAAAAAAAAAACTTCTTCATTCTTCAACTTGTTTGTGATCATTACTTGGTAAATCCTCCACTGTTACCTAACCAAGAACATATGCAAAAAAAGTCAGCCGGAAACTCTAACCAGATATTCAAGAACTCTAATCTATATATGCAAAGAGAGCTATGTGATTGACTGAATTAAAATGTAAAAGAAGTAACCATAATTGATTCTTGAGCAAAATCCATCTGCCTCTAATGTTCTTCTTATTTTTTTGCCTCTACATATAGAGGAGTTTGATTGTCATTATCAATAGAATTCCTCGATGAACCCTCCCCAACACAACCTTCTTGAAGACATCCTGAGCTATTTCCATACATCACAACATCATAAGAACTGTTTCGAACAGCATTACTAGTAGAAGCCGAGCCTATAGTCAACTTATCATTAGCATAAAACCAAGGCTCATCATCATCCACAACAATCACTTCCTTGAGCTTCTTCGATCGTTTATCATCTGGAGGCTGAAAAATAATGCAAAACGTGATTATAAGTATTTACTAAACAAAAGATGAAATCAAATTAATCAACAAACGTTAAAAGCTTACAATAACTGATTCTTGAGGCAACACATCATCTGAATCGATGATAATAATATCAGCAGACTTGGCTGGTTCGCTGATAATAATATTAGTAGACTTGGTTGGTTCGCTAATAATAATATTAGCAGACTTGGCTGGTTTTTTCTCTTCTCTAGCTTCAATATCTGCCAGCGAGATATAACCACTCGAGTAGTCACGTTTCAGCTTACAAAGTCTCACAACATCATCAACAAGCAATCCGTATTTACTATCTTCAAACCCATCAAAGAGATTAGGTAGATAGAATGGGTCAAGGCGCTTGGCAAGATCTCCTTGAGTAATGCTCTTGCTAAGTGGATTTGGAGGCCAAGCTGTTCATCATCAATCACGAGTAAAAATTAGAAGCATAAACAAAAGGAATCAAACATTTACACCAAAAATATTTTTTTCATTTATTCAAACAAATCCAAAAAAAGAAAATATAGAAGACCTTAAGTAGATTGGTTTTCGCGGGAATATTTAAAATACCGTTATGTTTGTATCATCTAACATATTATTCGATAATTTGTATAACATGAACTATGGTCAATTTCGAAAGACCATAAACATGATGTACAAAAAGAAAGAACATGAAACATGCTTCTTCTTCAAATCAATTGAGATGGGCTCTTACACATCTACAAGTACTATTTTTTTTTTCATGTTATCCCTTCTACTCTTCCAATATAAAAATTTAAGATCCATATTGTATAGATGATTTATGAATAAGAGTCTAATTAAGATTCACATTGGTGATGAAAAACAAAAAAGAAGGGGATTATACAAATAAGAACATCTCTTTATTTCTAATACTTTTTGAAAAACAATAATAAGAAAAAGGACATTCTTTAAAAAGAATGGAGAATATTGTATGTAGACACAAGATCATAAATATATCTATAAAGAAGAAACAAAATCAGATCTGCATTTGCAGCAAACAATGTGTGTGTGTGTGTGTGTTGTGTATGAATTCATATAACATTGGATAACAATGATCCATACCTTTCTTTTGTGGATTTTGTTGATTAGCATCCATTGAATCAAGCAGAAGATTCAGAAATTTTTCTTAGTTTTGTTTGGAATGTGTTTGTTATCAAGAATCAGAGAAAACAAAAACTTTTTGATATAGAAAATGATGTTCTTGACTCATTTATTTATATCATAAAAAAGGAACTAAAAATGCAATTACTTTACCAAAAACGAAAAATATGATATAAGTAAATAAAATTTATAAAATTAGTATAAAATGAAAAATATAATAATAATAATAAGAATAATATTAATAATAAAGAAGTATAGAATAAGATGTTTAAGCTAGCTACTTTTTGTTTCTAGTTTGTTAATAATAATACACACAAAAAACAATTCATAAACTTCTACCAAAAATTAGAACTAATAAAATACTAATTTATTAATTAATTTATTGTTAACAACGTAACTTCAAACGATTGGCGCGAACATTTAAATGACTTATAATTTTAAACAGTTTTGTGGGCAATATTCAAAAATATCGTTAATATTACGATATTCACTAAGTTATTTTATTAGTTATTTTTCAAAAATCTATGAGTGTAGTATTTTTTATTTATCATTGGATTTAATATATATATATATATATATATATATGAG
>Ga0041059_1002230_pt1 | contig 14703 bp, 8 predicted proteins | sample AraColnosormetaG_FD_56232 | JGI IMG/M metagenome (GOLD analysis project Ga0041059, IMG submission 56232) | Arabidopsis roots microbial communities from North Carolina, USA - Col MF nosort | ecosystem: Host-associated > Plants > Roots > Unclassified | place: USA: North Carolina | collected 2013-09-02
ATATATATATATATATATATATAAATAAAAATATTATAATACCCATAACCATATGGATCTAATTTCTTATAATTTTCTATTAAAAAAAAAATTGTTTTCAAAAGTGTGTACAATTTCATAGAATTCTATCTTTTAGATTAGAAAGTCAATTATAACAATAAAATAAAACATTCAATTTATTATATAAAAATTCACCGGTAGGCATAGATTGTTCTCTAAATTTATTAATAAACTCATTTACTCATAACTATGTAACGACTTGTATGAGGTTATCTAAACCTGCAATAAAACACTCAAGAGATACACTAATTAAACTAATCTCTAAATACAACATAGCTACTTATCAATCATTTTCAATCAATGGTCAAATGTTAAGAAAATAAAAGGAGATGATAAGCTAATCAAATCTAGAAATAAAGTACATATTTGCAAATTGGCCAGGTTACAAGAACTGACGGTAATAAATGGCCAAAATAGAACTACGAGTCAGTAAGTAATGGTTAATGAGTGGAAAACGAAAAAAAAAGAAAGAAAGAAAGAGAGGCAGTGGAAGTGAGAGTAGGGGATTGACTTATGCGTTGGATGTTTTTATTCAACGATTAACAGTGATCAAAAGATTTGGCAGTGCAATGAAGTGAAAAAAATGACTGACTACACCTATTACTGTTCCTCCTGCTTCAGCCCACGTGCGTGCATGTGTCTATCTATAATCATCATCTGTGTTCGTGTAGGTTTTATGTTTCGGGTTTTTATCTAAATTGTCACAATTAACTATTTTGTTCACCCTATTTTATTTTATCAATCAAAACCTGTTATCTAATAAATAAATAAATTTATTTTATTATAAAATTTAATTTCTAACCACACTTTAATAAACCTAAACTGATATATAATTTTATTTAATTATAAAATCTAAATTCTAATTCTATCAATCCAAACTGATACATAATTTTGTTTTGGTGACATATGAATTTTAATAGTTAAATAAGTTTAAGTTTTTGATTAGATGGTAAATTCTTATTAGCATGAATAAAAGGAGGTGAACATTTTAGTTTATTTTTAGCGGTGAACCAAAATATTTTTTATTATTAAGTACCTAAACAGATCGATAGATCTACTTATAAGTAAATATATGTAGAAATTGAATTTCAGTTTTTTTTTAATTTTTATGTATTGACATTTTGGCGATTTTCACGCTAAATATAATTTTAGGAAAATAATCATTGTTTTCATAACTTATTTTTTTGAATTATGAAAACTTGAATTTAAATTACAGTGATGGTAGAAAGTTGAAAACCTAAGACTATTTTAAAGATTTTACATTCATAAGGATATTGTGATTTTGTTTATATAAAATGATTATTAAACTGAACAAAAGAAATTGACAACCTAGATAAAACATATCTAGTTGATGTTATTGTTGAATTAGTATCTTTTAGAACTTTATTGCATTCTTATTAACAGTTAGAAACTGTGATTATTCCATTTTTGAAAAGACCACCAACCAACCATCTCCTTTAATTAACATAAATCATCTACAGTAAAAATTATGTATTAATTTAAAAAATTAAATTCATATATTATTGTTGCCCACAGTTATATAGGGAGCAATATTTCATATGTGGAATTATATTGTTTTTGTTTTTTCTGAGGTATAAAGGTTCAATTTTTCCAATAAAAAAATCGTTATTTTGAAAGTATTTACAGTTCTTTTGACAAATGTTAAACATTACCAACATAAATTTTATCTTTGCTATTTTATATAAAAACATGCATATTTATTGTCATTATCAATTTTTCCTAGATCTTACAAACTGATATTTTAAAGATAAAATACGAAATATAAATGTATCTTTAATCACCCTAAAAATGATTTAGTTTTTTTTTTAATACTACTCTATATAGCCCATTTCTTACAGATAGAACATGTATTGACTAATTAGACTCAAAATACGCATAAGATAACTAAGAAAACAAATTTTTATTATCTTTTAGTGGGTTGGCAATAAGTGTTTAGGTGGTAAAGAATAGACAATTAAGTAAGAGAAAAAGAAAATAAATGACTGCACAGTAACAAAATAGTGGTTCAATAATTGTTGGTTTCTTAAGAACATTATTAGTAAATGTGATAAATTGTAAAAATTAAAATAGATGTCCTTATTATATGAAACACAAGATAGAAATATGAAACAAAACCATCAAAAAGGAAAAAAGAAAAACAAAATCAAGTATCCAACTTATTGATTTTAGTATAATACTCTAGTCCAAAAAACAAAATAGGTATAATACTCAAAATACTGCTAAAATTCTTTGTCTTTTCAAAACATACAACAATTTATTTTAGAAAATGTTTTCTATATTTGCAGGAAAACTTTGTATAGATTTTTTTTCTTTTAAAAAAGTTTTTATAAAGTTGAATTAAGAATAGAAAATAGTTCTGATATTTAATTTTTATTAAGACAAATAACTCAATTTTTTTAACTATTTTTAATTTATTTATTGGTCCATTACCTTTTTTATCGTCTTTTTATTGGCATTATTGTTCCAAGTTAAACCCAACTAATTCGGACATGGGCAGACTATTTGGTAATAATTTGTGCAAACTTATTACTTCAGATGAAACACATGGAACAAAACTTAAAAGTCCAAGTAATCTGTTTTGTTTTCAATCAAACCTAACCTAGAACTTATGCGAGTTTATGTCCTAAGATCCTGATCATCAACTACCCTACGCACTACAAGCGGAATCTTTTTTTTTGCCTCAAAAACTAACAAATTACCAAGTTAAATTTAAATAGCCATACAATGGTTTAACTGTCTATTTTTTCCACTTTGGTATCTCTCTCTTACCCGATTCATAAAAACTACAAAGCACAGACTTCTTATACCATCCAAAGATCACTAATCACACACCGAAAATACAAAACATATTATAAGAAAACAGAAGAAGAAAAGACGTTTGGTTTAGTGTTTCACTTGTTGACAAAAAAAGAAAAAGAAAGGAAAGACTTTAGACTGTTGTCATTGCTGATTTGCATGTGAGAGAGGTAGAGAGAGAGAGAAGCATTGGGCCAGACAGAAAATACAAGTCCCCCGAGAGATGCGCGCTACAAAAGGAGAGATGGGACATTTATAGACGGACCCCATCTTCTGTCAGAACTCTATTCACATCATCATCAATTCATCATCATCATTTATTACAATTTTTAAAAAATATTCAAAAACCTATATTAAAAAAAAGAAAGGTATAATCAACAAATGGGAATCCAAGACTTTTTGGTGGGTGGTCTTTTTTCTTGCACTATTTGAAGAAGTAGAAGTGCCTTGGGCTAAACTTCGATGGATCCTCTTGCTCTTGTTTTTGGTTATAAATGGAGTTGACATATATAATATATGCATATATCCATGTGTGTGTATATATATATATATATGATATACATGTGCTATGTAAGATAGGAGTCCATGAAATGATGGTCTTTGGCTTTCTCCACTCGATACCTTTCCTCTTTTTACTTTTGCCTTCAGCCTTCCTCCTTTTGTTTCTTTCTGCAACAACTCCAATATGATGCTCTGATTCATTTCGTGCTTTGTCTGTTGAGTTGTGGAATCCCTAACATTGTATTCTCGTATGTTACACATACCGGATTTACCGAACCGGCCAAGTTTAAGTATAATAGTAACATTAGTTTAAGTAAAGTTCTACATTTTTGACATAGAAGATTTACGCACTTTCATCAAATCACTTTTTGTTAACATATTTGATTTATGAATTTCCCATGCAATAGAAGTTTCAAAAATCTTAAAGTATTTTGGTAATAACTTCTCTCTTACATGGTTGGCCAACTTTAATTTAAACTATTGCACCATGCATTATTCTTTCATCTACTTACGAGACATGCAACATCTTATACATATGAATAACTTTCATTTAAGCCAACAAGGAAGCAACTTCATTTTTCTAGAAGCATTACACTAGGACTAAAGTTGAACTACAAGGAGGCCACACATGAATAGTACATGCTCTATTAGAAAAGTATTGATACTGAACAATGTAATCCAATGAAAAAGACAGATAGACTAGTGAAGGATTCTACAACTGAAGCAATGTAATAAAATGAAAAGAAAAAAAAAAACCAAGAAGAACAAGCGATGGATTGTTAGTTTGTTACCACTTAGGACATAGTAATGAAAGGAGATCATACTTTATAACAGAAAAGATGGAGCAACTATAAACCGACATGTAGACAAAGGCATGATGCTGTTTGTCTTGTGATGCAATTAATATATGTAATATAGTATTATCGTGGAAACATATCATTCACATATTTTAGCTATCTTTTTTTTTGTAGTCCATGATTTCAATCTATACAACTGCTAAGCATATTATTTATTGATGTGAAAGAGAAGCTAAACAACCCCTTTTTACTTTGCTTTTACCTAAATATAGGTAGAACATTTTTTTAATATATGTACTAAGCATACAAAATAGGACTACAAAATTTATCTATTATATATGGTTATGTTGATTTGAAAATTAAAATAAAGTAAAAGACATTCTAGTAATTACCAATCAGAGAATATTTTGGCTTATTGATTAACATAGTAATTAAGATTTTGTGAAAAGCTAAAGAATCTAAATATGTTTTGGCCGACAGATAAAGACAAGGACGTAAGCCTATTAGATTAAACGCATTCAACGGTCAAAACTAGTGTTGTGTTTTAATATTAGGATTTAGAGTGCATTATGAATAACAAAGATAGAATTGAATATGCAACCAAAAAGGTGAAAGAAAGTAAACTCTAGTTTGATTGATTACTTCTATAAGTGGTAATCAAGAGCAAGGGACACAACACAAGACATGTAAGTAAATAATAGAATGGGGTTAGATTTAAGGAGACGAAAAAAAAAGATGAGAGGTCAATTATTTTTATGTGACGACAGAGATACTAACAAACTGGGATCTGAAAGTTACCAGACGAAGGAAAAGAAAAGAGCTTTTTAGAGACTGCCTCCTCTTCTCATCACTCCCACTTAGTCTAGTCCCAAGGACTGTCCTTTACTGTTCCTCTCTATCTTTTTATTTATTATTGCATTTACTATTTTTTTCCTAATATTGTTATATATTTTATAGATTCATTGGCCCACATTCCACATTCCATATTAAATTAATTTTAGTGCAAAACGGAAAAAAAGAAAAGAAATGAAAACTGTTTTTGTTTCTATTGAGTTAATTTGGTAAATGGTGATGAGAATATTTGTTTTTAAGAAAATAACAAGTTGATGTTAGCTAATAACAAAGGATGTTGACAAAGTTTGAGCTAAATTTTAGCATTATATTTATTAAAAGTTTTTTTTTATAAGAAAATTATAATTCTTCTGTTATTTATAAATTAATGTTTCAGGTTTTTCACACTAAATAAGAAAAAATAATTTTTTATATTTTTTATTTTTTTACTAGTTTAATAATATTAGTTTCTCTAGTGTCTTCTTTCTATTGGTCACAACTTTAAATAATAATGACGTTTTTCACTACATCAATATTTGAAGAACAAGAATAAAACCCAAAAAATAAACTACGCAGAAGAGAGGGATTATGTAACAAATATTAATTTCGATACAAGTATATTTTACTAAATATAATAGCATAAAATATAAGCATTTAGCGGAAACGTAGACAAAAATGGAACAACCGGAAGAGACACTTGAAATCTACTACAAATATTCTTTTCCTCTCCAGTAGCTAGGCTCAAAGGTAACAACGATCATGCACAAAGAGAATCGAAGGTGTATAATTTGGTCAACGACAACATATCATCCTAGTACACATCATAAACTAGTGTGTATTAAATAACTAACATCTTCACTCTTAACATTATAATCTTAGTATCTTACACACATACTTAATCCTTTGATCACACATGTGTACTTAGTTTTTCAACCAATGTAATGATTTGTCCAATGATTATCTATAGCCTCTATACCTTCAAAAAGATAAGGAAACATGATTAACCATAGAAGTGTAATAATACAATCTATTGACAATAAACACAATAAAAAAGGATCCCTAAGATCAAACTAATCAACCCAATCACAACCATCACGTCATATTATCTATTTATGACCATAACGTCACACGACTCACCTTCTCTAGCTATTCAGGTCCGGGATATTACCAGTCTCCTGATGAAGTAAAATCCAAGCTAGTTTAGACAACATAGCAATGCAAAGACTTCCCTAGTAGCGGACCGCTTCTATGTGGGAATACGAAGATATGACAGGCTAAGCAAAGACTTCCCTAGTAGCAGAGTCAAGTTCAATTCCATAAAATTCAAGCAATTTGTTTTTTTTGATAATACCCTATCGGCTGATCCGGTCAGTCTCGATAGGAACACACCGAAATACTACAGACTGGACTTCTCCCGATCCAGGTAGAATTAGGCCACTACACCAAACAATTTTTTTTTATAACAATTAACAATCATATTCACAAGTTTTTATTGCAATTGTATTAAACAATCAAAAACAAAGACATAACATAACTTTGTGTACATATGTTACATGCTCCACAAAAAACAAATCACCACCCAAATATTAAATGAAAAAGGAAAGGATACACAAACATCACAAAGAAGAGAGATCAATGGAGATAACAAGTGGAGTGTCTCCTTTTTCGACAACGAACGTTTTGAGAACAATCCCAGCTGGAGTACAAATTTCGACGGCATAAGTCCCATGGTAGCCTCTGAATGTGAACTCTGACTCATCATTGATGATCCCATATGCATGAGATAACCATTCTTGTTTCACCTCTAAAAATCTTTTTCCGGCTTCGTTTACTTCTCCTTCTCCCTCCACCAGATTCGCGTTCTCTCTACTCATAGATAGCTCCCAGAACCCCCATAACATTATTCCTATTAACATCAAATATGTATCCCAAAATATAAATATCTTATTAAGATTCTCACATACCAAAAAAAAAAACGATTCTTATATAAATTTATTGATACTGAAAAACGAAAATGCAAATTAAATGACTTGAGAAATAACTTTATATCATTTCTCCACCAAACATTTCATTTGAGATTAAATAAACAAAAAGATGAATATGCAGTAAATAGCGCATAATGTATTGTATAGTCAAATTTCTGACCTCTTATTAGCAGAAACAATAGATTGCAAATTATTAAATAAGTTGGCTTTTAAAACTAACTTAAATTTTGTGGATGTTTTCAATTATCTTGAAATTTTATCCAATAACACACTATTTTCTAAGATATGACACTAATTTTTATATAACATGAAAAACACTATTTATTTACGGTTTTGTCACCCCATTTCTTAGTACCCTCTCTGTTCCTTTTTATTTGATAGTTTGGAAAAACACACATATTAAAGTAAACATATTAAAGTTGATTTTAAATATATTTTTTTTTGTCTTTTACAATTTCATATAACCTATAACCAATAATATTCAATTATTTTTTATTAAAATTTACAATTCATCAATTATCTTGAAACAAATGTTTTTTCTAGAAAATCAAATAAAAAAGAACAGAGGGAGTATAATTTTGGTTCCCTATTTAGCTATATAACAAACTAACCCATTTCTATTTTACTAATTATCTTTTAAAAATATCTTACATCTAAGCTTTTGAATTTTAATTTGGTTAAAATCCTAACAAACAATTTGATAGAAATACTAAACTAGTAGTAATAATTAGGTATATCTAACTTGTGTAGTAATTTAAGAAAATATATATATGAAATTGGGAAAAATGAAGTAAATGGTACCTTCAACTGAAGGGTGAGCAAATGCTTCCCACAACATAACTTCAAGATCCTCTCCCCTAACATATTCATTACTCGAAGAGACATCAAGCTCTGTGAACCAAATGGGACGACCAAGAACAGAGAGCATATCAAGAGCAGAACAAACAATAGCTCCAACAGGACTATCTATATGTCCTTGGATCCCAATCCCTCCTACAGTTGCTCCTTGAGCTTCCAAATCAAGTACAAGTTTTATATACTTCTCGGGAGACGAACGCGGGTCATCCCCGTCCTCAACATGATAATCGTTAACGAAAAGCAAAGGAGATGGATCAAGCTTATGTGCAATATTGAACATGAGTGCTCTTACACCTTTTCCAAGTCTATCTTGATAGAAAGAACCATGAAGCATCTCGTTGTTGACATCATAGTGCTTGAATTTACCTTTGTACCGCGTCAAAAGATCCGTGAGACGCTTTTGTACCGCGTTCATAAGATCGGTTTTGTTAAGCTGGCGAACCCATGGCTGAACTGTGGATTCAACTTCCCAGAAGATACAATGTCCTCTAACGTTTATGTTGTTGCCAATGCAGAGATCTAACATGTCGTCTGCGTCTTGGTAATTTACCTTTCCACGTTCCGCTTCTGTCGCGTACCATTTGAGCTCGTTTCCGAACACTGCCCAGTTAAAGTTCTTTGTGAAGAAATCTACAAAGTCTTCATTGTCTATGTCTGTTCTGTTGATGCATGTTCCTACTGGGAAACTGTTGTATGTTTGTTTCACTTTCACTATGTAAGGAAACAAATCAAAGGATTCGTCGTCGTTTAGTCCTGAGAATTTCAACACGATGTCGCGCTTACGTACCTACCAAGTAACAACATTCTTGAAGTCATTAACTTATTAAAACTGTATAACTAAGAGAGATTTGAAGAGAATATGAACCTCATCAACTTGTCTTTTGAGACATCTGACACGTTCTCGACGATCCACGGGGAAAATCTGCAGAGCCGCGATCATCAAATCAATGCCAGCTCCAGGACCTTGAACGTAAACCATAACGTTTTGTGGCTGTTTCTCTAGCCTAAAAGATCCGGCTATTTCATGCCATGTATCACCAACTGTGACCTCGACTTGTCCTCCGTTGACCCATTGGTTATCGACGCTAAGTGCAATGTTCACATTCTGAGGACTCATACTACTACCACTTACTCCCACACCAAGCTTGACCCAAGCTGAGATTTGATATGTCAAGAAGAGTTTGATTTTATCGGTTATCATCTGAGCAGGACCCATCCAAGTCTGCGTTCTGTTAGTCACAACGATGTAGTTTCCACCTAGAGGTTTGTGAGGACCTAGCGTGTCTCTCGCCATTGGAGGCAGAGTGCGCGGAGCGCCTTGTCCAACACTCAACTTGCAGTTCCCTAGAGTGAACCATGGTTTAGTTCCCCCATCTAAAACTTCACTGTTTTCGACTATATTGACTCCGAAACCAGGATTCTGCCAAACAAAACAGATTAGTATCCCCATAAGAACCATCAGTCTAGTGTCATTTAGTTTAGTTGGTAAAGGGACTAAACCTCGTAGAAAGGAGGAGGCGATGGACGATTCCTTTTAGCATGTTGAACAACTAAACTGTTGAGAAGAATGTCAGCTCGTGGAGGTGGACCTTCAAGGTATAGTATTACTCTCGATGGCGAACCATGGATTACAAATTTACCCTTCAACTCCACCCAGTTCTTATCTGTTGCTTGAACACTAATATGATTCATTGACATACCAAACTCTATCAGTATAATGAATTTATATCAAGATACTTATGTAATGGAGAAGATGAAAAAAGGTGAAACCTACTTGGCAATGACTATGTATTGTTCACGTTTGTTTGCGTTTAAGACCCAGAGAGTCGCTTGTACTGTTGCACTTGTGACATTGTTGCCAAATATTCGAACTACCGCTGTTACTTCATACACACGCTTCCTCCTGAATCTTCCTGAAATCTCTTGTTGAATCCCATTCCATGTGTCTTTACGCTGCGTTGCTGCTGCGAAAACTTTTCCCGAGAGCGGTACGATCTTCCCACTGTCCATGGATTCGTGTAAGACAATCTTGCACGCTCTTCCAGTCCAGTTGTTTAGGCCATCCTCAAAATTAGGGTTTAAGATGATCTTCTCCTGCTCTTCGTTAGTGTGATTCTGCCAGACGTAAATACAAAATAACTCTAGTTAGCTAGCTTGTAGAAACATTAGCGCACTATTGTTAAGAAGAAGCTTAAATATCGACAACCTTATCATTATTATCATCACTTGTATGGTTCGTATTTGTATTCTTCTCCATAGCAAGTTCCAAGCGAAGAAGATTAAGTACACACAAAAAGAAGATAATTGTTAAAAAGCTTTTGAGGTTTTAGTTTTTTTGGTTGGGTTGAGGAACTTGCTCTGATATATATATATATATAATATATGCTTCTATGTCAAAGACAGAACATAGAGAGTTTCAAGTGAACTCCAAGACAAGCAAGAGCTAGACACAATACTTTGAAAAAAATAACATTATTGATTTTGTGATTTGAAGAAGAAAAAGAGAAACTACAATTGCTTTGTCTTAAACCCAGGAAAGTGTAGTTTGCTTGAATTAAAATAGAAGGCTTCAATTGTTGTCATAGACAACCATGTGAAAGAACGAAAGAATTCAAAGCTGAAGCTCAGGTTTCGTTTTCCTACTTGTGTTTATTAAACCTTACAATGCAAGTAAACCTATTTTTTAAGGTTTCAAAATGGTTTCTATCCTCAGAAGGTTCACATTGATCTAACCAAATTGTTGTACTAGATAAGGTTTAAAAGCTACTTTATATAAAAGAGTCAATAATCAACAATTTGTGATGTAAATTTTGTAAGATTACTCATAAAAGAGTGCATCCAAAACTGATCCAAACTATAAACTCCAAGTTTCAAACAAACTAACAAGGACATGATCAAAAGATAAGAGCAGATTAAAACCAAAAGAAATGACATTTATGGTCAAAATAGTACAAAGCCAACCAAATCAAAAGATAGAAGCAGTCACAAAGTGAAGCCATGCCCATATGAGTAGTGTGTGACATAAGGTCTATTCACTTTTTGATATGGTGACATTGTAGTGAGATTCAGACAATTCTCTATCCTTAAATCTCTAAAGGTCCCAAGGATTTTCTTTTAAATGCAATCTTCCATTGTTCTTTTGTACAGCACAATGAAGCTAAAGAACAACATCGAGGGAAATCGGTGCTTTGTCCTGTACAGAAATAAATTGCATAGACTACTAATCTTCTTTTTTTCTTTGGGGAGGAACAATGGTCTCTCCGTTGAGTTTAGTATTGATCTGCCAAAGCTCGTTTCTTACATTGGCTTTGTACCACACTCAGTAAGAAATCAGTGAATACATGCTCATACTCTGGCATTTTCCCGTACCCTGCGCAAGTTCTTTTGTTCTTAAACCACATGTTTGTGATAGTCTATTGCAAAAAATGTGTGGAAATCAAACTTGCCTGGGAAATAGTTGATGTCGATCACATAAAACCGATCTCTTGTCCCGTGCTCTCTAATTATGTCTAAATTGAACAGCCTTAGACCCTGCAACAAATTAGAGATCAGTAGAGTTTGATATAATACTCCTGCTTGGATATATAGTAGAGAGGACTGAAACATACCAATCCACGACGGAGTTCCTTTGCCAGTCTCTCCAACAGAGGACGTGGTGGAAGCTCTGCAACGAGAATGAGGATATTGTTAGGTCCTCATCAAAGGAAAAATGCAGACGATTTTTACTGATGATGAAGAGGATTTTACCGGCAATGCTCGGGTCCAGATCTGCATCATCAGCTGAAGCTGCAGCACAAGAGACCCGTGGGAAGCGGAATACACCAGCTGATTTGGGGAGTTCTCGTCTAGAGACATCAGGTAGGGAGAAGCGCCGGACAACTCTAATAGCCTCCCCAACAATGTAAACCTTGAAAAGAACACCTCCTGCGAAAGCCAAGCATTTAGATAGGTAATCAAATTATCTAAGTTCTAGTACAGGCAATGATAACCACTAAAATCTCATACCATGGTTAACAAACTCCTGAAGAACAAGAGGAGGCTCGAGCTTCAGAAGGGAGTGTTGATCGTAAGCCAGCGAAAGCTCATGTGACTTTGCACTTCCATCAGCAACCAATGGCTTTGCAACTACGATTTTAAACATCAAATTAAATAATTTACTTATAGATCCATTAATAATGCACAACTAAAACTTCAGCCACCCACCAATTGAACAAACACAGGCCATGGTGGCTTTTGTGATAGACAACAAGATGCCACATGAAGCTAAACGAAAGTCATTAACAGAACATAAGGAGGGAATCATACCAAGAGGTAGTCTCAGACCAGCATTATTGACAGCCTCCGGAATTGAAGATGCATCCTTTTTAATTACCAATTGCTTGGGCACACCAACGCGTCCTGCACAATCAGAGCAACTTCTACTACTCAGATACACAGAACTCTACTAATAAAATCTTTAACCTTAGCGTCCCTAACAGCAAATAGCAAGTGATTACACATGAATATTTACCATTACTATCAGACAGATTCATGTCCGCAACACACTGAAGCATTGACTGACGATTACGGAGATGTAGTATTGCATCTGGAGGATCAAGAACTGTGACATCTGGATGTGCTAGCCTAAATTCCTGAAATTATTAGAAACAGTTATGCTCACACATAGTCTACTTTTCAACACCCAAAAGTGCATCCCTGCTAATGGTCATAAACAGAAAACTTCTATCTCTGTATTGCTGAGATCTCCTGAGATATTGATCTACATTGATATTATTATTAACACAGCGACAGTGTCAGTCTAAAAACTGTATCCCCAACGTTGAACTCTTCACTATCCTGCAACTAAGATTAAGAATTAAACTAATCTACTGATGAAACTTGCACTTTGCAACTAAAGTTTCATTGTAGACACTTTTCTATATCATCAGTATATACTATCTGAAGAGTATAAATCTAGCATTCAACTATACTCAGAAGTTGGCATTCTAATGATTCATAGTCTGATCTCCTGAGATCTGAATAGCTCTAGGATCTAAACACACAGAAACGCCGATTACTTTCTACACCAAACAGCATACTTTCATTTCTATTCTTCTAGCAATTATGAGATGTGAAATGTCTTGTTCCCCAACGAGAAATCAGATGATGGCTCTTATATATGTAGACAAGAGAGCATTACATTCTACTTAAAGATGAAATGATTTTGCATTCAACTATTACCAGGAACATGTAAACCCAATATTCAAAAAACATTACTAGTATCTAACTCTAGAAAACCTGAAGAGGTTACAGTTCTATGCCTCTGGAAGTAGAAATATTCTCACTTGCAGTAGTCTCAACCTCAATTTGTATCAACTAATGACTCACGACAAGGAAAGAGTAAAAGCTCTGGAAAAAAATTTCCATTGAGAAACAAGATTTAGAAATTAAAAGGAACTAGTTGCTAACTTGTGCAATTTACCACCATCTCTCATCTAACAAAGGCTTATATAACATAACTACATCAACATGGTACTCATCACCACAGAATGACAGACATACATGATCTAATAATCTTAGGCTATAGAATGTGCCACAGCAAATACAAAAACGGAAACAATCGTAAGACTAACCTCGAGAATTCGACGCCATTCTTTTCCAATTTGCTGCCAGTACATGTAAAAACAAACACCAAATAAGAATAATCAGGCATCAATGAAAAGAAGCTAAGCAAGAAGACGCAAAACAAGGTTAGTTTCTAACAACCTGAGCAGGGGATGTTCCCAAGACATATCTTCTGACAAACCATAGGCAAAAATAAGATGAATGTATCAGAAAACCAACAGGGTTAACAAAGATCCAATAAAACTAACCTTATGCAACACAATATCAAACGGACCCTGCTCTGAAAGTGGCTTATTCTGATCTATTGCCACAAATAATATCCCCTTATTCCTGCACAAAACACATAACTACAGTAACTAAACTTTATAGTAACACCATTTCATCAATAGAAGGTCAAAGATTCCAAAAGAAAAATCAAACAATTAAATAGTGAAGAGAATATTCTTATGAAAATTAATTTTAAAAAATTGAGAATTTGTTCATTAACAATATGCATGAAAGCAAATGATATCAAAGCGGACTATTTGACACACAAAAAATTCGTGCGGAACCGCTACATATCACTTTTGTAAACAATTTTCCTCTAAATTGGCTCATTTGAGTCCTAAATAATATCAAAGCCGACTATTTGACACAAAAAATTCGTGCCGAACAGGTACATATCACTTTTGTAAACAGTTTTCCTCAAAATTGGCTCGATTAAGTCCTAAATAATATCTGATAGCACAAACAATAAAATTAGGGTTAAAAATCAGAATCACAAACCTAGCTAAACCTTCGAGTTTTGGTTGTAAAAAGCTCTTAATCTTCTTTGATGTAAGAGCGTAACCTACAATAATGGATTTCTTCACCGGAAAAGCTTCGATTACTAACGAACACGGCGACGATGTCTCTTGCTCTGTCGTCTCCATTTCTCGAGTTCCGTTCATGGTGATCTCTTCGTTGTCCGTTAGCTTCATCTTGTGGAAAAATCAACGAAACAATTTTGGGGATTATGGAAGTGGAGAATGCGAGATCGGAGGAAGAAATTTTCTGGGTTTGATGCGTTCACAACGGAGTAAAATTTGGGATTGGTTTTACCGGGTCGGGTTTAGATCCGAATTGTTTTAGTCGGTGCTTGTGATATTTTGGGTGGGTTATGAGAGAGTAGGGAGAGGTCTGAAATATTTATAGCGGCGTGAGGGACATGTGTACACATGTATGTGTCTAACGGTTGTTTTTTTTTTTTTTTTGGTAAAGAAAAATGTTTT
>Ga0041059_1002231_pt1 | contig 14700 bp, 12 predicted proteins | sample AraColnosormetaG_FD_56232 | JGI IMG/M metagenome (GOLD analysis project Ga0041059, IMG submission 56232) | Arabidopsis roots microbial communities from North Carolina, USA - Col MF nosort | ecosystem: Host-associated > Plants > Roots > Unclassified | place: USA: North Carolina | collected...
AAAAAGTTAAAAAAAAAAAAAAAAAGATTAGATCCTGCAACTTAACGACTTAAAGCAATCAAACACAAATGACCAAAATGTAATAAATTTTGATTTAAATAGTGAATTTTGACTTAGTCGAAAGAACATTATGATGGTCGTATGGTATATATATATACGAAACTAAATAGTTTGACGGATTTTACAATAATATATATTTTTTTTAGTAACTTTTCTGCATGTGAAAAACATGACAGTTTAATATATAATTATCATTTGCAAAAAAAAAGAAAATTGAAATTAAAATGTAAAGACAAAAACTATATAAAGCTTTATAAAAAAAAAGACTAAAAACTATTCATGAAATCCTTGTAAAATCACATACCGAGCTTTTCACCGATTTCTAAAACAACAACAGTTCAATACTCGAAAAGTATATATTACAAAAAAAAAGGCAAAAAAGAAAAAAAGAACGAAGCTATATCAGAAGAAAGTGATGACTCTATCACCTCTATGGTGCAGTCGTTAGAGGAATCGAACTCGGAACTCTACTTACCAAATTTTGAACTCCGACCACGGTAACTAATGGCCGTTGTTGTTGTTGTCATATACTCATTAAGCCTATCTTTCTTTCTTTTTGGATTATTAACATTCCGGTCCAATCATGACAAAAAGAAGGATTATTATTGATTTTTCCATTTTTTATAGAGATCTTTTGAAATTGCCATTTTTACTAAAATCTTACGGATATGCCATTTTCTAAGATTTAAAAACATATGGATTTCGGACTTTTTTTGATAAAAATACGTAGTTTACACAAAATACTAAACTCTAAAAACAACCATAACCAACTAAACCCAAACATAATGAATAAAACGCATGTTAAATCTTATTTTGGTAACTTGAAAAATGGCAAAATCCACAAACTATTCAAAAAAGGGCAAAAATCCACAAATGTCATCCAAAAAAATGGCATTTTCATAATTGATTCTAAAAAAAATGAAATACATGCACTATCACTAATATATAAGATATTCTCTTTCATTCAAATAAATACATGTCTTAGAAGTTACATTAAGAGAGCCCTTACATTAACGGCGTGCAAGAAGACGTAAATAGACCAATACAAAAAATAATAAAATGTGGCTCAAAAGATGCGATGTGGACTCAAACGGCACCTCAACCAAAATTTTAAAAATTAGGGAACTCTATAATGTACCTGTCTTTGTTATACTTTTCATGTGAAATGTAGCCGCCAACGTATAAAATTCACTTACGCAACCGGATAAAAAGCATACTGTGCTACACCACACATGCCTTGAGGCCAAGCCACGTCTCTTCGGATCCTAATGTAACCTTTTTCTCCCCAAGTTTCGCCCCAAGAGTTTTTAGCCAGCCAGTACTTAGTTCCATCCTGGCTCGTTCCATACCCAACAAACGTAACAGCGTGGTTCGAGCTGGTCCCACAAGGCCCATCATATACTCCTCCCGAGTAATGCATGAACCCGTCCCCAGTCGCGTCCATCGACACAGAGACTGGTTGCCTCGATACAGCCTCGAGCAAGGCCCGCTCGTTGTTGCTAGGGACGGTTTGGAATCCACTGATACGTGCAGCTGGTCTTGCATTGGACCGGCATCCCCCATCTGATCCTTGGTAAGAGTAGTCATTCTCTGATGCGATGCCTCGATTTTGGACTACATAGTTGAAAGCGTCCGACATTATCCCACCGTCGCAGCCTCGGTCGTACTCTCTGTCGCAGTCTAGAAGCTGTTGTTCGGACAGAGATACAAGGTTCCCGCCGGCGATCTTAGCCACACCTTCCACTGCTGCTACAGCCGAAAATGCCCAGCAACATCCTGTAGATATGGATATTTGGTAAGTTGGATGCCGATCATAATAGAAACGAGACAAAATATAATGACCAAATCATCACTGAACCCTACTTACTATAACCCTATAACTAACTTGGACATCAAGTTTAATATTTTGTATCCTCCCAATTGTTTTCGCCTTTGCATTGTATTTGATTCTAGATATTATACATGCTAAATTGTTATTCTTACTTCTATGAACCAAAATGAAACATAATTAATTTAACCATATTTGAAAATTAATTCTAAAAATAAAATTGTAAATTAACTTGATAATCAATGAAAGAATATTACCGCATTGGCCTTGGTACTTGACAGGAGTGACAGCTCCTTCAGCTCTCCAGTCCTTGCTCTCGACTACCATGTCACTGACGTTCCAAGTCTGAGACGATATCGTTTTGGCGACCACCTTGGATGGGGAAACTTCAGTTAGGCCCTTTAGTCCGGTATGTATTGCTAGGAACTCCTCGTTGGTCCAATCCGCGAATTCATTGACACCAAGCTTGTAGCTTTTGTTCCCTTTTTTGTTGAAGTTCTCAATGAACTTCAAGTTCTTCTTAAACACATCGCGTCTCATATTTTTCTCGAGCTCATCACGGTATTCACGAGAAAATCGAGCCATCCATTGCTCATGTTTATCAACCATTGACTGCTCGCGAAAGATGACAGTACGAGACGTAGCTTGAGAGATTCTGAAACCCGTGAAAAGAATGATTAAAACAGTGACCAATACCATGATTGATGCCATTTAGGTTTTGGAAAATAGAGGAAATAATTATGTTTTTAATATGGGCTTATGATTAATGGTGTTGACTTGTAATGTGGTGATGAAGTGAGAATAGAAGGAATAGTATTTATAGATTTAGGATTGAACCATGAAATCCAATTGTATGTAAGAAAATGCAACTTGACTTGAATCCATTTGGGGTGATGTTAATACTTTGCATTACTTGCGCCGTGATATTTGGAAGAAAAAACTTCACTATTTTTTTTCCTGAACTTTCTTATATGCAATTTGTTTCGTTTGTGGTTTGCTTCTTTGGGTTCAATATATGCAATTATACTGAAATCAAAATCGAAAACCTCTTGTCTAGTGGTTAATCAAGAATTTAATGATATACACCACGTTTGGGGTTACTTGATCGTCGATTGTTTTGTTGTAATAACTAAAGTAACCTTTTTCAGTTTTTGGTTGGTTATGTAATAATTTAAAGTTCTATAACCCGTCGAAACACGAATTCATGATCTTGGTCCAATTTTATTTCAAGAAATCTCACCAAGTAAGCTATTTACCCCATATATTTATAGTTTTCTTTTTATTATTCAGAGATCACACTTTATGAATTCCTTTTTGGTTAGGATCCTCGTAGTATGTAAACACTTAAGGTTTAGTCAAAAATAGCATAGTTTATGTTAAATTATGAAAGTAGTACACTTTTTTCTTTTGGCGTGTACTTTACATATTTTTGTAATAAATTCTGTTAAAAAGTTGATTTGTTTGTCATTTCCGCAACGAATGACTAGAAACAAAGTGTCTAAAACAATACATATTATATGTCTGCCCAATCACTGAATGGAGGAGCAATGAAGCATGGGCTCAAATGGATGCGTCATTGTCATCATACAAGTTTAATATTTTGGTATATTTATGTCTCTCTACTTGACTTACAAGAGTCACGTACTGCTACTTGTGAGCATTATAAAATTATGATCACTGTGTCAAAAACTTGTAAAGAAATCTTCGGTTAAATTCATCTTTCAACAATTAACATTGGTTATTGAACAAGTGATTCTTTTCTAAACTTAACTGAAAGGGCCAACAAAGTTGTATGGGCTTAGGGCCCTACCAATCTCAGGGCACGCTCTGTTTGTTGCTGGCATCATTTGCTTTGCTTTAATACATCTTTTTAGTAAAAGCACACATGTTAATACACAGTGAGAAACAAAGATGCCTTTGCTTGTTTGGGAATGAAAAGCACACATAGTTATGTAGAAATGTCATCATTTGGTTTCATTGGAAAGTGAACTGTATTCATCTGTACAGTAGTTATATGTAAAACGTGTAAGAAAAAACATATGATACAACTCCGAGAGAAAGAGAGGCGTTTGTCTTTCCTTAGCTAAGAATATGATCATTGACCATTCATAACCTTTCATATCAATTCACTAAAGGATCAAACTAAACAGTAACAAAAAAATCATGGTCCCAATTGCGTAGAAGAAGAAACTAGCTCTGGCCTAAAGAATCACTATTTACTCCACCAAACCGGCCAGTGTGTTTATCAGTGAGCTCGGGTTGAACAAGATACCGTGCTTCGGGTCACCAACACTCTCCACGACTCTCTGCAATAGAGTGGAGGTAACAGTGAGTGTTTGTTGTGCACATAAACTTGGAAACAAGTGAAGGAAAGAGATACTGACAACATCATATATCCCTTGTTCAGACAATTGTTTGAGATCTACTGCTATTTCTCCATCTTTCGGGACCAAGAGAGTGTTGATGTAATATCCAGGCTGCACACAAAAATGATGTTCTTGGATATCGATATATGTCTGATAAAGAAGACATCGAAAGAGTGTGGATTGTGAAGAACCACTCACGGGATTCTTGAGCCGAATATTAGTATCTCCATGAGTTCTGTTGAGAGCGTCAGCGATAGCAGTCACAAAGCAGGAAGCGGTGAACCTGCTTGTTTCTCGGTCTTGGCTACCGTTCAAAAGAAGTACCTGTGACAGAGAGAAGAAATCAGATTGATTTTTACCATCATTAGTATTTTTGACAAGCTTCAGCATACCTTACGACATGACCTGGAAGAGATAATCTCCCCAACACCAAGCAAAACCTGATGAACAGAAAGACTTGTCTATAACAGTTATCACAAATTTAGTAATCCACCATTTTTGCACAACATATTTATTGCGGGTGCTAACCAGTGATGGGCAAATGGAAGTGAACAGGGATCCCATTGCGTAAACGATACAGTCCACGCTTCTCAACTGCTCTAGGACAGTTGGGTTAACTGGTGGGAAGACCTGTTTAATGGACATAACACCAAACATTTGCAATGTCAAATACACCGTGCAAAACAAAGAAATGAAGTAGAGAACTAAAACGATAGAGTTTCTTAAAGGGAATCAGAATCATTAGAGATAACATTGAAGATATCTAGGACATTCTGTATATATAAAAGCAGAGTAGTTAACCTCATGAAGCAGATTATTGCCTTCACTTGACATGTAAAACACTCTCTTTATCTTCGATGGGAGAGCGGAAGTAGAACAATGTCTCTACTAGAAACATAGAAAGACAATGTAAGAAAATAAATTCTACATATGGCAAAATTGACATTTTTAATTGATACAAGTATATAGTAAACTTAGTTCTCGTGATCATCAAAAAACACCAATGTAAGATATTCAAATAGAACACCTTGTCAACTGTCTGCGTAGTCCCAGTGGTCGGGTGAGAAATTTCGTTCTGTCCGCGTATTATAGTCCCATCCTACAAATTAAAGTCATAACTTGTTAGTTTGCGAACAAATTTGCCACCTCAATCTTGCCATTAATTGTTTAAACCAAGAAGATGGCCAGTGAAGCGACAGCCAAGATTTATGTATAGAAAGCGATACTTCTTCCCGCAAATAATGATGCTTTAGCTGCGATATTTGTGGACAAGAATGGGATTCCATAAGCTAGCTGCGGGAATTCAAATAGAGATCAAGCTTCATACCTGTAATTCACATCCTAGTGTTAGCCTATCATTGGTTGATATCACTGGGAGGACCAAACTGTCACAAGGAATCTCTGAAACACGTGAAAACAGAAAAATTGCAGCATCTAAAGACTGGAAAAATATCCTTGCTCCTGCAAAGAAGAAGTTCCCAATGCTACAAGAAGGAAACAATCATAAGTGAGTTACTAAACAGGCGAACAAAATAATACACAGTTGAAGCCGAGAAAAAGATCTTCAATACCTTCCATTACTGAAGCAAAATCTCTCATTAGGTCGCCTATGAATCTGTATCATAAGAAACATGTCAAGTAAGAAATGACAGAATATTAAGGTAAAGAAAAATTTAAACAATCAAGAAGTTGGAACTTGGAACTGATCAAATATGAAACCAATAAAAACATGTTTCTCTGTATCAGTTAACATTACCTCATTCTGAAAGTATATCAAGAAAGCGCGAATTGTTTCACTGTAGGGTCTTGATACACCATCCCACAGAGAATGATTACCTTCTACAATATCGTACCTGTCAAAGTTCCAACTCAGCCAATGGTATATTACACAATATTGTCCACCACAGAACCTTAAATGTGTAGCTTATAGAGTAGACCACACTATGTGCATAAAGAAAACATAGTCATTGGATAAATTACCAATCTTTCTTGGCCTGATGTGCATCAATAGGTAAGCGATGGCCAAGCAACCGCCTAACAGCAAGTGCCTCTGAAGTACTCTCATCAGACAGCCTTAAACACCTCGAACGTATATCACCAACCGCTGGCCCTCCTATAGCAACGGAGATATTGAGCTTAGATTACTTCTGGTAAAAACTTAAAGAAGCTAAAACATATATAATCTGGGTCTTGTAGCAATGTTAGTGAGTTCTAAAACTTACCGAGAACACGAACAATCTCAGCAGTACTTCCACCATCATCAGAGACAGGAAGAACATGAGCGACTCGTGTTGTTAACTTCTTCAACTCTTCAACCACACCATTAAATCCAGTACCACCTTCATAGCAACAAATATAACGTTTTCCAAAATTCAGAGCAAAAGAAAACTACCTAAACCAATGTAAGACAATGATAAAGCTTTGCACTTTGCAACAAACAGAATTAACAAATGTCAAATTCTAAGTAATTGGTCAAGATCTAACACAAATAGACGATCTTATCGACATAAAAATCGTAACTTTAGGGAGACCCACGAAACAAGGAAGAGGAAGAAAGTGGAACCTGAGAAGACGAGGAGAGAAGGAGGCTCCACGGTGGAGGAGGAGAGACATTCAGCCATGAGAGAAGTGGAATTGTAGTAATGTGGCTTCTTGCTGCGGAAGAGAGAATGAAGAGACAAAGGAAGAGATGGTGATTTATAATGGACTAGACCCCCAAAATAGCAAATCTCCGCCATTACCGAACTGAAACAGAGAATGATGAAACATCTCACCACTACCCTTTTCGTTTTTGTCGATTTTCCAAGCCTTTGGATTTTTCTTTTTTCGCAATGAGAGTGCATAATAAAGCCATAAAAGATATTTATTACGCGTTAGAAAAGAAAATAATCACGGTACTGGTGGTTTTGTTGGTTTTCTACTTGGTTTGGTCCAATAAACCAAAACTAGTGTTAAATCGATTTTGGTGGGATTGTGGTTTTGCATTAGTGTTTGAGCTCAAAATACATGTATAGACCAAATGTCGATGATTCCACTGGAAAGGTACCTTAAGATAATCTAAAAGATCACATGATCGAATGGCAAAGAAGACAAACAATAATGATAAGAAAAAGTACACTATTTGGTATTAAACCCCAAGTTAATAGAGTGACATAAGCCTTGTGAAAAACGAATGAAACACTCAAAAAACTACACAAATAAATATCATTAAAGCCGATGTAAAGTATAAACTCGATCAAATCACACACATTTTTTGCCAAAAGATCAGAGCCCTAAGCACTCTTCACATAAACCCAATCACCATCTGGTAAAAGGGTCTCGACCTCACCAAATTCCGTATTCTTCGCAATTGTCTCTCGCCTCACATTCACAAATCCTTGTGATACGTCATCTTCATCGTCATGAAGCACTTTCCTTAGCTCGCTCATTCTCTGCTCGCGCGACATCTCCATCGCTTCTTCAGAGTGATATTCCCCAGCTTCATCATCCTCCTCATCGCATGATTCTTCATCTTCTTCGTCGGAAGACGTGTCAACATTATATAACTGCTGATAACCACCTTTCCACGTCAAACTTGAACCCTAATCACAAATACAATAACCAAATCAGCAACTGATTAAAATAACAACATTTCATAGATGATCATTTTCCTAGTTTTTGTATGAGCATAGGTATAAAAATGTGAAAAAAACTGCTACACAAAAACTTACACTATCTTTTTCATTACGATGATCGTAGGAACTAGGGGTATAATTCGTCGCTGATCCCAAATCAAGCTCCGACATGTTTTCGGAATATTTAAAAACTGTAGTATCCGCTTCTTCATCTTCATCATCAAAATCCTCATTCCATGAATCATCACTATCTTCGGAGAAAATGTCAACATCTTCTTCATCGTCATTATCCTCTTCTTCTTCTTCATCGAAAGACAAGTAGCCACTCTTTAACAGCTGATAGTCACAGTTCCACTTCAAACTCGATTCCTATATCAGAAAGATTCAGTCAGAGACAATAAACAAAGTAGCAACTAATTAAATTTACCAAAATTCCGTTATACAAAATCCATGGTGATTTACTTATTCTAGTTAATGAGCTTTGATATGAAAATGGGAAAAGTGCTTCAAACTTACACTATTCTCTTCATCATAATCATCATCATCAATACCATCAGCACCATCACCATAATTTTCATAACAATCATCACCACCTTGTGCTTGAGTGAAACTCTCTGGGAATTTTGAAGCTGCCAAGAAAATCAATATGATACTTGTCAGTCAAGAAACCAAAAAAGTGCTGATGTTCTAGCTACTTTAATTTAATGGTATTTACAATAACTATAATGTAATATATACTATATATAAAACACATACCACGCATAGCCCAGTGTTGGCTCGGTTTTTCTTTGACCTCAGCAATGCACATAGACCAGTGTTGAAGCGGTTTTTCTTTTACGTCAGAAAGGCACATATACCAGTGTTGAATCGGTCTTTCTTTGACCTCAGAGACAGGATATTGAGAGGAATGTTCATCACCAGATCCACCATTATCTGGCTGTCCGGTCAAGTCTTGGTTAGGCTGGTCGTCAAATATGTCTTTGGTTAACTCTGTCCAGAGTTCAATACTCTGAAAATATAGAAAAGAAAAACCAAATCAAAGAAAAGTTGTCATGTAAACGGTAAGTTTTGACAATCGAAGCCTGTTTTATGGAAAGATCTAACTATCATGAATAGTTCTGGTTTTCAAAAGGATTAGACCGTGATCAATTAGGTTTCCATAAATCTAATAAAATATCTGATGGAACTGAAGCTGTCTTTCTATGATCTCTTGGTCTTTCTATTTTCAGATCTTATGCAAAACTTTTTTTTATACTCTTCATCGTTTAAGAAAAAAAAAAATCTAAAAGAACCTTGGAAACCTTAATTCTGTTTTAACTACTAAATACACTAATAACTAAAATACATTATCTACATCAATTCGTAGCATATACTTTGCGTTGATGATGATGATGATGATGATGATAAAAGAACATAGGTTTAGTCTTTTAGCCACACAACATAGACAGAACCATAAACTCTTGAATTTTAGGGCATAAACATCAAATAAAGATCAAACCAGAAGAACAAGAGTACTTACCTTCTGTATCGATTCGTCAACCTTGGTAAATACCAATCCGACTTCGTCCATAAACTTATCAAACCACTGGTTACCTTCTACGCCTCCCATAATCTTTAATTTAACCTGACCTGGTACCGTATGAAAACAGGGAAGGGTTTCAAAACCAAAATTCAGTTATCTAACTCTTAATTTTAGTCAATAAAAGGAATCTCCTTAATATTGTTTAAGCGGCCTAAAAAGAGTCGCGGAAACCCTAATTAGAACGATCGAGAACGACGATTGAATGTCTCGAAAATTGCACAATCGCTAAAAGAAAACTTACGAATGAAAACGAAACCACGTGCGAGAGGAAGTTTTAGTTAAGAAGATTTGCTTCGGAGGAATTGGAGAGATAGAGGAACAATGAGCGCAGGAAAAAACGAGTTGGGTTTTAACGAGGTTTTATAACTTTTTTTCGTTTCCTAATTTCTAAAATAACACATAAGACTAGGACTTCCGATATACTTTTGATATCATACAACTGCCTGTATATTATCCATTTTAATTTTTAAGTGATAACAATGAAAAATTTATAGATTTGTAAATTGTATAAAAGAAATTAGTAAACTTTTGGTTATTTCTTCATCTTACTGATCTGAATAATTTATATAACAAACAAAGTATTCACTATATCCATTGGTTTAGTAGTTTCATTTAGGGAATGTGTCACTAATAGGCACTTTTAGAAAAACTTATTCCGTTTGAGGCACTTTCTAATGTTTAGACACTTTTCCTTATTTTTGAAGGATAAAAAGACAATTATATCCTTTCCAAATTAAACCATTATTTGCTTAACCGGTTTGATTTGTTTTGTTTGATGTGGCATGCAATAAAACTGACTAAACGTGTCAAAATTTTTTTATTTGTTTTCAGTTTTCTAAAATCTGTCAATCATTCGATCTAAGATTTATTCATGAATGTCAAAGAAGAGAAACTGATGGAGGAGGAGCAACTATTGCCGGAGAAGACGATCCTTGTGTTCACCATTCTGAAAAATGGCGCGATTCTCGAGAACATCTTCGTTGTGAACAGTCGCGATTTCTCGTCGCCGGAGAGAAACGGTTCCACTGTGTGCGATGATGACGACGGAGTAGAAGAGATTCTTGTCGTCGGTGGATTTTTGATGCAGCATCCATGGAGTTCCACGGTACGTTTAGCTATTGATTTAGAAGCCATGGGTACGGGTGGAAAGTCCAGTATTTTTCAAGTATAATCTTATGCATTACCTCTCGTTCATGACGGTTACAAAAATTATCACTTAATCATATATAATTCTCTTGTTAGAATAAACTTCATAATTGAGTCGATAAATTAATCTCTATAATTTGACTTTGAAATTGCGAAGTCAATGACGCCAATATATCTTCTCAGATGCTTATTCGTGATCTTACTTAATAATATTTTGTGAAACTTTGATAATAATTAGTGTTGTTGAAGTGATCAAAGTTCTTGTTGTTGTTGAAGTGATCAAAGTTCTTGTTGTTTGCAAGAGTCCAGATATATATAGATAATAATTATTGTTGTTGAAGTGATCATATTCTTGTTGTTTGCCATGGATGCTAAATTAACATAGTTCTGGATACATATAAATAGGTAGATAATGGAATTGATGGTGACTATGTGAAACTTTTCCATGAGTATGGAGTTTCCATTAAAGATGTAGAGAATCTGTCGGATTTACCCAACCGAAAAATTGGTGGAGATTTGAAAAATGGGGTCTTGCCGCACTAACTGAGACACTTGTTTGCAAAGAGGTACCTAATGTGGTCTTGTCTTGTTGATTTCAAAGGCTTAATTTAAGAACAATAGTGAGAACTAGATTTATCAGATTTCCTGATCTTTCAGATTTAAAAAAAACACTGCTATGAAAGCTCAATTACCTAAGAAAAACATGTTAAAAATGAAAGTGAGAAAGAGAAAGATGCAGTGTCTTGTCTAGTAACTCTAGGTCAGAGTTGAGGTCAAAAGCTGAAGAAGCTGATTGACAACACCGATCTATTAAGGTGGCTCATGGATGTCAAGAAAGGTTTACGAGAAACACACAAAGATGTATATCCATTTGTTCGGCGCTAGGTGGATACACCGTCATTTTTTACACTATATCCATTTGGTCGATGTTACATGGATACAACTTTACTTCTAAATATCATATATGAACACGTACTTACGAAATGTCAGCTATAAGAATCCGTCTATTACTCTTCGAACATATGTTCTCCAACTAATGAAGTGTTCTTGTATTTGATTTTTGTGAACAATGTTTAGATTTGGTGTTACTCATCTTTTGTGTATTTGTTTGTGCAACTAAAACATTTCAATCTAAGAGCTGTAAAATATAGGATCATTCATATGGTGATATTCATATGATTATATTAAAAAATGGTTAATACGAGTGTGTAAACCCTCTACCCTTAACGCTTTGCACTAAATTAGAATTTACTTACCCTAAAATTAAACCCAAACCCTCAACCCATGATCATTCCCCACTAAATCTGAAACTGTAAAACAATGCACTAAACCCATACAAAAATTGATAATTTTACCGACCAATCAAACACATTTGCAGTAAATCAAAGACATAGGTGTCTATTGATGACTGTCCAAACGGTCTAATCCATGTGGTCATCTAGTAACTTACGGGATCGTTTCATTTCAATACACAAGTTTATAAATGAACGATAATCACCAAATCAAACACCAATTCAAAGTACATCGTCGTTCATTTTTTTTTGACCATTTATTCACTTGTGTATGGAAACTCTCATCATTATAACCAAAATTGTATACTAATCCTAAATATAACAAGAAACATATATACTTATATAGTGAATAGAATGAGCACAATATCCATGGTTGCTTCTGAATGGACAGATTTCCTTGGATGACTTCAATACGTAGGCGTCCAACTGACCATGTTTGTTTGTTCTATCATCTATGGTTACCAATCATTTGAATTAAGTTGAATTCATGGATGCACAGTACGTCCGTTTGTGATGTAATTTAATGTAATGCAAGGAATCATCTGCAAAATTGAATCAAAGAGAATATAAGATCTACTGTTTCATTTAACAATGTATAAATGGACAGTGACTTAAAATTCATGCAATGAAAAGTCAAAAGCTAATCAAGACATGACAATTACTCAATTCAATAGTTCAACACTAACTTTGATTCTCTAAGATATGTACAACAAACCACCTTTTACTTGTCCAATTCAAATGTTAAAGGAAAAACTTTGAACTCTTAAGAAGCAAATTTTACTCATTAGAATATTTCCCTACCTAAACATCCAAAGGAAGTAACCTCGGTTTACATTCAAAAGGGGAAAAGAGTAGAAAATTAGTGTGGAAAGAACCTGATAGTATAGTAAGTTGCTCCATCAATAGAAAATCTTCAAACACTTGACAAAAAGCAAAAACATTCAATGATCAAGTTTCTTGCTCTCTCTGGCGAAAATCTGAAACCACCAATATAGAATAAATGATATATTGTTTACTCTCAGAAAATAAAATCAATCGAAAATAGAGAAACGTAACAATACTTTCACAATCATACTCTTGAGAAAACCCTTTAATCATGACATTCCACGACATACGGTTCCTCACAAGCATTTCAACAAACAGATTGTAAGCATCTCCCATCCTTCCTTCCTTTGGATATAACGTGAGCAATTCGTTAACCACATGAAGATTCTCTTTCAAACCAATCTGAATAACTTGACTATGAAAAGCCTTACACAAACCTAAACAAATATGAATAGCTTGACATTGAAAAGTGAGGAAGCAACAATTACAAAGACGCCAAGGGATTATTTGAAGGCGAAATCGCCAAAGAGAAGCGTGAACTATCTAGTAGCACACGCCGGAGAGGATGAATCGATTGAGAGACAAGAAAATGAAGACGACGACGGAAGAGCAAGTGTTGAGGACGACGACGAAGAGGACGAATTAATGTCGTCCGATTAAAGTTTTTTTTTTACGACAGGTGAGGGACGGGGAAATGGATTCGCCGGTAAAAAACTCGCCGAGATAATCGCCGGAGTCGAGATGATGTTAGCGTTGTGATGATTTAAGAGTATTGACTGCTTAGATAAATGAAATTGTTAAGTCGTCGTGGAGGGATTGGGTGAGAAAGAGAGGTTTCTTACAAATTGGTTTTTATTTATAAATTGAGATTAGAGAATTAAACCGAAATTGGTTTAAGGGTAAAAGGGACAATTTTTTTATTGAAAGTGCCCTATGTTCTGAAAGTGTCGTATCTTGGAAATTGTTTGAGAAAAGTGTCTTTGAGTGTAATATTCTCTTTCATTTATGTATTTTTTTTTTTATTTTTTTTTGGTTTAGCAAACACTACATGCAAAGCCTTTTGGCTATTTTGGAGAATCAAAGGACAATTTTAAATAAAAGCATCATTTTAGATACTTTCTGTAATGAGAATAAAAAAGGTGATCATCAAATCATTTATATAAATTTGTGTAGATATATTGTAATATTTGATACCAATCTTGATTCTTGAATAGCAAACAAAACCAATATCAAAATATACATATTTATCAACAATATTTATTGTAAAGAACTATAAAATTACACATCATCATTTTCTCTCAATAGAAATAAACTAAATATATATAAAACGGATCTCTCAAAAACCTCTATGACTTTTTTTCTTGTAATAATCTTGGCAATTTCGTCATCCAACTACAATGTTTTGGCCGTCTCCGGTATTACGATGCTTTTTTTTTCTTGACAATCACACTCCATATATCAATTCATGATGTTTTTTTTATGATGCTTTTTACAGAAGATTTGTGTTTATTTTATTATTATTTCTTTATCTTTGATCGTTTTTAGAGAAATAGTGAAATTTATATTTTTCTCCAAATATAGAACCGGCAACAAGCATTCAATCTATATGTAAGTATCAATATTTTACATGTTTTTATGAGTTTTGTTTTAATTGATATATATTTATATGTAGGGCCACCGAAATGCATTGCTCTATGTAGGCCAGGGTATTACGAACGTTTTGAATGCTTCCATGATTGTATAACGGAAGGGTATGATGATGGGAGTTGTGTTCCAGGGCCTACAACAGCAAAATGTGGCATAATCACAAAAACAACAAATAAAATTTGTTACTCCTTTGCTTTCGAATGAATTTGTTAAAAATAGAATAATTCTTGCGTTTACCCCTAGCGAAATATGTATATAATAAATCAAAAACATAATCAAGAATTATCAAAAAAAGAAAATCAAAAATCTTACATGTGCCTACAAAAAAAAAAAAAAAAAA
>Ga0041059_1002232_pt1 | contig 14699 bp, 12 predicted proteins | sample AraColnosormetaG_FD_56232 | JGI IMG/M metagenome (GOLD analysis project Ga0041059, IMG submission 56232) | Arabidopsis roots microbial communities from North Carolina, USA - Col MF nosort | ecosystem: Host-associated > Plants > Roots > Unclassified | place: USA: North Carolina | collected...
AAAAAAATATTTTAATGGAAAAAAATACAAAAGTTTTTTTTTTTTTTTTAAACCCCCACGAACGAACCAAACACTGTTTTGCTTCGAGTAAGGTTTGTCTGAGGCTGCGGTTTAAGGATCTTCGTGTGCCCCACCGTACTGTCCAGCTAACTTATTCGGCCGAGCCGAGCCAATATGCGTTAAGCTTTTTGGTCTTCTAAACACCTTTTGCTATCAACAAATTCGAGTGAAAATATCACTAAAATTACTAATTGTGTTAAAAAAAACAAATTTTCATATTGTTAAAGGTAAATAAATCACATTTTCTTTTGTTAAAGGTAAAACAATCACATATACATTAGACATAGTGGCAAAAATTGTGACGATTATTTTTGGTTTAATCGTACTTCTTATCATATAATTTTGTGTTTATTTCAGTGTTTAAGAAAATGTTAGGCGCTTAGCTGGCGGTGACCCTCCGCTTAGCGCATAGAACGCTTAGTCGAGGCCTAGACAATTTTAGCCGGTTTAATCGGTTTTAGAATAAAACGATATATATTTATATACTATTATCTGAACTGTTGCAAAAACTATTATAAAAAACGGAAATTATCAAATTTTTAAAAATAAATTTAAAATTTAACATTTTAGTAAAATAAAATAAAATAATAAAAAGTATAGGTGTCCTTAAAATTATTTAAAATATATTTTTGAAATTTTTAAAAAATATTAAGAGACGATTAGATCCGCCTAGCCTAACCCACCTAATGAGAGTCTAATCCGCTTAATGTTTACATAGTCTGCCAAATCTATCTCACTGATTAATAGAACCGATTTTGAAAAAGTCAAAACGGTATAAAAGCGTTTAGTGCCTAGGCGTCCTAGACGACGCCTATCCCACTTTATTGAACACTGATTTATTTACTAGAAATTGTATCGGTATAATTGGAGATGCATCATTAAAAAAATTTCTATGAGATCAAGGTAAATGATCTTAGGTATGCAATATTATCTTGCAAAAATTGGTTAGTTTTGGTTAAAATAAAAAGAGTGTTTTTGACCTTTTTCCATCAAGAGTAATACCGAGTTTACTAGCTGTATTGCTGTGTTTACTTCGGTTTAATCAGATTGAGCCGGTTAGAGAAAAAGTAACTAAACCGGTTTTAACCGTCATCGTTTCGTTAACCATGAACGAATAAGGAGCTATAGAATTGAAAATTTTAGTAGTCAAGTTGGCTGGCTTAGGTTTAAATTTAAAGGCTTTAAAAAGCTTCTTCCTCTCTTCCGTTCTGACGACTGAAATCTTCTTCACCGGCGAAATCGAAAAGTTTTCCAGCAAGAAATTGAAGATGTTGCAGAGCAAAGTTTTCAATAAGAAAACCAGAGGAGGAAGAATCCAAAAGGTTTCTCTTCAATCTCTCTATGCTTCTTCTTCTTCTTCCTTCCGAGTTTTTTTGTTCGTTATTGTAACTTTTAACTCTTTGTCTGCGACAGCAAGTAAGAGAGGTTTATCTACGAGATGACATATACTGTGGAGCTTTCTCTTGCAAGTCTTGTGATTCTTCAGCTGCTCGTTTGTCTTCCTCTAAGATAATCGTTGTTGATACCAACGTCGTTCTTCACCAAGTAATTTTTCTTTAATTTGATTACATAAGCTAAAAGTTTTGAGCTTGTGGGTATTACTAATGTAATATTTTGTTTGTTTCTGGTAGATTGATTTGTTGGAAAATAAGGCTATAGACACTGTTGTTGTTCTGTCTGTGGTGTTGGACGAAGTTAAGAACAGGAATAGATCGGTTTACAATAGAATCAGACTTCTCTGCAGCAATCCAGCGAGACAATTCTATGTTTTCTCCAATCATGTCCACAAGTAAGAAGACCTTGTTCGAACTTTTAGCTTTTAGATTAACCAGATTTTAGGTGGACAAAAGAACATAAAGAATTCAATGATTTTGGAATTTCTGTTCGGTTATATTGATTAGATGCTCTCCTTACTGGAACCTACTAAGCTATAGAAACGCTTTTCTCCGTGTCCTTATCGTTGTTTTCTCGCGTTTACTAAACTCTTCACAGGGATACTTATGTGCAAGCCATGGAGAAAGAGAGTGCAAATGACCACAACGATAGAGGTTTTATTTACTATTCAATCACCTTCTTTGTTTGTTAACATCATGTTACTTTCTTGATGATGAACTTACATACTTCTCTTGGTAAGCATCTGTTATTAAAATTTTAAATTTATCTGGAATTCAGCTATTCGCGTCGCTACTCTATGGTACCAGAAGCATCTAGGGGATACATCTCAGGTGTTGCTTGTAACTAATGATAGGGAAAATAAACGGAAGGCCACTGAAGAGGGAATATCTGCGGAGACAAGTATGTGAATCATCTATATTTTTCATAGAAGTTGTCGAAGCTTGGTTTTGCATGACTGTTTGTGTGTCTTGCTACATGATGTTGAAGTTTATCAATGAATGTTTCTGTATCAGTTGAGGCTTATGTTAAATCACTTGGACAACCTGAATTGCTGGATCTGCTTGCCCAACCAACCAATGAAGACATAACTATGGAAGATGCAGATGATTCTAGACCTTCGAAGAGGAAACTTATATACCAAGAGGTAATGGAGATAAACACATTTGTTTTTCAGTCTCAGCTTTGGGTAACTTGATACTGCCATCAAACAACTTTTATCTCCAATTTTGTTTTTTTTCCTGCCTGCAGCATAAGCCCATGTCTGAGATTACTGCTGGCTTACACCGTGGAATATATCATCAAGGAAAACTCCGGGTCAATCGTTTCAATCCTTACGAAGCTTATGTTGGAAGCGAGAGCATTGGTGAAGAGATAATTATCTATGGGCGCAGCAACATGAACAGGGCTTTTGATGGTGATATTGTTGCAGTCGAACTCTTGCCTCGGGATCAATGGCAAGATGAGAAGGCATTATCTATAGCTGAAGAAGGTCTCTTTCAATATCTACATATATTTTACAGCAGTTATTTCCTTGCATGACGTTGTGTTAAACTTATCTTTCTTCCAAATATCAAATTCAAATGCAGATGATGAAGAGGATGATACTGTTCATTTGGCTCCCGACAATGTTGATGATGCTCCTAGAACCTCAAATTTATCCCATGAAACTTCTGGGGATAAAAATGCAGCCCCTGTTCGTCCATCAGGCCGTGTAGTCGGTGTTATCCGTAGAAATTGGCACTCGTGAGTTCATTACTTGATTACCCTTACCTTCTTGCTTGTTTTTTTTTCTAATTGAGACATTGATATATCATATGAGATCATGTTAACAGACTTGTTAATACATTCTCATTAGAGGTACCTGTTTCTGGTGACTACATATGTGACTGGACGATTATCTTTAGTACTCTTGATTCAGTGTCCTTTGTCTGTGCAATTATGCTTTACTTTTCCTTAAGTTTGTCTTCTGTTTCAAGCCATGGTTTCTGGATGACGGTTCCTAATTTGTATGTTTTCATGCAGCTATTGTGGATCTCTTGAACCGATGTCACTACCTGCTGGTAGTGGTGGAACGGCACATGCTTTATTTGTCTCTAAAGATCGCAGAATTCCCAAGATCCGCATTAATACTCGACAGCTGCAGAACCTTTTGGATATGAGGATAGTAGTGGCAGTTGATTCCTGGGACCGTCAATCTCGATATCCTTCTGGTCATTACGTACGACCAATCGGCAAAATAGGTGACAAGGAAACTGAAACAGAGGTAAGGGATCATATTAATTTATTCGATTCTATTCTAGTAGGAGTTAGGTGGGCAAGAGTAGGAAAAGTATATTGGTTTCCTTTCTTCAGAGAAGTAACTGATTTAGATAATTGAATATAACATCAATACTCTTTCTTGTGAATGCTGCAGGTTGTGTTGATAGAGAATGATGTTGACTACTCGCCGTTCTCTTCTCAAGTTCTGGCATGCTTGCCACCCTTACCTTGGTCTGTATCCTCTGAAGACGTATCCAATCCTGTTAGGCAAGACTTACGACATTTGCTTGTCTTTAGTGTGGACCCTCCGGGTATGTATCTAGAGCTTTACATTTTATAAAGTATATATGATTCAAGCCAAATTTAAATGTCTCCCAGAGTCTGCAGTTAGTTGTGCACAAGCAGATTAACTTTATTTGGTGCTAACAGGTTGCAAGGATATTGATGATGCATTGCACTGTACATCGCTTCCAAACGGGAACTTTGAACTTGGAGTCCGTATCCTAGAGTCCTCAGATTCTCATAAATATGACTGTGCTTTCAATTTAGGACATGTCAATAGTCAATGAGTTAAAAATCAGTTTGTGGGATATATTTAACCAAAGCATTGAAATGGCTCATATTACCTTTTAGCTTCATAGTTCGCTTTTATCATAATTATCTAGTACGAGAAGTGCTTTTGAGGTGATCTGCTTTATGCCTTTTAGTGAATCGGTATCTTCCAGAATTTGTAGCTAGTTCCGTTGTATTCTCTTCTTGTCTTGGGAGTGAATATATATGATGCTTATCCTTGACCATGTTTGATTAGACATTGCTGATGTAACGAATTTTGTTCACCCTGGTACTCCTTTGGATGATGAGGCATCAAAAAGAGGCACATCTGTCTACCTTGTTGAGCGCCGTATTGACATGCTTCCCAAACCTTTAACTGAAGGTAATATCTTCTTACAGAAATACATTCCCTTTGTGTTGGAATTTCTATGCACTCATGAAACATGATATTGCTTGTAGATATTTGCTCTCTTAGAGCTGATGTGGAAAGGCTTGCATTCTCGGTTATTTGGGTATGCTTTATCCATTTTCAATTGTCATTGCGAGGCATATTAGCAAATTGGTAAACGGTTAGCTTAAGCATAATTCATATATTTAGGAAATGAGCCCTGACGCTGAGATTATCTCAACGAGATTCACAAAGAGTATTATCAAGTCTTCTGCAGCATTGTCCTATATTGAAGCTCAGGCTCGGATGGATGACAGGTACATTCTATTTTACCATAGAGTTAGAGGGTCATTGGCTTGTTTGCTTACCTTTGCTACTACAATAAATTATTTGATTTTATGCTCTCTAGTCATTTGACAGTGAGAAAAATGGTAGCAAGGATTGTCAAAAAATTATTGTAGAAAATTTAATCTTTCTAATTTCATGAATTTTTATCCCATTATTTTGTATTGTAGAGTTGTTTAAGATTCCCTCTTTTACTTTATGCCGAAGATTGACAAATGTAATTAATTTCTTGTAGCCGATTGACAGACTCCCTGACTACAGATCTGAGGAATATGAATACCTTGGCAAAGGTTTGAGACACCTCCTCTCACAAGTTGCCATATGTTCCAGAAATCATAGAAAGAACACAACATTTTGACCTGTTTTTTGCTCTTGAAACCTGTAGATAATGAGGCAAAGGCGTATCGATAGGGGAGCCTTAACTCTTGCTTCTGCGGAAGTCAAATTTGATATTGATCCGGAGAATCATGATCCTCTTAACATTGGTATGTTATCTGAGCAAAATTTGTTTCTTCTTGATGAATACGAACGATGTTTTCTTAGTCTTTTTCACCCAAACACCCATGAAATACAACCACCTCTATCCTTCTGAAAGATGTATTCAATTTATTCATCTGTTTTTCATTTGTCATCATGACTCTGTTTTGCGCAGGTATGTATCAGATTCTCGAAGCAAACCAAATGGTTGAGGAATTCATGCTTGCTGCAAATGTTTCCGTCGCTGGACAGATCCTGAAACTATTCCCTTCTTGTTCACTATTAAGGTAAAGTTTGTGATAGTTCTTTTCTTCTTGAAGGTAGCTTTTTCTTACATCGGTGGTCTGTTTCTCAAAGATTGCAATCATTCTGTATTTGTTGATGGGTTCCTCTGCGTAAAACGGATTTTATTTTTTCTGAGATGTGACAAATTAGCTTTCAACTGTTGCTAAAGATGCATATATACACTGGTTCATGAATTGTTTAGTCTTCTCGTGAAATTTGGCCATAGGTGGTTAGATTATATAATTTTGTGCATATTTAGCATAATGAATATTATGGGATCCCAAGTAGCTGTTGAGGATGTGTTTAGTTTTTACAGGCAATTATTGAATTTCTGTTCACTTTTATTATCAATAGTAGTTCATCATATCTCTGGTTTCGTTCTTCATGCAGGCGTCATCCTACTCCAACAAGAGAAATGCTTGAACCACTACTGCGTACTGCTGCAGCTATTGGGCTTACCTTAGATGTCTCTTCATCTAAAGCTTTGGCTGATTCACTGGACCGAGCTGTGGTGAGTATTTCTTTTTGTCTGCACTGTCTATATGGCAGCCACTGAGTACCTCCCTGGTTTCTTTCTATTCATAATCAAATGCAATTGTCACTTTCTTTGATGCTATATAAGTAACTTACTTCCTTGTTTCAAATTACGTTCTTTTTATTCGCTCAATATTAACAAATTCGTAATTCATCAGGGTGAGGATCCATATTTCAACAAGTTGATCAGGATATTGGCAACTAGGTGCATGACGCAGGTGATGCTTCCGTGATGACTGAGTAGTAATATTGCTGGTGATTTTGACAGGATATCGCCATATTTAACATTTTAAATTTATTACTACGCAGGCTGTGTACTTCTGTAGTGGGGATCTCAGTCCTCCCGAATATCATCATTATGGGCTTGCAGCACCCCTGTATACTCATTTTACATCCCCTATCCGTAGATATGCCGGTAAGTGATAACTGCTCTGTCTTCCCTCTTTTCACCTGTTAGCTGCTCTAATCTTACTTCTTTCCCTGGTTCTAGATGTCTTTGTGCACAGGTTACTTGCTGCGTCATTAGGAATATACAAGCTTCCAACGGTGTTCCAAGACAGACCTCAACTTACTAGTGTTGCTGATAGTAAGAGTTCGCTTACCTCCTGTGGATTATTTAAGAGTTTTATTATTTCCAGAATTTTGAGTGTTCAGACAAAATTTGCAAACTGAGGAGTCTTTTGGTCACTTCCTGATTTGTTTTGGAAATTAAGGTCTTGTTTGGTCATATCTTTGTCAAGGAAAAGATGTCTAAAATTCGAACGAATTTTTCTTAAAGATTAGGGATAATGATTTTCCTTTTACTAATGCACCTGAGTCTTAGAGTTGTAGGTTCTAATTCATTGACTTGTTTCAGATTTGAACTATCGACATAGGAATGCCCAGATGGCAGGTCGAGCTTCAGTAGAGCTGTACGTTCTCATTTACTTCAGAACCCGGTATGGATTGTATATTCTTCATGAATCTTACTTGATTTTAAGGCATGGACTGGTAAAGACTAAGAGAAAATTATGTGTGTTTCTGTTGCAGACCCACAGATGAAGAGGCGAGAGTTGTGAAGATAAGATCCAATGGTTTTATAGTATTTGTCCCCAAGTATGTTCTCCATTCTTTGCTTATAATATAAATTCATTAGCAAGTGTAGCCGATCCTCCTTATCCTTGTTTATTATCTCCATTCCCAGAGCCACCATATCTCACTGTTTTGCAATTGGCAATTTTAGGGGAAAAGTGTACTTACCAAAGGATTGGCTATTCTTGTTCTTTTTCCTATTATTAGCACATTATATTTTCTTACACTGGAAACGTTATGGATTATGCAGGTATGGAATCGAAGGCCCTGTTTATTTAACAGGAAAGGGAGAGAAAGGAGCTGGTGATTGGTATGTTGATGAGGAGAAGCAAAAGATTGTTAAGATGGATGGAAGTTTATCTTACAGTGTCTTGCAAACAGTGAAGATCCACATGGAGGTAGTAGAGCCTCAGCCTAACCGACCGAAACTCCAACTCACTCTCTTGTAAAACTCTTAAACCTTGTAGTTTCACTTTCCCTTGTGTGGCACGGACCGATTGTCAACAGCTTTCCTCTGTGTTCATTATCGAAGTCAAAGACATTGTGTCGTCAATTCATTATCTATAGATGGATGCCAATTTTGGGAGGTGCATCACTTTTAATCCTCTGTTTTCATATGCTTTTTCATTAAACTTGATGTAATACTTGATACAATATTGGCGTTTACAAATCGGGATATGGAGAAAAATGAAGATTTGCAGAAAGGTACGCATGCAACCAGAAAAATCTATCAAGTTATGATCAAATTTTATGTGATAGACAAAAAGAATGGTAAGATCCCTTGACAGAGCTTCGGTCTCTGTAGTAGTAGAGAGATAGAATCTTCTTGTGCTCATACAGAGTTGCAGGTTCTTTAGACTAACAAGTGAAGGAAGATGGTGGACCATACAGTGAGGGCCAGTATCGCGACCAAGTAGGTCCAAAGCATGAGCACTGAGCATTCGTCTTGAGCAACATTGTACAGCTGTGTCATGGTACCTGTAAGTAACAATTTTTCTTTCCTCGTTAGTATTGTTATTTCTAGATTTGTGTGACCTCAGTTGATGATTTATGACTAACCGATATTCATGGCAGGCGGGAGGGTGAACTGAAGCATCAAAACATACTGAAACAAAGGATCAGCTGGAAGAAATCCGAGATTTGCAGCTGTTAGTACAATGCCTATACCGATAATTGGCATAGCTATGTACCGAACACAGACTATTCCAAGTACAACCATCGGTTTGACTGCCGAAGAACGTAAACCTGGTCGATTTGAACAACAGTAAGTTTGTAAGTTTCTTTTTTTTTGGGATTGATAGTGAAACCTGAGCTGTGTATTGAGGGATTTACCTTGTATGAGGTTTCCCCCTAGTATAATAGTCATACAGGGAATGGTCCCATCTCTGCATAATCGGTAAAGTTAGTAACTTAAGATGCAAATGGTCAGGAGGTAATTCATGACAAGATTTTGGTAACTACCCAAGAAGTTTTGCAGTGCTTTGTACTATTCGTAAAGGAGCATCATCACCTATGATAAGATTTCTGAGCCATCTTACTGCACCGAAAATGAAACCGATAATCTGAAAGCATCAAACATGTAACATTAGTTACTCATTTCACTCTTGGTATATTCCTCAATGCTAGTCGGTATATTGAACTTACTGCACCAAGTGTAGGTGGTGCAAGAAGCTCCTCCAATATCTCATGGAGGAAGTCTACTCCTTTTCTCCAAAACCCTGTCTTTTCCTTTACCACTTTGTTTTCCTTGTCTTCCGGTGCACCGAGGAGATGGGTCTTATGATCAGCTTCTAAGTCACTATTGGATGATTTAATTGCTATTTTCTCAGATTCTTCTATGGCTTGAACTTTCATTGCGGACCCTTTAATCAGCCGGAATGTGTATGTCCATATGTAGAAACCCCCTAGCTGCACAATTACCAGTAAAAAGAAATTCAATTTGCTTCTCCTTTCTCCACATCTCATACCAATATACTTTTATAGCGTTAACATAACGTACCGCCATGGAGAAAGACGCGTAAGAGAGCCCGACGGTTCTACATACACTTCGGTTACCAAAAGGACTTTTGTCCTCATCGCAGATTGCTGGGACAAGTATGATTGGTAGGTTCCCCATATTTCCTATTAAGCAAAATTGAGTTTCTCCATGAGAACAAAACAAAGATAAATCTAACGTAATATAGGTACTATGATGATGACGTTGACAGGGTCCACATAATATGTGGCATTTACCTGCAGAACAAGTTGCAACAATAAGACCTTCAAGATAAGGAGGTGGTTTCAAAATCTTAACAACCAACCACCCAAGAAGTCCTCCGATTAGAAATGTAAGTCCCATGTTCACCGGCATAAACCACCTATATAGTCGGAAGATTTATTTTTCACCGTCTTTACTAAGTTACCATGATCCAAACAAGGGTAAGAAAAAAATTGATAGGAGAATTCTTACCATGAGATGATGTCTTCAAGTGTAACCGTCTGAGCTAGATTGGCAAACATGAGAGCCGGTGCAAATAGTACAAACACCACCTAAACAAAATTTGAGTTCATTAAAACACATCTTTTTTTGCTAAAGTCAATAAAAACACATCTCGAATGTTTGATAGGTTTTTTTTCAAAGAGTCAAGGATCATTGAATTGGTTTACCTTGTTCATGGAATTACGGGCTTCAACAGGGAAGAGCTTGCAACGATCAGAGGCCATGAAAGCTCCCACAAGACTCATGAAAAGAACTTGAATAACCGGCATAGAAGCCACCTCCAACAACGACCAGAATCCCATCTTTTTATGTGGTTCTTTAGACTAATGATCAAGGGATTATATATTATGGCTCAAGCTCTAATCTCTTCTTCTTCTTCTTTCTTCTTTCTTCTGCAGTTATCTGCAGAGAATTAATAAGCCTGAGAAGAGAGAAAATATACGAGGTAAGCAAATATTTACGTTGAGTATATACACATTTATATATAAACTTACAGAAGAAGCAGAATGATTAAACAATAATTTGTGGAATTGAGACATGCCAGAGTTTTGAGTATTTTGAGACCCGTATCATTGGAGTAGTAGCACGAACCTGTGTTTTCACGTTGTAACTAAATAATACTTTTCTTTCCATATTTGTTGGTTTGACCCTACACAAACCAATTCAGTATTCTATTGTACTACTATTTTTTGTTATTCAACATTTATTTTTATTTTAAAAACCGTCACATAGAAATTATCGAAAACTATCAAAATACAAACAATTACGTAAGTAATGATGTATATCTTTTTTATTTATTAATTTTTTGATAAGGACGAATTATTTATACTGTTGAAATCTTTTTTTTTGTTTTGGCTAAATGAAAACGTTAGGACGAGCCTAATTGTTGATTTGACTTAAACTGAAATGAATGACCTAATTGGTAGATTAATCAAAACTAGAGCTAAAAAATTAACTAACATTCAAGAAATGGTCAGACGACACGTCATTACGTTTGCAAATAGATTCACATGTTTAAAATACTAATTTACTGTTCAAAAACATCTGTCCAAAACATGTTGAACTTCTCAACTTCACAACATTGAAAAATCAAAATCAAAATCGAGAAATTTCTTGTGATAAAAAAAAAGTAACCGATGATACAAAAAGCTAGGGTAGTTGTGAAAACAAATGGATATATATTCATCAGACTTCAGTGCCAGGTTCTACACGTGTTTATAAATTATAATGCAAATATATGGACCCCTAATGTGTTAGTTAAGGGGCTCTACTTAAAAGAAGTAAAGAACAACTATTCCATATATGTAATTTTGTAGAGGGAAAAAAAGGAAAACTAACGAGGAGGAAATACATTAAGTTATTGTTCTAAATTTTATTTTAAATAATTATAATGTTCTACACGTGTTTATAAATTACAATGCAAATATATGGACCCCTAATGTTAGTTATGGGGCTCTATTTTAAAAAAAACTACTTCATATATATAATTTTGTAGAGGGAAATAAAAGAGTGACAATGAGGAAATACATTGAATTAGTTTTCTAAATTTATTTTGAATAATTACTTGAAAAGAGTAAATTATTAGTTATTTTCAGAATTATATTATGATATTTTCTTTTTGTCGGCTAATTTTTATGTTATTTAAAATCACTAAGCTGTTATATTTTAAGAAATATCATGAGATCCTGAAAAGGTTTTATCAGGACAGGTACTATCTGGGATTCTGGATACATTATAAAATGTTGAACCTGTTGACTAAGTTAATTGCCATGCATATATGTAAAGAATTAGTTTACAATTTCTTAAGAAAAAATGAAATATTAACATCAAGTAATTAACAAAGTAAATCATATCAATGGTAGACCCCAAATATCAAAGATTCAAGATATGGGAGGCTGATTCGATTGGATCTATTTCATATGCAACACGTAAGACATAAATTATTTTGGTCAACATGTTTTAAAATAAAGAGATAATATATAACACGTTAATCTTAAGAAGCAAAACAAAAGACATTAATGTGTATCTCACATAAGGAAATATCAGTTAGATCCAAGGCTTTTCTACAATTTGTATATATAGATCAAAGTTGATAGTCTATTGTTTCGGTATATATAGGGAAGTTTCCTTTTCATTTTCCCATATCTCAGACACATGACATGCACACTCAAAACGAAATTGAAATCAATAATTGTTATTCGTCAATTTATTCAGAATAGAACTTATCTACACATTGAACATGCACACATGCATATAAGCGTATTTAATGGATCTAAATTCATAAGATGTTTTTCCTACAACTCATATATATGACAAATGAATAAACGATCAATCGATCATCACCTTCATCATGTCATCAGCATCTCTATATATCTAAAGTTTCTAAACCATATCTAGATTATTGAACTTAATTATTGGTATGAATCTTAAGCATGTATATTATAAAAACATCTCAAATTTAAATATGAATTTTTGCAATAATAATGATTAAAATTCGTATCAATCAAATCTGAAACAACAAGGCTGAAAAACCGATTCAAAACGTGAAACATGTTATGTGATTTATTGAGATGTTTTACTAGTAATGATCAAAAGCAACGATCAAGTTTTTATCAGACTTATACATATCGATCGATCGATGAATTATGTTTCATCCGAAAAGAAAGAACACGTATTAAGAAACGAATAGAAAGTACCTGAACCATGCAAGAACTCAGAAGAATCTATCTCTATCCGATGCATTAGGAAAAGACAAATTACGCAAAGATTGAGGAGATGTTTTTAAGAATTGATATTAAAAATCAGATAAACTAAAAAGGTCAAACAATTATTCTGTTGGAACGTGTTTTAAGCGCTTTAATATTCACCAAACAAAGTAAAAATAAAAAACACCAATGGGGAAGGATATATAAGCTGGCTTTACGATAATATAACATGGCGATGACAGTTTTGTATTTTGTTCAATTCTATAGTTGGCAACAAGATCTGATATCAATTTACTATATTTATTGATTACTGGAAGATCATTAATTTTTTTACTCTCGTAAACATATCATTATCTTCTTAAATCATTTGAGAAAATATATTATAAATTTCATGAAAATGGTATAGTTTAGATAATATATTAATATATACAACATACACACACAAAGACACGACACATGCATATGCGTATGCGTTTGTGTTACTGTGTCTTTGTGTAGCTGGAGTCTTGGAGGATAGAAGTGGACCACGTCACGTATATTGAACAATTTACAACAAGATAAATTGACCAATCATTACTCATTAGAACTTATGATATCGTTTGGAATCAGCTAACATATACATAATTATAATGGTTAGATATATATACAAAACAAAGGTAGATTAAAGAAAAATTCACTAGCAAGTTAAAACAAATATGTCGTCCACACACAAAGATTAAAGTTTTTGTCTGCCTAAGCATGAAACTTTTTTTTGGACTATCGAAAACTCCATATATTTAAAAAAAATCAAAAGCGGATTATCATATCCGACAAAAAGAATAAGTGTTGTGCTTTTTTATAAGTTCTACTGAGCACCGAACTATCACAATTCATGTGATCCTGAAATTAAGAATACATGTGTCTAATTTATTCACCTCCTACATAGTTCATGTGAACCATATCCCTCTCTTGCTTTTTTCGGTGCAATATATAGAAAATAAATACAAATACAATGACTATATAATAGTTGACATGGAAAAACAGAGAAGAAGATTAAACCGATCCAGTGTATGAATCCAAGGCAATGAGGTGGCGAAAAGCGAATGTACTATACCTGCAAAAATCGTGGAACTTCTCGTCATACTTTGTTGTGTTGCTAAAAACGTGCGGACCAGATTTTGCAGGTTTTTTTAATCTTATCGAAAATGTTACGATTCTGGACGCGAATACGGTCTTGGGGAGCCCTCTTCCAACTATTGAGGGTTTTGTGTTTTTGTGTTTTTGAAAACTATAAGTTGTTTATTTTCTTACCCAATATTATTTTTCTCAAGGGCCACAACATTAATAAAATAAGGTCCTTATTCTAGTGGCTTCTCAAGATTTAGGTCCCAACTTTTGCAATTTCTACAAGTCTCATTTGTTGCTTAATCTTACAACTTATTTAAAATTTAGCTCATCATTTTAAACATTTCTTTCTCCTCTTTTAACTAAAACCCAAATCTTTTTTTTTTTCTCACAAGTTCATATTTTATTGAGGTAAGCATTACAAACATGGGCTAAAAAAGCCCTACAACATAACCAGTTACGAAAACAAACTAAATCCCAACTCAAACTCAATATTGAAGAAGAAGATTTGATCAGATAATTCCTTTCAAAGCCACATGTTATCAACACGTGTATGATGAGTAATCAAAAGATTTCCATCGTCATCCTTCGCCGTCGTAGCCTCTGATTATTCCGGTGAATGAAATTCAACACAGTGAATTCGTTTGTTTTTCACCTGCTACTGCAAAACAGCTTAATGGATAAAATACAGATCAATTAAACTCAACCACTTGCTAGAATCATCAAAGAAATTTGAGATCCAACAAAACGGTAACAGAGAATAAGAAATATGATTAATCCAAACCAAAACTGTTTACTAGACCAATCGAAGCTAAACAGACAAGTAACAGCTAAAGGTAATTGTAATCTGCTAAGGAAATTGCTTTATATCTTCAACTAAAATTATGAATCCCTTGGATAATTTTCGTAAACTGCAATCTCAAAGGATTAATTAGAAAGCAGACTGTTGAATAATGCCTATTTTGCTTTCAAACCATACTGAAGAAGTCAAAGAGAGAACAAGTAGTTACATGTGAAAGAAGTTGGTTTGAATCTAGTTGCTTTT
>Ga0041059_1002233_pt1 | contig 14695 bp, 10 predicted proteins | sample AraColnosormetaG_FD_56232 | JGI IMG/M metagenome (GOLD analysis project Ga0041059, IMG submission 56232) | Arabidopsis roots microbial communities from North Carolina, USA - Col MF nosort | ecosystem: Host-associated > Plants > Roots > Unclassified | place: USA: North Carolina | collected...
AAACTAACTCCAAAACCCTTTAACCAAAAAAAAAAAAAAACTAATTACAACTCCGGTTAACCTGTCGATAATTACAAGACTGAAAACATCCTAGTCAGTAAAAAACATATTTGTATGTATCCGATCCCACCAAATAAATAAGTTGTTGTCAATGATAGAGGAAGAGAAAACGAAAAAAAATTGCGGACCAAGACATTTGGGACTACTAGAGTTTAGGGAGCATAAATGGTCCTATTTGACTTACCCTCTACCGTATAAATAAATGTATTTTAGCCGTATAAATGTATACATACGTAGATGCATAGGTATACAGGATTACTTTAGACGATTTGATGTCGGTATGACATTACATTTGACTCCCCTAGCTCCACTTGTCTCTGTTCATTTTTCTTGTATGTCATTTCCTTGTTTTCCAATTTTACGTTTACCACCCTATTTTATTTTGTTAATATTTTCTAAGTCAACGTGTTGACACTTAATTACAGAATCTGATAACTAAAGTTACATAAAATGCTCACAGTTTTTTTCAGCAAAATACTCACATTATACGACATATAAAATTTTAGCAGTCTATAAATAGTAATTATTTGGCATTAGTATTGGACAAGAAGTAGAATATAAATTAATGTTGGTTCTTTTTTCTATCCAACTTCACACAGCCAATTTTGTAGCTGACATCGTGAATGGACGACTAAACTAATCATAAGCATAGTGATTCAGTTTATACAACAACAACAAAAAGTTAATTACATTTGAGGTTTCTTTTTAAATTGCTATGTTTGGTCCCTAAATGATGGTCATAATAAGGACGGTCCGGCGGTGACGGAAACGCGTAAAGACTAATCATTTTAGTACTATTAATTTGTAGAATTATTATTAAATATGCTTGAATCCTAGAAAACGATCAAATAAATTTTGGAAAGAAGCTCAAAATGTGTTATTTAATTTTGTCCCTATGTAGAGCTGGTTTTTTTATTTTTATTTAAACATAATCCTAAGATTTATTGCTGTATGTGTGAATGCAATAATAAATAGAAACTCAATAATAGATCATTCTTATTTTCAAAAAGAAACAAGAACTACTGCAATGTTTTAATTGTTTATTTTGTATTAAATAATATAGCTTGTTAATTATTGGAGATCGCATTAAATAATAAAAGAAGTTGTCTCACATGTCTTGGAGAATATTTACTAAAAACTATGGTAATGTCTGGACGGTCAAAAAAGTCTCTCTAGTTTCTGATTCTGTTGTCACATTTTATTTTTGAAATTAAATGTCGTTAGATTATTATTATCTATATATATATATATCCCAACAGACCCATTGCTTCTCCAACCACATCTCACTCTTCACCAACTTAAACCCTAATTCAAGATCTCTTCTTTTCGTTCTCTCCTTCACCCACATTAGTCTTCTCTACGACCAAAATCTCTTGACTTTAAAAACAGAGAATGAAACAGCTTTCGACAAAAGTGACAAGCAATGGTCATGGACAAGACTCATCCTACTTCTTGGGATGGGAAGAGTACGAGAAGAATCCTTATGATGAGATCAAGAACCCTAATGGGATGATCCAGATGGGTCTAGCCGAAAACCAGCTATGTTTCGATCTAATCGAGTCATGGTTAACTAAGAACCCAGACGCGGCAAGTCTCAAGAGGAACGGTCAATCCATTTTCAGAGAGCTTGCTCTATTTCAAGACTATCATGGCATGCCTGAATTCAAAAAAGTAAGCTTCTTTCATTTTTCTCAAATTCAATAAAGAGAGTAACCTGACGTGTATCACAAGTAATGAATCCATTTCTCATGAACATTTTCTGTCATTTTTTACAGGCTATGGCTGAGTTTATGGAAGAGATAAGAGGAAACCGTGTCACGTTCGATCCAAAAAAGATTGTTTTAGCGGCTGGTTCGACATCTGCGAATGAGACTCTCATGTTTTGCCTTGCAGAGCCTGGCGATGCTTTCCTTTTGCCTACTCCTTACTATCCTGGGTAAATTACACTTCTCCTCTTTACTTGGATTCCAAGTAAACCCAATAGAAATATATGCTTACGTCTAGGCTTTTTTATGATTACAGATTTGATAGAGATCTTAAATGGAGAACCGGAGCAGAGATAGTACCCATTCACTGCTCAAGCTCTAATGGCTTCCAAATCACGGAATCAGCTCTGCAACAAGCTTACCAACAAGCCCAGAAACTTGATCTCAAAGTCAAAGGAGTTCTTGTCACGAATCCATCTAACCCACTTGGCACTGCGTTGACCAGACGTGAACTTAACCTTCTCGTTGACTTCATCACTTCCAAGAACATTCATCTCATTAGCGACGAGATCTATTCAGGCACTATGTTCGGGTTTGAACAGTTCATAAGCGTAATGGATGTCTTGAAAGACAAGAAACTCGAAGACACGGAGGTTTCAAAACGAGTCCACGTCGTTTATAGCCTTTCTAAAGATCTGGGACTTCCTGGTTTCCGTGTGGGAGCGATCTACTCCAACGACGAAATGATCGTTTCAGCAGCTACAAAAATGTCAAGTTTTGGTCTTGTTTCTTCTCAGACACAATACCTTCTCTCTGCATTGCTCTCCGACAAGAAGTTCACTAGCCAATACCTCGAAGAGAACCAGAAACGACTCAAGTCCAGACAGAGACGCCTCGTGTCTGGTCTTGAGTCTGCAGGGATTACTTGCCTGAGAAGCAACGCGGGTTTGTTCTGTTGGGTCGACATGAGACACCTTTTGGACACAAACACATTTGAAGCAGAGCTTGACCTCTGGAAAAAGATTGTTTACAACGTGAAACTAAACATATCACCCGGTTCTTCATGTCACTGCACCGAACCGGGTTGGTTTAGGGTTTGTTTCGCTAATATGAGCGAGGACACACTCGATTTGGCCTTGAAGAGGCTCAAAACTTTCGTAGAATCCACAGACTGTGGACGAATGATATCAAGAAGCAGCCATGAAAGGCTCAAGAGTTTGAGGAAGAAGACAGTCTCTAACTGGGTTTTCCGGGTTTCATGGACCGATCGTGTACCTGATGAACGATGAAATTATTCATCTCCCTAAGTTTGAGACGACGAACAAAAGAAAACTTCACGGTTTTTTCTTCTTCTTTATTTCCTTCATTTTTTATATTTTGGGAAAGTATTTTTAATTTTCCAAGATATCTATAATCATATCATTATATATGTAATATTTTTTTTAATGTTTGGGTGAGTCTTTAATTTATGCAATTTTTCGGGTGTAAAATTGTTACTATGTGTTATTATATGTTTTTAATGCACTCAATCCGAATGTGGATTTGCAGTGGCTATATATATAAATAAATATATATCCCGTTGTAATTTTAGTGAAACGTTTGTGTGTATTGTACCCATATATAAAAATGTAATTCACTCTTTTTAGTTTATATATATTTTGTTTTATAAATATGGGTTTCTTTAATTTTATGCTCTATCATTTGGTATAGTTTTTGAGTTTGTTGTGAGAATTCTCCTCTGACTATAAGGCTATAAAGATCGTGTTAACGTTGTTGGTTAAGGACGTTAGTTGAGGCATATCAAAAGGAGGCTTAATTTAATGTCAATTAACTAATTAATTAATCATTATATGGTAATATGGCGGGAATTGTCGAATTGGTCAACTGAGAAAGCAAAAGGGGAAAGTCAAAGGTTTTCCACTTAGGTGAATCAAGAGAGAAGGTATGATCTACTTGTCGAAAATATTCGATGAAGCCTAAATAATTTAGTTAAAAATCGACTAAAACCCATTAACAATTTCGGGGTAAAGGTAGCTTCTAGCGTTCTACGGCAGTAAAGTTTTGAGCTTTGAATAGGTACGTTGCATTGCGTAAGAATGTTCACGTCACATATTTGAACTAAAATTACAAGTTTACAACGAAATCCACATTTTTTTTTTGTATAATCAAAACTTACTCTATCAGGATTAACGTAATTATAAGAAAAAAATGAGCAACTTATGAGAAACCGAAATCTGTATATCGAGAGCCATGGTTGATTGATATATATGTTAAGGAGGATATGTCCCAATGATTACAATGATTATAGATTTATACATTACAATTCCAATCATCGAAATCAATAATTTTCAAAAATTTGAGGATGAAAAGGCTCCAATCATTTAAAGAGAAAAGTCTTTATAACCATTTTTTTTTTCTTGTGAAATTATTTCCCGAGGGATAAAGTAGAGGATAAAGTGTCATATCATCATAGGCTAATCATTATAGTATAAGATATAAGATACCGGTCAAATGTTATTATGCTAAGCCTATCACATAAAAAAAAAACTAAAAAAGTGCCATGAGCTTTGTTGGTACTACGAAGAGTAGACTACGAAATATATAATACAACTTTAGTAACCGATTTTGTTTTAATTTTAGCATGATACGCGGCTATACCGGCCGTAACGGCAAATGATCCTTACATGTGAACAGCATTAATGTGGTGGTTGAGTCCCCAAAAATCTGTCTCAATTAATTAACAATTCGATTATAAAAACTTAACAGAGATATGTAGTAGCAGTACGTACTTTGAAAAATAAGAGATTGAGAATTTGGTTGGATTTGAGAATCCGTGAATGAGTAATACTGATTAAGTAATATTCTACTTAAAAGTCTTTATTGCATATGACCGACCATAACTATACAAACTGACATTATGAAGTCGTTGTACCAGAAAATTTTCGTCATTGTCATGGTCGTAGTCTACTTGCTACTATAATAAGCGACATTGGAATGATATTTGATATTATCATTCCATAAATTGTTACGTCAACTGGTGCCACATACTAATCATATAGTTGGTAATGTAAGAATACGTTTTCTTGTAAAAATGTTTAAAATATTGTTTTACCCAGTTCTAAAAGTAGATATAGATTATGGAAGTTTATCTTTATCAACGTATTGTAAAGTAGATATAGATTATGGAAGTTATGTACATATGCATGTCAAGTTTGAACCAAAATTTCAGTCACGTGGGCTTCACGAGTGAGGCCATATAACTGCACATGCCATGACACAGAAACATATAACATCTCTTATGCATACACCTATAGTAATCATATTTATATATGCATAACAAACAAATGAATTGTAACGATTTGTTTTTTACTCCATATTTGACTTCGACCGATTGGACATATAATTTGGAATTCAAATTACATCAATTATATGCCAGGACCCCTTTGATGTTCTTCATGTATGCATGAGGGGTCATCTACGCATGGCATTGCTACTTACGTTACACATACATACTTGATCCATACATAACATAACATTATGGGGAAATTTTCAGAATTAAATTTTTTCATATATTATAGTATTCTCTAATATACCATGTGGGTCACGTTAGTTTTTCTCGTACTTGATGCATAGCTTATGAATCGAGAAGTCACTAGCTATTTATATATATATACGAATATATCTTTATAACTATAATTAGAACGATAGAACTTAAATTAATGATGTGCTTCGTACATACATCCACTTAATATGTGCACGATTAAGAAGATTCATCGCACATATGTTACGTAAGAGACAATTATCAAATCACGCAAAGATTTGTTTCTTTGGCTTAGATGCACCGTCTTCAATTATAATATAAAGTCGATTTATTAATTCTCATGGAGTTTATCAATGTTCATCCTCTTCTTCCCATCTTTTCGAACATTGTTTACCCAAATTAATCTCTCTTTTTAATTATTATTATTATTTGACTTTTAAATATAGTTCCTTTTTCAAAGATAATAATTTTAGTCGGCTCGTCCTGCCTTTCAGCCTAAGTAATTAGTGTCATATAATGCTTAGTTATCTAATTCAAAGCCAAGAACCAAGATTGGTAAATTAATAATTTTCCTTTCTAAATCGTAACAAATGGGCTTTTACGGGGCCTTACTAGACGTGCCATTGCCATATGTTTCCCTCAAAAATGGGCTTTATTGGGCCTTACAAGTCTTTTTGAAGCAAAGAAAGAGTTGGAATCTAATTACCTTTGACCCAAAAAAAAACAAAAACTAAATAATCAAAACCGATATTGCGAAAATAATCAGTGATATATAAATATATATATATATATATATATATATAAATATTATTTTTAAAGTTGACAAATATAAAGTAGCGGACATATTCCTGTATCTATCTTTTTCCCATAAGCAGATAACAAGAAATTGCCAAATCATCTACGTAACGGAAGCAAGCAGTATTATAAATTTAAATATGTAAAAAGTTAAAACACAAAAACAAAAAGAAAATCAGACGGACGCGACATTACTCCCATTTCCACAATCAAACATTTTCATTATTTTATGATAAAAACAAATTTCCTAACTTTTAAACGGACAGAAAACTGAATCACAAAGTTGAAAAAGATAACTATTATTATAAAAGAACAAAAAAAAAAAATCAAGGTTAATAATATTAACGTGTTAGTGAGTGTCAGCATCAGCTGCATTATATAAAAAAATATAATTATTAAGTACGTTGGTTCCTTTTTGACAATGGTCCAATTTTAATGGTTAAACAAAGAAATTATATCATTAAATATTACAAAAATGTCGTCGCGGGGCGAATTGTCGCGAGGCTAATCAAGGTTTTATATGGTGTTGTTTTACTTATCGTCTAGAGGTTTGACAGAATGTACCATTAATCAATGCATTATATTATTAATCACAAGTGAATCCATATTATTCGCATATCTATTATAGTCTCTCGTTCATATATCGTTTTGTTCCTTGATTTCTTCTCAGCGATAGTTATTCCTTTTTCCTTCTTTTCATATAATGCTTTACCTTGACCCAAGAAGTTATAAAGTTTTCTAAATTTTCAATCCATAAAATATGAAACTCATTCTTTTCACTTAAACTTATAAATAGTGGCCAATGTGGAAACTAAAATTCTATACATGATTCTTTTTTTTTAGGTTGTATTACTAGAGCTCTTAAATCTTTAACAAAGTTTAGATGATAGGGTATTTAGGTAGGTAGATGAGAAATGCTTTAATAAAAACTATAAAAGTTATACGGCTAAACTAAGTATAGCATGTAAGTCCATGGTCAAGACACGTCCTGCCATCCACTGATGCAAGTGCTTACATACATAATCTTCATATCACTAACTCTAGAATCTCCTAATTTTCCTCCCTAGATTACGATTTTGTTAATTAATTATCTTTTATCCTAATTGTGGATTTAATTTATATATTTATTAGAGGAGGATAATTCCATAAGATTTGTCGTTTTTCTGTTTGTAGAGAATGTTTGGAACATACAAAATGACTTGTCATTCAGAGACTAGCTAGTTTTTCAATTATTCTTTTGATAACACCCTTTTCTTCTATTGTCCTTAAGCGTATGTACGTACAAAACTGAGATTAACAAAAAACATTCTTCTTCTTAATTATATTTATATTATATATTTGTGTATAGTAGCCTACTATCAATCAAAGCACGTCTAACAAAACCAAAAATATAATGTCATTTTCTGGAAATAAAAATCCAAAAAGATATAAGAGTTTTACATATATATTGGACTGTTAGACATTATTTGTTTGGTTAACGGGTCCTTAGCTTATATCATTACCTTTTTTTTTTTATATGTGTGCAATTAGTCCATCATGTCTACATAAATTTGAACAACATAAAATCTTCTTTATACTCTAACATGTACACAAATTTTTAACGATCGTGAATTGATAATATGTCACAGAAAAGATTACATAGTTACGTAAGTATACAATGTGAACACCATGTTAGTGTCAAATACGTTAGATCATGTGAACTATTGAAATTTACATCTCCGTATATTTATAGTATAGTATTATTGTATTTCTCTAAGTGGGTTTGATAAACCCATCTTTTATATATGTAGCCTTTTTAAAGTCAATGTTAGAATACGAATGTTGCGCCGTCTCCAAACGTAAAATATTGAAATTAAATTATTTGTCTGGCTAATTTTTTTGAACTATAAAAGAAACATAACTATCGTAAAAGTAAAACCATAAATAGAAACGAAAAAATTCCTAACGAAGAAAACAAGAAGTACAACAGAAAACAAAGATAGAGAACTGTAACAATTCGAACCAAAATTAAAATTAAAAATCCTCTACGAAAACTTTGAACAATTGAACTAACAAAGTCTTGAAAATGATGGAACTATTTCTATTTGAATGAGATGTGCCTAATGCACGGTTGCGTTTTCTCCAAGAGGTATATATGTAAGGCTTTGCCTCGGAACGATAAGAATCGGAGCTTTATCTTTTCGTTTGTAGGTTTATCGTCACTAGACGATATAGTACGTAGAACATTTTTAATCAAACAATGATGATGATATTTTTGCTTTTAAATTTGGTAAATTAATCAAACAATGATGAACGATAAGCATGATTTTTGTCACTCCAAATAAAAATGGTAGAAATGAAATGATTTTATTTGGAGGTTTGAATGGGCAAAGATATGTGCCAAACTCAAACAGGAAAAAGAGAAATTTGAGTGACATCATTTGATTCTGTGATCTTCAAATTCCCAAACTGACTAGAGAGAGTTTCGAAGCTCTACGTACACCTTCGTTGAATTGGTAAGACAACTCTTCTTCATTTTGTTAGGTATTTATTTATTTATTTCTAATTATTGATTAACAATCTATACGTACATGAGAAATGGTTTCATATATTAATTATTGTTAAGACATTAATGGTTTCCAGCGACATTGTGCATAGCCACCCGGAGAGATCCAAGTAGTATTAGTCCTATTGAACCGGGAAAAGATATCTTTAAATTAATTTAATACTAATTATGTAAGAAAAATAATTGATAATTAACCTATATAGTTGTGCATACACACACATATGTGTATTCGAGTGTTTGTCGGAGTATCTCTGATCAGACGAAGCCATATAGATCCGACCATGTACGTGTCCATATTGCACCATTCTTTTTACTTAATTTATGAATTCTTTTTGTTGGTCGACAATTATAACTTATTTCTATGATAATTCAACTACAAATTTAACTGAAGTCTCCCAAGTCAGTTAATAGTTAAATTTTGTTTTTAAAAAAAAGGAAAATAAAGAGAGCTGATTATGTATTTCTTGGTTTGGCAAAATTTGACTGAAGATTAACGCATATACATATACTCAAGTGGAGTTGAATAAGAAACAGGGCAGAAAATCATCCTTGGATTCTCCATTACTATAGGCACCTAACAATTACTGTTTAATAGTATATTTAGAGAACTATGTCTTATATATATATATGTAAAAAAATAATACTGTTAACATTAAAATAAACGAACTTTTCAATAAGAAATTGAAGGATTATAAATTATTTAGTTCCCTTAATGTAATTGGTGATCGATGTTTGTGCGTTTAAAAGACGATCCTCTTTTAGGCTCTTAAATTTAGATTCATAGTCGTTTCCTTCTTTTTATGTGTCAGATGTAAATTTGCAAAGATTATAAAATATATAAAGACCTAATTAATTAAGGGACAAAAGAAGAAGCTAAAAGGTAGAATGATAGAATCTCTTCACATTTATAAAAGCAAGAACAATGAAGGAAAAACTCGAAAAAATATCATATAAGTTGTTCGAATAAAGCTAAGTTGAAACTAAAATAAACAAATTTCTGCATGAATACTAATCTCAATCCATAAAACTTTTCTACCACTCCCTAAAGACACAGATTTATACAAAATAGAAAACCCCTCTTTATGTATTTAAGTACAAATAAAGTTTTAAACAAAATGTTACACATGATTTGGCGCATTGAAGTAACTTGCATCTTCGGAATTAACTAGAGAAGTTATATCCTCCCAACTTATTGTACTTTGATCCGCCGATGTACTCGTTGTCCCTCCGCCCAAAGCTGCTCGGACAGCGGCTCCGGCTACTGAGGCGTCTCCATAGACTTTTGTGTTCTCGATGGTCTCAAGATTCACTATGTTGTTGTTGTTGTTTATGAACATATCGTTGATTGCTTCTGTCTGAAAGTTACTGCTCCCAAACCATTGAAGAATCTCTTGCTGTTGACTTGGATGTTGATCACTACTTGTGTTTGGTAATGGTGAGTTTGTGCTGCTGCTCATGATAGCAAAATCTCCTTCTCCTCCCCCTCCTGATCCCAGATAGTAATTGGGATCTAACAAAAGCTGAGAGAAAGAGAAATCAAAAGGGTTTGTGACAGAATCTTGATGATGATGATCAGGGTTTGTCCTTTCCTGTTCTTCTTCAATCTTGACCATGTTCTTGAGTGTGATCAATGGCTTTTGTTCTAGGTTACAAGACGGTGTCGTTTGGTAGTAGTTACAGCTTGTTGGTTCCATCATTCCAAGAGGTATTTGATGATGTGGAGGAGGAAGTTGTGGTAGTAATGGCCATGGTGATGATCCAAACATGTTGTTAAGATAAAGATCCGTACTACCATTACTTTGACCTTGTCCTTGTCCTTGTTGTTGCCTTTTCATCATCACCATCTCTTGCTTCATTCGCGCTTCTTGGAACTCTTTCCTTTGTTTGTTCAGAAGCTTCTTCTTCAGCCTCGTGTTCCAATAGTTTTTGATATCGTTGTCGGTTCTTCCCGGCAATTGTGCAGCAATTATAGACCACCTAGAATTAAACAAAGATACATAGTGAGTCTCTAAGTCAAGAATAAGTGTGTCAATTAATAATATTCATCCATGCATATGATGATATATATGTAAGTATATAGTACCTGCTACCAATAGTAACATAGAGGTTACAAATGATGTTGTCTTCTTCCTCGGAGAAGCCACCATGTTTGATGTTTGGTCTCAAATAGTTGAGCCACCTTAGCCTGCAACTCTTCCCACATCTCCTTAAACCTATACCATGTAAATAAATATCATCAACACACAAATTTAACACGACCACGGTCTCAAAGTACTATTTGGAAACTCTCAGTGCCAATTTTAAATCAAAAGTGAGTTTTAAGTAATACATACCAATTTTCTGAGGCAAAGCAATCCAGTTGCCTCCTGTGCCACTATTCTCGATGTAATCTTTGAGTTTGGCGTCTTCCTCAGGAGACCAAGGCCCTTTCTTCACGTTGGCCTTATCACAACACGGTGCTCTTCCCATTTTCTTGATTCTTGATTCTTGATCTTGTTCTTATTAATTGTAATTCTTTTTTTCTTCTCTCTCTCTTATGTTGATGATGAAGAGAATGAGGAGGATGGTGTATGATAATGCGTGTGTGAGGTTTATATATACTTACATGGAAATGTGTGTAAAGGTGAAAATTATATGTGAATTGAGAAAAAATAAAGGAGAGAGAGAGAGAGTATATAATAGCTGGAGGAGATAGTCCTTCATGTGATGGAAGATGTCAATAAAGTATAGGGAATTAAAATAAAATTGAATCAAAAAGTGACTTTATGGAATTGGAAAATTGGATGATAAATTATGTGATAAAATATTAGTAGAGTTAAGAAATGACAGAGAAGGGGGGAGACTAATGTTTTTCTCCTTTGTCTTTGCTCCTACATCAGAATCTAGATATTCAATATCATTTATAATTTGACTGAGAAATAATATCTTAGTTTTCTTATAATTTTACTATTCGACAACAAGTTTTATTATAATTTTCCTAATCATAAAACTCATAAGTTATAAACTTATAATGTTTTCTTAGCCGCCCCCACTCATTGACTCTTTCTCTCTTCCTTACTCTATTCCGTTTTTTTTGTTTGGTGATTAATTTGTTCCCCATTCTCATCTAATTTTAAATTACCATTTTTTTACATTCATATATATATTTTTTTAAATGATGAATATGAACGAGTTTTAAGTTGAAAGATCAAGATGAACATATCTAAATATATATTGTAATATGACTGCATGAGTTGCATCTGATTCATCGATCCTATGGTTCTAGTAAATGTATACGCATAAATATGATTTATTGTATGTTAGTACACGCTATAGAACTTTCCTCATGATTCATGTCTTGGCAAGTAGTGATTATATTTTTATATTATTTAATCTTGGTGATTATATCTGATCCGCAGTTTAGGAGTGTGATTAAGAAAACGACATTTCTAATCTAAATAACATGCAAAATACTTTAAATTCGATTAATAATGTGGAATACATGAGAGATTTTACGAAAGCTTGAAGCCCCACTTGCATGGCAGCTTACGAATAAGAAAGAAAGACCGGTTATGTGTACTTTTATTACATGTGATATAGACTTGGTCATCAAGAATAATAGAAGAATTCAATGTTTTTCCAATTTGAACCAAAAGTGATTGAATTAGACTTGTATTGTATGTATATATAAATTATATATTATAGAGTCAATATTGTTTAGTAGTTTATTTTGTAGTATACAGTACAAAGGAGTGTATTATATGTTGTCGAGTCGTGTTCAAAAAAAAGAAAAAAATATATATAAATGTTGTCGAGATAGAGACAAATACTTCGAATGTTTGGTGATGGAAATGTGTGAATTAACAAAGAAAAATTCTTTTGCCCAAAAAAAAAAAAACAAAGAAAAATTCTAAATTTATTTTTATATACACAAACTCCCATTGAGCATGATCAATATAAGTATATAGTAGTTAAATAAGAACATGACAACATCTTATTTTATGTATCAGTCTTATCATGGTTCTTTGTTATACCAATAAAAAAGATATTTGTATTGAACATGTAAATTTATTAAAAATCAAAGACGAAAACAAAGCGCATGAATTCAACAACAGAGTAGCATCGTATTTGAATAGTTAACGTCATTAATCATTCGTAAACAAAGCGCAAGTGATTGAACTAACAGTTCTTGGATAAATACAAAGAAACTTCTTCATACTATATATATCAAAGTTTTTTTCCTTTCAAATCCATCAATTAAATTGTCTAAAGAAATATCACTAATCAGAAGATCACATTTGGTGGATGGTGAATCACTTGCTATTTAATATACATTTGTCTTTTGAAAAGGAAAGGAGTTAATGATATGTACCAAAAGAGATGAAAAGAAGGTAGAGATATTGAAATTTGTGAGTGTAAATTCCGTTACGGTTGGTGAACAAAATTTTGCCAACCCTCGGAGAAAATTTACCACTAACAAATTTATGGATATTAAAACTTTTCTGGATCAGGTACGATTTTATCTATTATTAATCTCCTTAAGAGAAAAAATTGTAATAAAATATAACGGATTATAACTTATAAAATGACAAAGTTTCAAACTCACGGTGACAATACTGAATTGATAGATGGGTTTGTTTAATTCATTTATAAATGTAGCCACTTAATAATCATGCAGTATTAAAATTGAACCTAATGACGCCTGTCCCATGGACCCAAAATCAAATTTTAATCAAAGATTTGATAGGGATGTTACAAATCTAACTATTATAATTTAATTCAATAAATTTACTACTAACACTTATTTTCCACGGCAGCTGAGATTAAGGAACAAGAAAACCCACTATACCTCTTATTAAATGGCGTCACAATTTTTTGGACCTTCTTCTATAAACGTATGCTCTTAATCTTTTGTGTAAGATAAGTTGGTCAATTTGGGTGTATTGTTTATTATAATTTAGTTCCTTGCAAAACAAGTGAAATACGATTGAATATACATGCGAATAGCCTATTAATAATAGTGAAAAAATCATAAACAAAAATAATTATGAATTGTAACTTTTAATTGGTTCGTTTTTAAGTTTAATAAATTAGCCAAAGGCTTCTAGAGGGAAATAAAGGTTGACTTGTCTCCTGATGGTTAATAAAGAGTTAAAAGTCAAAGCACTTGGAAAAATATAAAGTCTTCAAATTATTGAGGTACAATGCACTGTTTATATGTTTTTGTAGAATAAAATATGTATCGTCATGAATAAAATATCTTTACTTATGGAAAAGTTAGTGTAAAGTTAATTTGAACTTTGAAGCTAAGGGTAATCACTAATCAACATGACAAAATGTGTATTCAGATTTCAACAACACTAGTAGGAAACAGGAATTGGTCTTTGCATCGTAGGCCATCCCTTCTTTTTCAATTTTCCCAACAAAAATTCAATAAACTCTTATAAAGTTTGTATTATTGAACTTATTATAATGTTATCGCCTATTTACCATGCATATACATGCATTTACGTTAATTAATACATTCATTTTTTCTCAATATATAACTCTTTTTCTTCTGCTTGTCTTTATATCTCAGTAATAACCAAGACTTGTGTTTGTAGTTTGTAATTTACTTAGGACGTATTGAATTAATATAACATAGTCATCTTAAAAGTTATGTTATATTGGGTTTGATACCAAGAAAATCATGTTTAAAATTTTTAATTCAATTATTAACCCAATGACTTTGGAAATCTATCCGAGATAAAATCATATGGATTCGAATTCGAATCATATATTATCTGTAAATAAATGATATCAGTTTGTAAAATCTTTTAGATGAAAAGACACATGATTGACTAAAATCCAATTATTCATAAACAAACAACTTAAAAACGAAAATGAGTGCAAAAAGCGAGAAAAAGAATAGTAAGTCAAAAGGTAAAGGCAGAGAAGAGGAAGGTCATTGTAATATGCATCTCAAGGCATCTATGCTCTCTTCTATGATTCTATATTCATCTCATACTTTTTTAGGATCCATTTACTTTTTCTTTTTGGAAGTATTCTAAAGATAAAAAAAAAAAAAAA
>Ga0041059_1002234_pt1 | contig 14692 bp, 9 predicted proteins | sample AraColnosormetaG_FD_56232 | JGI IMG/M metagenome (GOLD analysis project Ga0041059, IMG submission 56232) | Arabidopsis roots microbial communities from North Carolina, USA - Col MF nosort | ecosystem: Host-associated > Plants > Roots > Unclassified | place: USA: North Carolina | collected 2013-09-02
AAAAAAAAATCCTCAGTACTATCTAGTTGCAGTCATACTTTAATCAGCGAATCAGGACAAGTCTATTTTTTTCTGTATTATGTAGTTGATCTCACTATTGATCTCATGATATGTCTTACCCATAAATCTATAACAGTATCAGAAGTTGAGACCACTTTTGGAGCAAAAGCTAATGGGTTGCGGGCTTTAATCACTTCACGACTTTTCATAACTAGGTCTTCATGAATGGGCTTATTGAAACAATTTTGACATGAACAAGGTTCACCACAGAATAGACCAGCGGAAAAACATTCACAATACCTGTACAGCAAAGATATGAATATGTAGTTAACGACGGGTTGGTGTCTATGTTCTACACAACCTAAAATTCAGTGTATTTAACAACTTAAGCTGAGTTGCAGAAAAGGTATGAGCTTTTTGGACAAGAAAAAGGTATAAACTTTTGGATAAAAAAGTTCTGGAACATAGAAGCTGACAATGCTGCACTTTCAGCGAGACAGAACAACATCTGCAACAGACTTCACACATCATCTAGTTCACTTGAAAGTAGTATCCAATGAAAGTGACTCAATAGCTTTTAGAAAAGTGGGAATAAAAACCTAACCATATCATTTAAAGAAAAACAGACGTTTTTGGCATCTGAAAATTGTGTCCAGGGAATGATTGTAAGGAAAGAGCTTACAGCTTCAAGCATTGTGATTTCCTACATTTACAGCGCTTACAGCTGCCAAGTTCGTCAAGTCCTTGAGACAATTGCCTGCATTAATCAGTATTTCAAGTATAAGTTTTGTATTCATAGCTAATAGTTGATGGCTGGTACAAGATTAGGAACATCGAAATATTTTCCAACCTATTTTCCATTGCCATGAGTTGGTCAAAACATTCTCCTTCCACTGATCTCTCAGGAGGCTCCATGATTTTGACATCACTGAATACCACCAAATCTCTTTTTGTGGAGACAGGAGTTGAGAATTCATCTTCAATATTATAATGAAATGTTGTAGAAGGAAAAGCCTGACCATCTTTGATTTTTTTTTTTTTTCGGCCACTTGAGACTGAGGGGTTCACGAAACCATTCAAGTGCAGGCCAATCGTTCGTGGAATGGGTAGAATCTCATCAGTGTCTTGTTTACTGGTGTCTAAACAATTTTGTGGACTGGGAGCTTTATTGATAGAGGTAGAATCAAGAGGAAGATCATTTGTAGAATCACGCAAAGGTATCCTTTTGTGAGACCCTCCCATGTCAAAAGTTAAGCAGCGCCTGCGTACACTTCGTTGCTGTAAGAGTCAATTTATAGGTATTAGCTAAGTTCCACAGTTTAAATCAAATCATTAACTAGCAGATGAAAATTATTTCTACTTGCAATATAAAAGCAAATGATCTAACTGAAAAACAACCACCTGAAGTTTAAGTCTAAGTCTCCAAAAACACATCATTATTTCGATTGACTTTTGGAGAACAATAGCGCTAAAAGGTAAAGAATGAAAAGAAATGTACACATGACTAATGAGTAATCATGAGGTCTGAGAAGACATAAAAGCAACAGCAAAACAAAATACTGAAATGTTACCTTGCCACTGGGCTGAAGGTCTTTATCTTCCTTGTCTTCAGCTTCGGCAGTTGAATCAATAGCTGCTACCTTGGAGGAACAACTGAGATTAATGTCTGGAGCTCCAGCTGCAACTTGTACACTGCACGAACCTTCCCGCTCTTCGACATAATTTGAGTTATTACAGTAGATAGAAAACTGTTGAGGCTCAGAAGCAAGAGAATAAAATCTAGGATCTGTGGTCCTTGGAATCTGTTGCTCATAGTTCTGGATATCAGCAACATCAAACATTATTACTTCTTTACCAAACCCACTCTCAGCTTCCATTTCATCAGTGTGAAGTACTCCATCTGAATCAGCATCAAAGTCAAGTGGATCAAAAGACTGTCTACATAACTCATCAGACAGCTCTCTGGATCCACCACCGCTTCCTATTTCATCATCAGCATCCATAGGTACTTCATCACAAGAAACCATCTGAATATCACATCCATCTCTTCCGTGTTTCAATGAATTCGCCAACTCAATTGCTAAGCTTATCTGCTCCTTAAATGGCTTGGGTTCAGAAACATTTTCCAACTTCTCAGGCCTACACTTTAGCTTCTCCTCCCATAAAGCATCTGGTGAGTTTTTTAGAGTCTCACCGATGAGGACTACTGGACTCGATAGATCTAGAGAACGATGCCTAAACAAGGAACATAACCACACAACAATACCATTGTCAGCAACCAACAACAAATCTTTCTTACTATCAATAAGACAAGTAAAAGGAGTAATCAAGTAACCTTTTGATGAAAAATCTGGAATCTCGGTAAGAGTTTAACTGCGGGGAACAAAATAGAGATGATGATGATGATGGAGATGTAAAAACCAGTGAGTGCAAGATATTCTCTGGGCGTCCTGGCTTCACTGGCTCTATTGGAGAGAGATCATTAATATATTGAAAAACTGGAGAATCCTGCGGATTACAGTGAGAATCTAACTCATTAGAACTCAATTCAACAACAAAGAAACGTGAAGAGATACATAATTAGTGACCCTAAATTCAAGCATAATTGGAAAAATACTAATCTAGTAGCAAAAGGAGAAAAACTCAAATCGAGTCAAATTGCTGAAAATTAAGGCAACGAAGACGATCATAAGCCCCAAAACCTAATTTTATAACAGTAAGAGTTATATGAATTATGGACCCAAAGAGTAGCAGATCCGATGAAGACGAGCGAATTTAGGAAACATCTAGATGCAAATTCACTGAGTCGGTTCTCCAAATAAAAACAAATATAAAGGAAGAAAAACTAAAGTAGGAGCAGATTATCATAATTAAGGAGTGAGAGAGGAACCTCGAAGTTGCAGAAGGAAACGGCGGAGATGCGGTTCTTATCTGGTGTATCCATTTCCGGCGAGGTTTATACTAACTGGGTCGTTCTACTCCAACTTCGCCTCCCGGAAAACAAAAACGAAGCACTAAAAGAAGAAGAAGAAGAAGACGAAGAGAGTGGATCGGTTACTGAAGAAGAAGAAGGTGGAGATTTCAATGGAGGAGGAGCGGGAAAGCGGGAAACAGTAATGTGAAAAGCCGTGTGCTTGCTTTCCTCTCTCTATAATTGGGCCCACACATTAAAAAAAAAAAAAGTAGAATCGATTTTTATTAGTGAAAGTGTGAAAGTAATTGGGCCCATTGGGTTTGAATTTAAGGCTTTTAAATCGTATAGGCAAACTAGATTTTTTTTTTTGTCGGATTAATTCAAGCAAACGGTGCACAATGACTAACAAATTTGGCTATTTTTCTTGCAATAATTATTAGGGATCTTTCCAGGAATTCTTAAAGAACATTATATTCACCCTTCTTCAATATGGGGGATCTCCATCTCCGCCGTTACCAGAACAAAACATTATTTTGTGTTTACGACAAAATATATTTAAACATGTTATATTTACGACACCAACCTAAGAGACAAAACGAAATCTTAAGAACATAATAATGCATAAGTTCGTTTTACTTTCAACGTATTAAAATTTTACATTTAAATTTATTTGTCTTTTAAGTTTTAGATTTAGTAAAACATGAATTTATTTTCAAATAAATTTTTAGTGAAAATGATTATTTTAGAGAAAGTTTTTTAAAATGAGTTTAAGTTTAAATCTATATAACGTGAAAACTATGCCGAGCTTTGAACACCAGCTTACGGACCAACAACTTAGGACATGATGTCTAAGCGCGATTAGTTTCGACGTTTTTAAAATTGAACATTTAAACTAATTCTTAAAAAGTAATAATGAAATTAACATTGGTTTTAGTTAAAAATTATTAATTAGTGAAAAAATTATTTAAATGTTTTAGTGAAAGTTTTAAATTAATTAGTTTTAGTTTTACTTAAAATCATTTTTATAGAAATAAAAACAAAGATAAGAATGAAAACGAATAATGTAACTTGTTAGATGTGGTAGCAAAGAAGGCCCATAAAAAAACCATTTGAAGACGCCCACACTTAACCAAACGTCCCAACACTTGCATTGCTCTCTCTAGCCCTCCTGAATCAGCTGCTTCAAGCCCAACTTCTTTTCTTCTTATTGACTTTCCTTCTTCTCTCGGTCGTTGACTCTCTTCTTCTTCTTCCTCTTCTTGTTCTTATTGATTTCAATTTTCTTTGTGCAGGTTCAATGAAGGATTTCAACTTCAACAGTCCAGCCATCGAAACATTAGCCGCCGTCTACATAATCCACCGGTGAAAGTGTAGTGGTGGAGATCATGTGAAATTAGGGTCTGACTGTAGAAGTAGTCACAGGATACTGAATTGCAAAAGATAGAATGGCGATAAATGTAAGAAACGTGACGATCGGTCTTCAGATTACAAGATTACCGACAGATTATCACGAACCTCTCTTCGCTATCCTCTTTTTCCTCGTAGTCTCCGGTTAAAGCTTTACGGTGGCTAGATCATCATTATCCGGTGAACGAGAGAGGGTTGACGTACGGAGATCATCATTCAATCAATAAAACGATGCTTTCCACGCCGATCAATGGATGAAACGATGCGCTCTGATCAATCTAACTCTTACGGATTGTCGGATCATGTTGCAGAGATGATGATCATCATCATCGAATTAGAGAGTTTTGATTTTATTTCTCTCAAGGAAGAAAGAATTAGAAAAAGCGAGAGAGCGTATCTATAAGCAAAAGTGTTAATTAGGTCTAATCCCAATCGATGGAACACACAATAGAGCCGTTGGAGTCGGTTATGTTTACTTATTTTAATACAAAAAGGTTCAAAAGAAAAAAAGGAAATTGTCATCTCAATTTCCTATTCTTTCAATGGGCTTTATTTTCTTATGAAACCAAAACTATTTGCTTCTTCTCTTCTTGTCTCGTCGGCACTTGAAGATTCTGCCATTCTTTCTTCCCATAAAAATTGGTCTTAACCGGTTTCCGGTATGGTACGTTGGGGTGGGGTCCGGGTGGCATGGTCTGGCATGGTCTAGGAGTGTGATGCTACTGTATTTTTCATGGCATTATTATTACAGAACCAGACAGAAAGGCAAACATGTGATGATTCCACATAGACCCAAAAGAAATTTTGTTGTAGCCATAGGAAGCATTCTAAAGGACCCATCTATATGTCTCTCCTTTTCTCATTAACCTTTTCAAGATTCCCTCAATACAATAAGAGCCAAAAAGAAAGCAGGAGATCAAACAAACGGCAAGCTGTTTCAGAGATTCTTTGCAAAACTGTATGCAGTTTGTGTTCAGGTCCCCCCACCCATTGAGATATCCAAATCTAAAAGTTTGAATTGACGTATAAAGTAACTTGGCTTGCTCTAAAACATCTTTCTCTGACTTGACAATCCAAGAGAACTTTGATGTTCTTTCAAGCAAGAGTGCTATGTTGTACACTTTTCGGTGGATATCGAATCATAATAAACTTTGCAAACTCTCTCATGTCACGGGTTCATGCTACAAGAACAGCTTCAAGGAAAAGTTTTCAAAACATTATTTGGACAAACCCAACAGTCAAAACTCAAAACATTATTCAGACAGTTTTTCTAAGGAACAGGAACAACTATAGAGAGGTTTGTTTGAAGCAAGTTGAAAACCCTACCTAAACCATATGATTCAGCAAGAGTATCTATCATGCTATTATAATCTTTAATTTTTTTAGCAGTCTAGGAGGGCTAGAGAAGAGACCGCAGCAAGGAAATAATTGAAATGTGAAAACTTGAAACATGACTTACTGATTCACAATTTAAGAATCTTCAAGTACAAACCCACGTCTCTCTAGAATCCTTGATAAAATACTCTTTAAACCTGCAGAAACTGCAAAGAGCTGGATAATAACAAAGTGCTATATACAATGTCTCAAAAGGTATGGCGCTAAACAAAACCAAATACATGATATATCTCTAAAAGGAAGATACATATACTTGATAAAATGATTCAGCAAGAATATCTAGATGGATGCAAAGCACATGTTTGATAATCTTCTTGTAACTACTAGCTTTAGCTCAGATCGTTATAATCTGATTTGTCCACAATTGAACAGCCAATAGAAGAAAGACCATACACCAAAGAAACCCTTAATGTAGTTAGAACTATCAAGTGTATTGAGGAACATTATGCACATGGAGAACAAAACAGAGTATCTAGACAGTTGGTTTCTTGATACAGGGCTAAAGTAATCGGCTTTGAACAAAAGTCTTTACAAGTCTCAAGTAAAAACTTTTGACATATGAAACTGATATATACTTCAATGATCCGGTTCGAACATTTTACGAGAAAACTATAATTGAAACCAATTGATCATATGATAAAATAAATTGACAAGAATCAACAGTTCCTTTTTAACCTTTAGTTAGCACTCAAGAGAAACAAAAGAACTCTCAAAACTCTTCTTCTCTACTCGTTCTTCCAAGCATACAGAATCAATGAAAACCCAAAACTTTGAGATTTTGAGCTCGTGGGGACCTGTGTGAAAGACCAGGTCTTTTCAACAGATTGACAAGTCCTGAACATAAACACTGCATTTCCTGGTGATGATGGCAACCCAAAGAACCAACTGTGGACATCCCAGAGAACTTCCACAGAGATTCTATTGACAATTATGGTATCGTTGCCACGGAACTTCCAATGAAGCCGCTGCACTTGCATCAAGATCTTTCCATCGACACGAACAATGAGACAAGGATCACTGAGACTAGTGTCACACTCGATCACAAGATCATGAGTTTTGCCATCACCTGAAAACTGAGCTTTAGTTGCAAACGTTCTCTTGCCAAAGACATGCTCTTTCTTAGCAATGAACACAGCACCTAAAGATGAAGAAGGTGCAGCATTCGTCTTTTTAAAAGCTTCTTTCTTCATATCACCAAGAAGAAGAACCATCTCTTTGTCAACAACAACTCCAACATAGAACCCTCCTAAAGGTTCAGGGCTGGATCCAAATTTAGCAGACGAGAGATCCCAGAAAACATCGATATTACAGGCATACGCCTCTAGAGTCTTGGACCCTTTTCGTTTAGTGAAGAGCCACGGCTTAATCTCGACTTTACACAGACTTCGGTTGCAAGAATCATCAACCCCCACGGTAACACACTGACCCATCAGATTCTTAGTCCATGTGACTGTGATCAAGCAAGTCCTACCTCGGATGCGGCAACGGTAGATGCATATTACCAAATTCTGAGCATTTCTTCCAGCGCTCGAGGAAGACGAAGAGTCCGCAATCTGAACACCATTTTCACCAGAGCAAGAAGGAAAATCTCTCATTTTTTTTTCCTTACAGAATTCCCAATTTCGAGCTTCTCTCTCTCTCCGGAATTTCAACAAACACCTTGTGGCCAAAACTGGGCAACGCTGAGAAATTCAAAGGCGGCGAATTTAACTTCAGTTTAGTAACGAAATTTCGTAAAAGCAAGTGTTTAGACTATAGGATTTACCTGAAAGTGATAAGTTTCATCAAAAGAAAGAGAAACCCAATCTCAAAAAAGCATCGAAATCTGGAAAAATGTCAACAGATTTGATCTGGGTTCTATCAAATCGATCCAGTTTCATCAACCAAGGAGAGAATGAGAAGTTAAGAGAAAGCCTGAGACTCCGGGAGAGAGAGAGAGAGAATGCACAAAAGGCGAAATTCGCCAAAATAGAAGAGAATGTGTGTGTGCCTACTACTGTAGTCAAAAATAAAAGACAGAAACAGACAAAAAGGAAACTTTGTTTTCACTGTCTGAGTCATTTTTTCTAAAAACGTTAAAATAATTACCCGATTTTCTTGGCAAAGTACCAAATTCGAATTTAATTCAGCGGAAAACGACTGTAACAATAAATTTCGGACAAAAACATTATTTACATTCTTTTCTTTTTTACATCATCTTAGATTTTAATCAAAAAATTTACAAACTTTGGTTCGAACTTTGTTATTTTTGACACAAATACTCACATTTTCTTCTGTGCTTTAAGTTAAATAATAAAGGGTTTTAACTTTGTCTCATTATAGTGAATTTTTTATGTATATTCTTAAAAAAAAAAGTAGGATAAAAATTAAAAAAGTATATGAAAGGCTGGAAGGAATGGTTGCCACGTGTGGTATGATAACCATTGGTATCTCATGACTTGTAGTAGGCATGTAGTTAATACCCACGATTGAGCCCACTCTCACTGCTCTCTTGGGCTTTCGCTAATGGATTAATTAGTCATATACCGTTTTTAGAGGTAGTTTAGCGATTGAATTTTTCATACGATAATCAATCATATGTCTTGACTCTTCATTCCATTGTCAACCAAATAGGTGGGTGAAGAGCATATGTTTAATTATCAAAACGAACAAAGTTATCATACCAAATAGGTTAAACTGTTTCCTTTTGTTTGGCAATGCTACCGCAAAAGTCTTGGAATAATTAATTATCATTATGTATGTTTCCGATTGAAATTTGGACCAACCTGTAATAAAGCAGGTCCCAGTAGTTTAACATTATTTTCTTGGGATCTGATTTTTTATTTTTTTATTTTATCGTAGTCTCATTTTCGTTATTAATATTATCGTGTTGTTGGTGTCGTTTGTTATTTTATACTAGTATTGATTTAAAATTAATAATATGTCTCCCTATCTACTTGTGAGCGACGGACATCTTCTCAAAACAGAAGATAAAAATGCAAATAAAAAATCCTAAACATTGACAAAGATTGTAATTTGTAGGATGAGTCGTTTCTTTCAAGAAGCTATAAAATCTTAAAAACGTTAAAACAAAACAGAAATAAGTGATACTAGGATTTAACCCGTGGTACACCACGGGACAAATATTTTATTTATATATATAATAATATTAAATTTTATGGTTTTAATTTAATATTAAAGTTATATAATTTTATATTAATATTGTAAATAAAAAATTAGTGATGATAAAATAATAAATAAATATTTAACCCGTGTTATATCAATCCAAATCCGCTTCACTATATAACTTGTCTCATGATATTTTTATTATTATTTGTTTTTTGGGCAAAATATTTTAATTATTTTAGAAGTTTAAATTTGGAAAGATTTAAATGATTTTAAGTTAATTTTAAGTTAGTGTGTAGTATATTTTAGTTTAGATTTGAAAAGATTTAAATGATTTCTGTGACTATTTTTCTTTTTGTTTTCTAAATTTTAGTAACAAAATTGATTTATATTTAGATTTAAGAATAAATTTATTAAAATATTAAATGCCAATAGCATTGGATTGTAAATAAACCTCAATTTCAGGATTTATGGATTTATTTCATAAAAGTGTTGCAAAAATATATATATATAGATGTTGCCAAACAAAAATATTGTTTTGGGTCTCAGCCTTTTTAAATACACCAGCCCATATTTGATTCGGATTATCATTTCTTGAGACTTAACAACGAATAACCGAGATTATAGCCTAAACGTTTTAGGCGGCTAACCAGAGAATCAATTTCTATGTCTCTCAACTCAAGTGAAAAGTTAAAACTCTTTCTTTCGAACATAAACTAAAAGGTTAGGAAAGCTCGAATCAGATTATTAATTTTTGGTAATGTGAACTAAAAGTTTAGTAAAAAATCGTTTCAATCTTTTTCTTATCTAAGTACCATCTAAAATGGGTTTAGGCTCAATTCTTCACCTAATTTCATTTCGAATAGGTTTTGATCATATAAAAAAGAAAAAAAATTGGTTAAGCGCACTGAAGACAGTTGTTAGCACCACAGAGTTTTATGAGGAGAGAAAGCATCATACATCATCACAAACAAGTTTCTTCATCGCTCATTGTTAGTCATTAGTACTTTACTTCTTCCTTCTTCCTCTTTTATTATAAGAAGAGAAAGAAAAAAACATCATCTTTTTTTTCTTGAATAACAGAGCGATTGCTCTTATCTCAGTTGATTGGCCATGGCTTCTTCAGTCGTCTTCGCGGCAACTGGGTCTCTCTCCGTTCCTCCATTGAAGTCTCGGAGATTCTATGTTAATTCTTCACTCGACTCCGATGTTTCCGACATGAGTGTTAACGGTAATTAACCAAACAAAAATTGAATTCTTTACTGTCTCCTCTGCGTCAGGTTGATTCCTTTGGATGTTTCGGATTCTGGGTATTTCAATTGGATTCTTTAGAAAATCGGTAAATTTTGTCTTTTTAGTGGAAAATTTGAGAAATTGACATGTACTAGGATTAAAAGGCTTAGCTTTATGCCACGAACAATCCCACTTTTGAAGAGGATGATGTTTCAATTCTCATGGCATATTGATGAACTCAATCTATTTATTTCCTGGCATATAGATGAATTCTGAACTCTCATGGTTTAGATAAAAAGATGAAACTCTTGTGGCTTCTCTCTACTAATGGCATAGTAATGGAAATGGAGAGTTTGGTCGAGATTTTACGGTCGATCCAAGATTCTCTTTTGTTTATATAATCAGTTTAGTTTATCCATGGGAAGTAGTAGCTGTTAAGGAATCAAATTTAGATTTAAGGTTTCATGTTATGAGAAGCTTTCTTCTTCTAATAATTTTCTGGAGCATCGTGATTCTTGATCATCTCTTACTGTTTAAATGGTCTGGTTATGAATACAGCTCCAAAGGGGTTATTTCCTCCAGAGCCTGTACCATACAAGGGACCTAAGCTGAAAGTAGCCATTATAGGAGCTGGACTTGCAGGCATGTCGACTGCTGTAGAGCTTCTGGATCAGGGTCACGAGGTGTTTACTCCTCTTCTGTTAGTTGTTTATATATTTGATTTGGTTACATACATGTGTAATCATCGTGATTGTTTCAGGTGGATATATATGATTCGAGGACATTCATTGGTGGCAAAGTGGGTTCTTTTGTAGATAGACGTGGGAACCATATTGAAATGGGATTACATGTTTTCTTCGGATGCTACAACAATCTCTTCCGTTTGATGAAAAAGGTTTTTGTTTCTCAAAGCTTCTGCTCAAATTTACTTGATGATTGAAACTCATACTCATGTATGGTTTTTTTTGTGGTGATGTAGGTGGGTGCTGAGAAAAACCTTCTAGTCAAAGACCATACTCATACATTTATAAACAAAGACGGCACAATTGGAGGTATGGCTCAGTTCATTATTCTCTTGCTATTGTGATTTTATCGTACTGAGATGTGCATATTATTTGTAGAGCTTGATTTTCGGTTTCCTGTTGGAGCTCCAATCCATGGTATTCGCGCATTTTTGGTCACAAATCAACTCAAGGTATAAATCAAACTTTTAAATTGATTTATCTTTTAAATCTTTGGATTCATATCAATGCACTTTTCCGCCGTGGAAAATCGGCAACAGTTTTCTCAAATGTTCATAGCAAAAGATTAGTAATTTCTTGCTTTATGTACCAATATCGAGCTTGCTAACTGCTTATTCTTGTTTTGACCGAACAGCCCTATGACAAACTAAGGAATTCACTGGCTCTTGCATTAAGCCCTGTTGTTAAAGCTCTTGTCGACCCCGATGGAGCAATGAGAGACATTCGCAACCTTGACAGCGTAAAGAATGATAACCTGTTCTTCTTCTCATCTGTACTACTATTTGTGTTCTCTAAATTTTCTGAAATACTTTTTGCAGATAAGTTTCTCGGATTGGTTCCTGTCAAAAGGTGGGACACGGGCAAGTATCCAGAGAATGTGGGATCCTGTTGCTTATGCTCTAGGTTTCATAGACTGCGATAACATGAGTGCGCGATGCATGCTTACAATATTCTCATTATTCGCTACCAAAACAGAAGCTTCTCTGTTGCGTATGCTCAAGGGCTCTCCTGATGTTTACTTGAGTGGTCCTATCAAACAATATATCACAGATAGAGGTGGCAGGTGTGTATCTGCTATAACTACAAGAACTGATTCTCGCATTTATTATGTCATTGGCTTATCGGGTATTTATAATATTGTCTTCAAACAGAATCCATCTAAGGTGGGGTTGCAGGGAGATACTTTATGATAAATCAGCAGATGGAGAAACTTATGTCACTGGACTAGCAATTTCTAAGGTGAAATTTAGCTTCAGACGTAGGATTTTAGTGGACTGCGAAAATGTATACATACATTCTGAAGGTTGCAGCTTCTGGGTAGAGAAAAAGCACAAAACTTTGATATGAAAGTAAAGGACTTTTTTTGTTTTTTGGTTTGCTTTCAGGCTACGAACAAGAAGATTGTGAAAGCTGATGTATATGTTGCAGCATGTGATGTGCCGGGAATCAAAAGGTTACTTCCAAAAGAATGGAGGGAATCTCGGTTTTTCAACGATATATATGAACTCGAGGGAGTACCTGTGGTTACAGTACAGCTCAGATACAATGGTTGGGTCACGGAGTTACAAGACATTGAACTTGCTAGGTTGGTAATCTAGAATCCTATGTTTTGGGATGATCGTGATGGATCTATTCTGTTTTGGTTTTAAGTCTTTGTTTTTGTGTTTTGGAAAATCGTAGGCAGTTGAAACGAGCGGTTGGCTTAGATAATCTTCTCTACACTCCTGATGCTGATTTCTCGTGCTTTGCGGATCTTGCACTAGCTTCGCCTGCAGATTATTACATCGAAGGACAAGGCACTTTACTTCAGTAAGAAAGAATAACGTTTTTCTTTGTTTACAAAATCGCATGCAGGTCTCTCAGTGTCTTGAAACTGAATTCTGTTTTCACAGGTGCGTTCTAACACCAGGAGATCCGTATATGCGAATGCCAAATGATAAGATCATAGAGAAAGTAGCGATGCAGGTAAAGAACATGGCTAAATTCAACTCTTGAGAAAACTTTTGTCTAGCTGGTTTGTTGTTGATTCTCAAATCTTGTTCAGGTCACTGAGTTGTTTCCATCGTCACGAGGCCTAGAAGTCACTTGGTCGTCGGTTGTAAAAATCGCTCAGTCTCTGTACCGTGAAGCACCCGGAAAAGATCCATTCAGACCCGATCAGAAGACGCCCATAAAGAATTTCTTCCTCGCCGGTTCATACACAAAGCAGGTAACATTTTTCACTTACTATCTTTCAGCCAGATCCCCGATAGCTACAAATGCAAGCAAGAACAGCCTCCAAATTGTGTCTGAGAAATCCGAAAGATCAGTGAGAATTTTGTTTCTGGACTTGTTACAGGATTACATAGATAGTATGGAAGGAGCAACATTATCAGGGAGACAAGCTTCGTCATACATCTGTGATGCTGGTGAAGAACTAGCAGAGCTAAACAAGAAGCTTTCTTCTTCTGCAACTGCAGTTCCTGATGAGCTAAGTCTGGTCTAATGATGAAAAATGTTTGAAAGTAGTTACCAATGGCTAATTGATGAAGATTTGAGACACTATGGGTACATGAAGAAGAAGCATATGTAGAAACCCTTTATATAGTGTTCATAAGAGAAAGTATTTGTAATATTACACCATCTTTTGAAATCAAAGATTCTTACAAAGTACATCAATTTAAGAAAGTTTACTCTCAGAACTTACAACATTCAAAAGAAGAGAGTACTACACAAAGTTTACACCTTCAAGCTTCTTCTTCGATGGCTTTCTTTGCAGTTTCGAGGTCTTCGTCAAGGAATATGTCCCAATGGCCATCCCAAGTGATGAAGAACTCAGTGTCTTCGTGATATTTGACTCGGTGAACATCACCGGCGGGAGTGAATAGGTAATCGCCGTCAACGAGATCAGCTCTCTCCTTCTTGCTCAGATTCCACACACTTTTCTTTCCCTTTATGACTACAAGGTCATGGCCGAATGTGTGGTGATGCGCCGGTTCCACACTTCCCGCTTTGAATCTTACAATCGCCGACGTCGGCGTCTCTCTAACGATCTTCATCGAGCCTCCCGGCATGATGTCCACTGGAGTGAACTCTCTGTTCTTCGCCAAGCAGCAAATTACGCAAGACGCGGTTGTTTCATCGATCTTCTTGGTTGTTGAATCGCCGGCGGTTGACTTTCCAATCTGAGACATCTCGGAGAGAGAATTGTCGAGGAAGGAAGAGATAACTGAGCTCCATGGTTCGGATCCGGACGCAGGACAAGGAGATTTGAAAGGAGTTTTGATCCAAGCGTCGAAGATTTCCAAGGCGGTTTCCGGGGATGTTTTGATGCCGGAGAATGCGAGGACATTGCAATTGCTTATTGATCGAGCGTTGACGGCGTCTTCGACGGAGAGACAAGTGGCTGCGTAGACGCCCGGGAACTTGTTGGCGAACATCGCAACTCCGACGCCGGTGCCGCAGCAGACTAAGCCGCGAACTTCGGAAGACGATGAAGCGGAGACGCGGCGACCGACTTCAGATCCAGCAGAGTAGTAAGAGGACACTCCGGTATCCTCCACGTCTATGCCGAGAGAGCGGAGGTGTGTTACCATCGCGTCCTTGAGGCTCGCTCCAAAGTCATCAGCTCCGGTGATGATTTTCAACGGTTGATCGACGGCAGAAACAGCTCCGGCCATCTTTTCAGAGCTTTGAAACCTTAAGCTGTGACCAGAAGAATCTTAAATTGGAAATTTTCGGAAAAAAGAGAAAGACATAAGTTACACTACTCTTCCACATTTCACCCTATTAAGTTATTTTAACACAAAAGGACCCTCCAATTTTAAATGAAATAAGGTACTATAAATTAATAAATAAAAGTTTTAGGGTGGAAACAAAATTATAAGGGAACAACATGCCGACAAAAAAAAAAAAA
>Ga0041059_1002235_pt1 | contig 14689 bp, 7 predicted proteins | sample AraColnosormetaG_FD_56232 | JGI IMG/M metagenome (GOLD analysis project Ga0041059, IMG submission 56232) | Arabidopsis roots microbial communities from North Carolina, USA - Col MF nosort | ecosystem: Host-associated > Plants > Roots > Unclassified | place: USA: North Carolina | collected 2013-09-02
GAAAAAAAAAAAAAAAAAAAAATACTTTGGATCTACATGTGTGATTGGGTAATCGAGGATTGGTTGGCTAAGCAAACGACAACATTATATAATAACCAAAAAGTGGAATATAATTAAATTTTTAATTATGTTAGCCGAAAGTGAAACGGTATCTAAGTATGCGTGTTATGGACTCACTCACCATTAAATAATTTAACTGTGTTAACCAAAATAATTTGAATAAAATATCCTTCGCATCATCACACTTTTGCAGTCTTACAGTTCATGGTTCACATGCTAACACCTTCCTTAAAGATTAATGATTTTCTATTAAAAAAAAAGTTAATAATTTTCTTTTGGAGTGTGAGATATAAAACTTTCGCTACGAAGAAACCCTAGAGCAACACCTTCTTTTTCTCTCTCTCTTTAGTAGAACTTCAAGAAGGTTGACAATTCGAGCTATGTTAGGCATTGATGAAACTTCGATTAATTTTGTTTTTTCTGTATGGCATTTGAAGACATATTTCGTTTGGAATTGAATTATGTTATGTTTCGTTATGTTATAGACTTATAGTAAAATTGTGCCGGTTTGGTATTAAAAAAATCGCAATTTTAGTGACGTAACTATTATCATAAGATTCTTTATAAAAAAGAAAGCTATTAGCAAAATATTACAGAATAAGCCATGCAAAACGATGACGATCCTCTTGTTACATGTGACTTGAAGCTATTTAAATAACAGTGTTTGGTTTTCGATAATGTTTGCATGTGACTTGTAACTTAAGATATCCGTGTCAACATGGTGCATGAATATAACCTTAGATGATAATTAATAAATGTTTCTGTGTCTAATTTTCACCTTCTAATCGTATATACTAGAGAATGGTGTTGTATGTGTCAGCATGCGTTGTCTTTAGGCGTGGCAATATTCAATTTGTATCCTTCTTTTTATCTGTAATTAATAACACGGGACCACAAGTTCATGTTCTCACTTTTTCAACTCCCAAAATGCTTTCTTTGTTTAACATACTAAATACCTACGGTTTATACTAATTATTTTTCAAAATGTAAATACTCTTTTGATGTTTACAATTCAAAATTCAAACTGAAGTTCTATATTCATAGATCATAAAGAAAGTTAGAAATTCTACATTTAACGGTCTGTGTTAAGTACTTCTACTTACTTTTTTTACCATGGGTGAGAAAGTGAAAAGATATCCATAATGAAATGGAAAAACATCTAATACAAAAAGTAGAATGAAATTGATTTGTATTGGTTAACAACCTAACATATGTAAATGTAGAATCATGACCTATTAAGCTTCTCTTTTTCCTTAATTCATAATTTTATTCTAGATGAAAACCAAGATTATAGACACGTGTATCTTAATAATTGTGCCTTAATTTTCTGAGGATCCAAACACAGAAAGTGTTAATTAAAGAGCTTAAAATTCACATAAGACTGACTAGTAAACACAACTACAGTTTAAAGAAAAGTACTACTATGTATTATAATAATTTTCAAATAATGATTTGATCAGTCACAAATCACTCTCTTAGCTAGGCTTCTTCATACCATATATATATCATTCTTCTCTCTCCCTCCCACTACTCACACGATAAACAAGAAGCTAACACAAAGCACACATATATATACACAAATCCATGTGTATATGCAAGTAAAGATATATAGTCGTCTTCATGTCTGTATGTATACCATGTACCAGTAGCAGTTAAGCTGCCAGCATGATCTTGTCTTCCTCTCTTAGGTTTCATATATAGTTAATAAATATTTTATATATTTCTTGTTCTTACAAGATTATATGATCATAGCTTAGAGAGAGAGAGAGACTAGGTCATGCTGGTAGTTTCACCTGCTAATGATTGTAGCATGAAGGAGAAGAAGAAGAAGAAGAAGACATACAGTAAATACTCCTATAATCCTTTACATTCAGAAAGAGGATCTCATGAAAACAGCAGAGATTAATTATATTAAGCAGGTATGTGATCGCTCCGAGATTTCTTATTGGTCTTTTAAATTTGTTTCTTTCATATCACTTTGTTTTTGAACATTAAATTCTTTTCATTAACTGATGTATAACTTGTGCTAGTGTGACAATCATGAATTCAAATTAGAAATTTAAGCTAGGATCATCAAGTTATTCGGTTAAGATTGAGGAGAATATATAATTAAGAAACTTAAGAATGTGATAAGATTTGTCAGTGTGATGATCCAATCAATAAGTTTCAAAAACAAAATTATATTAAAAATCATACTACTTGGTTACAACTTACAACTGGACAGAGAGGGCTTGAATTATAGGTTATAAAGGAATATTCTATTACCAAAGACGTTTTTAATCTTACATGTTTTAAAAGACATTAATTAGAAAATGTAGATTCTTTTTCTTTCTTTTCTTTTTTTGATTCAAGAGAGTATTCTTCTTCTTTTTTTGTGGGCCAAACTTCAAGAGAGTATCTAAAGCCCAAAATCTAAATTTTGAGACTAGAAACGTCGCCGTTTATCTCAACGTAATGTTTTGACCTTTTTGACGTTGGAAGACAAAAGTCACGGAAGTACGAAAGTACAAAATTGGACTCTATCCTATCCTCACAAATTTGCATTGAGATTACAATAAAACGAGTGGTGTTGCTCTGTTCTGTTCTTCCCACTTCTACTCCAAAAAATCCTAACTTTTCGCATTATCTTCGGTTTTGCGTTTCGATTTTTTGTCTGAAAATCCCAATTCGACACTCTGTTTCTGCCCACAAAACTATCTTCCATGAAAAATCGAAACTTTGTCTACAAATAATGACTCCGTTATCCTCTGAACTCGTTGGTTTCACTATCCCTTTCTACTCCAAAACTCAGAAACCCTATTCAAATTCTTCTCACGGACTCCTACTATCTCACAATCGAAGCTCCCTCTTAACCTTCTCAAACTCTAACCCTAACAACGACAATGGTAGATCCTTTTCATCTTCAGGAGCAAGAAACCTTCAAACCACTACCACAACAGACGCAACACTCCCCACAGAACGAAGACAACAACATTCACAATCTCTCGGATTTAGAGATACACAGATGCTCAAAATCTTCCATCGATCATGCCGTTCAGGGAATTACATCGAATCTCTACACTTACTCGAGACCATGGTACGCAAAGGTTACAATCCTGATGTGATACTCTGCACTAAGCTCATTAAAGGGTTCTTCACTCTAAGAAACATCCCTAAAGCTGTTAGGGTTATGGAGATTCTCGAGAAATTCGGACAGCCTGATGTGTTTGCTTACAACGCTCTGATTAATGGGTTTTGTAAGATGAATCGAATCGATGATGCTACGAGAGTTCTTGATAGGATGAGAAGTAAAGATTTTTCACCAGATACCGTGACTTACAACATAATGATTGGTAGTTTGTGTAGTAGAGGTAAACTTGATCTTGCTTTGAAGGTTTTAAATCAGTTGTTAAGTGATAATTGCCAACCTACTGTCATTACTTACACGATTTTGATCGAAGCTACGATGCTCGAAGGCGGAGTTGATGAAGCGTTGAAGCTTATGGATGAGATGTTGTCTAGAGGGTTAAAACCTGATATGTTTACTTATAACACAATCATTAGAGGAATGTGTAAAGAAGGGATGGTGGACCGCGCGTTTGAGATGGTTCGGAATTTGGAATTGAAAGGTTGTGAGCCTGATGTGATCTCTTATAACATCTTGCTTCGTGCTCTTTTGAATCAAGGGAAATGGGAAGAAGGTGAGAAGCTAATGACTAAGATGTTTTCAGAGAAGTGTGATCCTAATGTTGTGACTTATAGCATTTTGATTACTACTCTATGTCGCGATGGAAAGATCGAAGAAGCGATGAATCTTCTTAAGCTTATGAAGGAAAAAGGGTTAACTCCTGATGCTTATAGCTATGATCCTTTGATAGCTGCGTTTTGTAGAGAAGGTAGGTTAGATGTTGCTATTGAGTTCTTGGAAACTATGATCTCTGACGGATGTTTACCGGACATAGTTAACTACAACACGGTTTTAGCTACGTTGTGTAAGAACGGGAAAGCAGACCAAGCGTTGGAGATTTTTGGGAAACTAGGAGAAGTTGGCTGCTCACCGAACTCTAGTTCTTACAACACGATGTTTAGCGCGTTATGGAGCAGTGGAGATAAAATCAGAGCGTTACATATGATATTAGAGATGATGAGTAACGGGATAGATCCTGATGAGATCACATATAACTCGATGATATCGTGTCTGTGCAGAGAAGGAATGGTAGATGAAGCTTTTGAGTTATTGGTTGATATGAGGAGCTGTGAGTTTCATCCATCGGTTGTTACATACAACATTGTTCTTTTGGGATTCTGCAAAGCTCATAGGATCGAGGACGCGATCAATGTTTTGGAATCAATGGTGGGAAATGGATGTAGGCCTAATGAAACTACTTATACTGTGCTCATTGAAGGGATTGGGTTTGCTGGATATAGAGCAGAAGCAATGGAGTTAGCAAATGATTTGGTTCGCATCGATGCCATTTCGGAGTACTCGTTCAAGAGGTTGCATAGGACTTTCCCTTTACTTAATGTTTTACAGAGATCTTCTCAGACATTTGGTTATTAAGTGAAAGTCGAGAACCTAGATAACTGATCCAGGTTTTCAAGAAAGGGTGTTCTTAAAATACGATCACGTAGTTCTCAAGGTACCAATGGAAAGTGTAAGGAAACCTCACCTGTGCAACACCAAGATATTGACAGTCCATAGCTGCAACTGCTACCTGCTGCTCATACTTGGTCCCGGAAGACGTTTTGCCCTCTAGTTTTATATACCAAACATAATGTGCAAGCAGCTCTTTCATTGTGTTTCTACGATTCGTGTAAAGTTAAACACCTATTATCTAAGATAATTAGAACAAATCGAACCAAATTGGCAGATGTATTAGATGTACATACAAAATCCATAGAAAAGGGTTCTTCTTATACTAAAAACAATATCTTCAAGTACAGAGAATAGTCCATATTAATCGGGCTTTTAATGGGCCAGATGATATATCGATGCGGCCTAAATTAATTTTAAATTAAGAACATAATTACATAACTTGATGTGCTTTGTGTTATCAAAAATAGAAGTATGTGCTTTGTGTTGTTGTTGCGGCGAGGATTTCGATTATTTGGCACAGAATGTGGGAGCAAGACAACCAAATGGGATCCTGTTCAATCACTTCAGCTGAATCATCAATCTCTTGTCTTGCTCGAGAATTGCAATTCCAGGAATCAATTCAAGCAGGTTTTGGCACAGATCATGCGTTTCAATCTCATCTGCGATACGTTTCCCATGAGCCGTCTTATCTTCTTCTCGGCGATCACATACCCAGAGAATCTCGACTTGGCGAAGCTTCTATTTCTTAATTTCACTCCCAACCCGAATGTTTTTGTTTACAACACAATGATATCTGCTGTTTCGAGCTCGAAAAATGAATGCTTTGGTCTGTATAGTTCTATGATTAGGCACCGTGTCTCTCCTGACAGGCAAACGTTTCTCTATCTCATGAAAGCTTCGAGTTTTCTGTCGGAAGTGAAGCAGATCCATTGCCATATCATTGTTTCTGGGTGTTTGTCTCTTGGGAATTACCTGTGGAATTCTCTGGTTAAGTTTTACATGGAGTTGGGAAATTTTGGTGTTGCAGAGAAGGTGTTTGCTAGAATGCCTCATCCAGATGTCAGCTCTTTTAACGTTATGATTGTTGGTTATGCTAAGCAGGGTTTTAGTTTAGAGGCACTTAAACTGTATTTTAAGATGGTTAGTGATGGTATTGAACCTGATGAGTACACTGTGCTGAGTCTTCTTGTTTGTTGTGGTCATTTATCAGATATTAGACTTGGGAAGGGAGTTCATGGTTGGATTGAGAGGAGAGGACCTGTTTATTCATCTAATTTGATTCTGAGCAATGCTCTTTTGGACATGTATTTCAAATGCAAAGAATCTGGTCTTGCTAAAAGAGCTTTTGATGCGATGAAGAAGAAAGACATGCGCTCTTGGAACACCATGGTTGTTGGGTTTGTTAGGCTTGGGGACATGGAAGCTGCTCAGGCTGTTTTTGATCAGATGCCCAAAAGGGATCTTGTTTCTTGGAACTCTCTTCTTTTTGGTTATTCGAAGAAGGGATGTGACCAAAGAACCGTCAGAGAATTGTTCTATGAAATGACGATCGTGGAGAAGGTCAAGCCAGACCGCGTCACTATGGTTAGTTTGATAAGTGGTGCAGCAAACAACGGAGAACTGAGCCATGGAAGATGGGTGCACGGATTAGTGATCCGTCTGCAACTGAAAGGTGATGCCTTTCTGAGTTCGGCTCTGATAGATATGTACTGCAAATGTGGTATCATTGAGCGGGCTTTTATGGTTTTCAAGACAGCTACCGAGAAAGATGTCGCGCTATGGACATCAATGATAACTGGGTTGGCCTTCCACGGAAATGGCCAGCAAGCTCTGCAGCTATTCGGAAGAATGCAAGAAGAAGGTGTGACGCCAAACAATGTCACTCTGCTCGCTGTCCTGACAGCTTGCAGTCATAGCGGACTCGTGGAGGAAGGGCTACACGTTTTCAACCACATGAAGGATAAATTCGGCTTTGACCCTGAAACTGAGCATTACGGAAGCCTTGTGGATCTGTTGTGTAGGGCAGGGAGAGTAGAGGAAGCGAAAGACATAGTGCAAAAGAAGATGCCAATGAGACCAAGTCAGTCAATGTGGGGATCAATCTTAAGTGCTTGTCGGGGAGGTGAAGACATTGAAACCGCAGAGTTGGCTTTAACTGAATTGCTTAAGTTGGAACCTGAAAAAGAAGGCGGATACGTTTTGTTGTCTAATATATATGCAACCGTTGGAAGATGGGGATATTCAGACAAGACGAGAGAAGCAATGGAGAATCGCGGAGTAAAGAAGACTGCAGGATATAGTAGTGTAGTTGGAGTAGAGGGACTTCATAGGTTTGTGGCTGCAGAGAAGCAAAACCATCCAAGATGGACGGAGATAAAAAGAATATTGCAGCATCTGTATAATGAAATGAAGCCAAAATTGGATTGTTTGGACTTGTTAGAAATAGAGATCAAATAGCAATCTAAGCATTTGAGAGAGCATGCATCAGGGAGGAGATTTCTCGACACAAAGTAATTAAAGCATGATTTCAAAGTTGAAAACTCCCGAGAGAACAAATGCCGGTGCTGGTTGGCTTACGGTGTGTTGATAAAACAATCCTCCTCCTTGAAAGAGATATCACCTCATTTGGATCAACCTTATCATCAATCAATTCAGAGACAGTGCCGCCAGCAATATCCTCTGTATTTGAAGATGAAGCTAGCAAAGGAAAAGTGGTAAAGTCAAGAGTATTGGTACCTTCTCACGTAGCGTGTTTGTTGCAATAGCCCACCCTTGTTCACGTACTTTAGAGATCACAAAGTCAAACTGTTGTATTGAGAAAATGCAAACTGTTGTATTTAATTATATCTATGTCCAAATATATATATAGAAGAATTTCGTTTAAGAAAAGACACATAGTATGAACTTTCCCTGTATCCATAGTATTTTATCAGATAGTCTATTGTCTCTGTTTGCTGCTTCGCCAGCTCCTTTTATCTCTCATCCTGTTCGCGGTTCTTTAATTTTATATGATAAGGAATTGATAAAAACAGAAACAAATGTCGACGTTGTTTCTTGCTGAAGTTATTAGGATCGTAATTATTTCTGAACTTAAGCAGTGCTTAGGTCTTTTTCTTGACTCTCTTTTGTCATTGGTTGGTAATTGAGGCAAAACCTCTTTGCACTGGAAAATTCAAAGGCTACACAACATGTTTCTTCCAAGTCCCAATAGTAAAAGAAAAAGAAAAAAAAAACAGCAGAATACGTATGTACACATTACGATTCCCAAAACTGACAAGAGTTTGACCTCTCTCTATATGGTAAATTCCTTTTGATGAGTGTTGTTATTATTATTACCACCTTCTCTCAGACCTTGAAGACATAGATGCAATGTTCTCTGGACACTATCTGCAACCAACTTGAGTTTTCCCTGAGTCAAATCTCCTGCAGCAGAACCGTTGACTTCCACTGTACGGCTCACTCTCTGTTTACATTTCTCCCAATCGTCCACTCGCTGCCAACAAGCTCGACCTCCATGACTTCCTTCCATTCCAAGAAACGTCACGCTAGGATTTTCGCCAAATGTGTATCTTAACCTAACTGATACACAGTAAGGCAACCATGCTGCTCCTCCAGCCGCGTTTATATGGGGTATGTGCACAGGATCAAGAACAACGGTTAGCGCAAAGTCAACCGTGTTGTGCGGCCGGTCGTAATGGATATTGCTTTTAGCTGCACAATTGTTGTCTAAATCTGTACCAGAATGGTTCTCTAGACATAGCTCGATTCGAGGTCTCTGTGCAGGAGCAATCTCTCCAGCTTGTTGTGATTGGGATAATCCTTTTTTCCAAGCTATCAGTTTCAGAAACTCTCTCAAGACCGATATGGGTAACGTGAGGAGTGTTATGAAAGAGGCAACTCTTGAGGCATCATACGGTTCTGATGCGACACGGCGGCTGAAATAATCGCAGATTTCTCCAATCTCGGATTGGGTTAACTCCTCTTGAGCCGCAGCAGAAGAACCATTTTGTTGTGCTTGGTGATGGAATCGCCTTACGCTAAGGACTTGAAGAAGGAGCTGAACTCTATGGACACTCACCGCAAACACATAGCCACTGCAAAAACAAAAACAACAAAAAAACAAAACAATAGATAAGCTTAAGCATAATCCTTCAAGATTGAGCATAAGTTTCTTGGTTTGGCTTACCCGACAAAGAAGCGTAAGGCTGGTTGTTCTTGGTCTAAATTCAAGAGAGCGCCTTCGTTATCCTTCAAGATGGAACCCAAGATCTCTCTTAAGAGATCTGGTAACTGAGCAAATAGCCACAGTACTCCAAGATATTTAAGGATACCACGCAAAACCTTTTTAAGAGCCACAAGAGGAACCCATCCTCCGCCATAGCCACCGTCATCACCTAAACCGATTATCGCTGTGTTTAATTCACCTCTTACATGCGCTGGTACAGCAGTGCCTGGTGTTCTACGCACAGGCAATCCTGAGCTAACCACTAAAGATCCTGAAGCAACACTGGCTACTCGATTCATTGCAGCTCTTGCACTAGAAGGGGAAAAGTTAACTCTGTTCACACCGTTAACAGTTGGGTTTCCACTGTTGGGATTTGTTGCTCCTTGGCTACCTGTCAAATTTGGTTCTAAACCGTTCAATTCTTGAGCAACATGCTCCATGATGAAAGGTCTGAATTGGGGACATGGCAAGGAGCCTCCAATAGAAGCACCACCCTTGGGTGGAGTTGCTGGCTGCAACCAGACTTGATCTCCAGCAAAACATCTCATGTCTACTGCAAAACGTTTACGGTATATGATCCTTATCCAATAGGGTCCACGGAGTACTACAGAGACATCGATGGGCAAGAGAGAGCTTGGAACGATGCCAGGTCCGCTTCTCCCTGCAGCTGCTAGCATTGCAACTCCATGGAAACCTCCACCAAGTGGGCTTGGAGCAGAAGAAGCAACAGTATTTCCTGAAGTTGCTGAGGCAGACTGGCCAGTAGCATTAGGAGCTGCTAAAGTTGAAGGGGCAATGATTCCTTGAGTTTGTTGTATCTGATTTGATTGTCTTGAAGACGCTGTAGCAGGTACAACAGGCATGCCAGTGGCAGTACTAGCTCGGGCAGGGCGAGTAGCGGCAGCTAATGCATGCAAAGGCCCAGCAGTAAGGCGAATGCAATCCAAAAGGGATTCTACCTCTGCTCCGTTTATGAAATCCTCCAAGAACTGTACAAGAGTAACTCACGATGAGAAAAAGCATATATTTGGAACTCTTATAATAAAAATATTTCCCATGAAGAGAGCAAATGTTAAGTCCTGCGAACTACTCACCTTTGTATGTGGCCATAGTTGGTCAGGAGAGACATGCATGGTGCATCCATCTTTACCTGATTCCCACTCGACAACAAAACGCGCCAAAACGCCTGAACCAAAGCTAAACCACAGGCTTGTTAATCCCACAGCCTCAATCTTGAAAGCTCTCCACCTATCTACTGGCTCACCACTGCCTTTTCCTCCAGTAGATCCTTTCATAGTGGAATTAGCACTGCACTCTTCTGTTTTTTCATCTGGCTTTATGCCAAGTAGTTTCCGCATACCAAGGGAGAACATTCTAGCATTTGAAAGCCTTTGTATGTCGGCCACAAGCTTCTTTATACTATCGGCTTCCACAGACTGATAGCTCAGAACAACACCTTCAGGGTCATAACGGATATGAGAATCAACATCAGATGAATTCGCAATGTGAACTCCAGAACCCCATGGTGTGGTTTTACTTCCCTTTTGAAGTTCCCAGAGATCCCTAAAGTGTTGGTCATTTATTTTCACATCCCAACACATGCTTCCAGGTCTACCAAGCTGCAAGCATATATGTTGCCAGGAATCATTTTGAGCAAATGGAAGCCTGAACCATATATCTGAAAATGCATCTCTTAGTCCCATTTCCTCAACATATTGAATATCCAATGCCTCCATCTGACTAGTTAGTTTGGCATGCTTTATGGACAACGAAGAATGCCTGACCACATGGAGAAGAGCATAAACAAAAACGCTTGAAGGTGCATTCCCCTTGTTTGCTTCAGCTATGAGATTCCCATAGCTGCATCCTATAGTTTTTGTTGATGTTGACACGGCAGTGGATAAGGTCTGTGATGCAGGGCTCCAACTCTTCACTAATTCACTCTGTACCAGTTCAGAGGTTTTTCTTCTCTTATTGGGACTAGCAACACCTTCCACTACCTGGAGGGATGGGATCAATCTTAGCAAATCTGAAGCTGAACGTTTCCGGGGCTTCTGATCTTTCCTTAACAAAGGACCAGCAGATGATGTTGCAAGATCAGCTGTTTGAGCTGCAAATAACGGAAATTTTTGAATTCTAATATTGAGAAAGTTCTATGAAGGTAAAAAAAAAGGCTATGGAAAAATGTTCTTACATAGGGGAAGAGGTGACAATGAGGATTCAGTGACCAGTCTAGAGCCTGACTCAGAGACTCCATTCCCAGTAGAGAGGGATGGAGACAGTATCAGGGATAACTCCTGGTCAGAGTTAGAGATGGCTATCTTCTTCATAGCTGAACCCTTCCCAGGGGGAGATGATAACATATTATAAGAGCTAGATTGTAAGGGACCCTGTCGATTATACAAGGAATCTGAATGATAGCTAGTCAACATTGGAGCTTTTCCATGGCCGGTAACAGCAGAGAGATTTTTGGGAACTAAACCATGTCCATCAATTGACATAAGAGCAGATGTCACTTTCTGAAGTCCAAACACTCCATCTACGACACTAGAGAAACTCAACTGGCTTCCACTCATTTCTGTCAAAGCCTCGTCAACCAATCCAGGCTGACGGTGTCCAGATGCTTGATTTATGCCCTCAGCATCCGAGAATGAAGATACAAATTTAACCACATCGGATGTAATCAAGTTAAGATCATCTTCGAGAATCCGTATCTGCCCTATATCAATTTTCTTAGCTCGCAAAATATTGCTTGGATCATTGAAAGACTGAGGTTTTCCCGAACCATCCATCTGAGTTTCCAGTAATTTAAACAATGGTGTGAAGTCCTTTTCGAGCTCCATTAGCAAAAGGTGAGAGCTTTCACAGTCAGGGAATCCCAAAGTCAGAATGCTTGACCCATCCAAGAGGCTTTTAGGAACTTTGTTTATACCAAAACCATGTTCATAGACCTGCATTAAACGCAAACGTCAACACTCCCAACTCCAGAGAGTGAATTTGAACAACAAGCTGAGGCAAACAATTACTACCTCAAGACCCAAAAATTTGCCAATAGCAGCAAAAAAATGCAAAATACTTTTGCTTCTCAAGTTGATAAAGGCATCAACTGCAGATATACTTCCTTGGTTTAACGCATCTTCAAATTCCTCCAAGATGGAGGAGGTCAAGATACTCTTGGATGACTGTAGAAGAAACCGACCAGTCCTGCAATCAATAACATATAGTGAGAATAGTCAGCTAAAATAAGATCTCTCCCAATACATAGATGAAGATATCATACCTTATATTTATCCCCAGTGTGAAAAATGAAGATCCATAGGCTCGCACTCGTAAGACCTCTGGCTCTACTCGCTCTTTAGAGTCTACCATGTTATCTCCCTAAAAGAATGGCGAAAGAGAAAATGATCCAATTAAATTCAATTAGTTGTTGAGACAGCAAGAGAAATATGGCCTAACTATACTAGCTCCCCAGCCAAAAGAAGCTAGGCAATAGGCCATGTGAACTGCAAAAATTAAACTACTTTTTCGAAAAAATATAAATTATCGAAACCTAGGTTCGGCCATCTCTGAAATTTAAATTTGCGATTATTAATGCTTAATCTCATGGTCTATAGCATGAAAGCTATGCATTATTTAGCAAGGGCTATGTGTCATAAACAGAAATCTATCTATTGACATGCAAGTGACATACTAAATGTCCAACTAGTGTAAGTAGCTCTGACCTGGGAAAAAGTCCTACAACTTTCAAGGAACAAAATATTCAACATTAAGCCGAAAACAACTCTTTCTTTACCTCAATACCAGGCTCATCCAGGAGGGCTTGAAGGATCACATCACTTGGAGTTCGACAAATACGAGTATTCCTCAAAAGCTCTTTCTGAATTTCAAGAAGACGGGTATATCTATTACAGCATATAGCTTTAAGCAGAAGCTTCTCCACGTCAATGCAGCTCTGGTCGAGAGAAAACTCAGCTTCCTTGCCAGTAAGTGGGTCAATTACAAATGTGCTGTGAGAACATTTAATCTGGAGATCTGACCCTGGTTCAATTTTAATAAATGGGCCAGAATTTTTATCAGAATCTGACCAGTAAAAAAGTTTCATTCCTGGCGTTCGAAGACTAACAGAATCTGCCTCTCCTTCTTGGTTCGCTGGTGTGGTACCAGTATCTGAAATTAAGTCGAAGCGAATTGCATCTTTCCATCTCCCCTGCAGAAGAGCTCGGACCTGTCTTATGACTGTGTCCATGACAATGGCAACGCACAGCTCATGGAGCACCGCATATAAAATTGTGAATGGATTTTCTGCCACGGACATTCGACGCTCTAAATCATCTCCAAGGATATGCCGTCTTGTCACTTCAAGTTTAATGGGGCCACTTCTTTCACCAACAAGTAGATCCAAATGCAATATCCGCCACATGGATAGGTGCCCTCGGTAACCAAGAGTAACAAGAACTTTAAATTCCCCATCGACAGATAAGGTAACTGTACCTTTAGAAATTTTCACCTCTGTTATTTCTTTTGGAAGTGTGATTTCAAGCAGTTTGGAACGTACAAGTACCTCCAGCTTTCTTAGAGCTGGTTTCTGTTGATGCTCATCCAAAGAGCTCTGCATGCCCACATCATCTAGACACTTTGGCAGGCGCTGATAAGAACCTGTCAGCAAAATCTCAACAGCAGAGGGAACGTCATAGACAGGAGCGCGAGCTTGCTGTAGACCTTCATGCATAAAAAACAGCGAATCCGCAGCTTGTGTGAAGCATATGTCATGAGCTGATAATGTACTCCCAAGGTCTTGAAAGTAGTTTATAAGAGGAACCTGCAGCCCAGGAGGTTTAGCCAAAAATGAATAAATAGCTCAATAAATTTTCGAATACTTACTCTGTAAAGAAAGTGAACACAAGCAAGCATCAACAATCTATGAAATCATAATTTTTTAAAATGGAACGTTGATCTGAAGTAAACTACCTTGAATTTTTACAGAGACACTACAGTCATAAATTTCTTAAAATATGCAGAAATAACAGAAGTACATGATAACATTGATAAGCCTACTTGGAATGTGAAGTTCCATGGAATTTAAGAGACAAATCTAAACTTTAGTAGACAAGCAACGTAATCCAAACAACAAAAACCCATCAAGGACAAGATCACACAAAAGGATCTTCCAATTCCATTCAAAGTCTGTAAATCATCCTACAAACATCAAAACTATATCCACGGGAAATGTGTTTAAAACTAATAGATCATGCAATCAACAAAACCAAACCCTAATCTTGCAACATATCCAATTCCAGTCCAAGAAAGCTTCAAACTTTCACTTCGACCCACAGACCCAAAACGTTAATACTTAGCGAGAAACAGAGAAAGACAAACCTGTTTACACCACTTGGCGAGGGCATTGAGGCGGAGCATCCGTTGCTGAGTCTTAGCGACATACTTAAGGAGGCTAACCTTCTTCTCAGTATCAGAAAGCTCCGTCGACTTAGACTTATCCACAAGTTCCTTAAAAGAAAGGAACGATTCCTCTGCGGCTCGACCAACAAGAGCAGAGAAATCCACCGTCTGTTGCCCTAATTCCGCCATCGCGGAGAAAGAAACAAAATCGCCACCACCCGATTCAGAAACTTAGGAGATCTCACGATTCGTAAAAAATTAGGGTTCTTATCCTCCGCTTCCCCCACCACGACGACAAAAGCACAAAGCTTCCCTTTTCCAGCAACCGGATTTGATTCGGACAAGAGAGACAGAGAAAAAGGGTTTAAAATTGAAAGGGGTCAGGGAAGAGTCGAACGCAAAACGTTGAACGGAAGATGAAAAAAAAAAAA
>Ga0041059_1002236_pt1 | contig 14688 bp, 8 predicted proteins | sample AraColnosormetaG_FD_56232 | JGI IMG/M metagenome (GOLD analysis project Ga0041059, IMG submission 56232) | Arabidopsis roots microbial communities from North Carolina, USA - Col MF nosort | ecosystem: Host-associated > Plants > Roots > Unclassified | place: USA: North Carolina | collected 2013-09-02
TTAAAATTACTTGTAAATTTTTTAAAACCCTTTTAAAATCTCTTGTAAATCTTTTAAAACTCTTTTAAAATCTCTTGTAAATCTTTTAAAACCCTTTTAAAATCCCTTGTAAATCTATTTGCCGCCAAAAAATATTTACAAGGATTTTTAAAATCTTTTTTTTTCTTGAGGAAAAATTTGGCGGAAAATGTTTTTTTTGGCGGGAAAAAAAATTTTGGCGCCAAAAAATTGGCGGAAAAAGTTCAGTTTTCAATTACATGTTTCTATTAAATGAGGTTAATTTGGTCATTTTGTTCAAGGGAAGGGGTATTTTTAAAAATGGACAACATAAAAGGATATTGTTGCAAAAGGGTAGTTAAAAAAAGGGTAGTTTTGCAAATCTCCCTTACAATTAAAACATTAGTAATAATGTCTAGAAAACAACACCAACAATTTTGATACAGTAAAATATGAGAACTGTAGTCAAACAAAAAAAAAATGAATTTTAGGCAAAAAAATATTATAAATATATTTTAAAGAATTTCTTACATATAATATATATATATATAGTTGATACATTTATACAATTATTAATTTATGATATTATGGAACCATATATTTACATAGGATTTTCAAAACAATTATTATCTTATTAATTTATCGATTTATGTCACTTTTTACATTGGTCCCAACTCGGCACCGAAAACATTCATTAATTTATAGAGATTATTAATTTATAGAATATTAATTTATAGAGGTTAGACTGTATTATCCCTATATTATATTATAATAAAACTATTCATAATATTAAATAGAATAAGGTTTATCCGTGCATGACATAGAATTTTAACTAGTTATAATGGAAAAGATACTTACCAATTAATTCTGTTTTGGTTTAAAATAAAATAAATAGAAGAAAAGATAAAATAAACTTACATTCTGTTATCCAAGTTAAGAAGAGGTGAAAAGATGAATGTGAAAAGTTAAAACAATAAATTAGGCATTGCAATCACCCTAATTTATTTCCATATTTCTAATTTACAAATAAAATAGGCTTTAAACTCACAATAATTAGCAGCTAACTGTAAGAACCGAGATCTCACAAACAATTTATTTAGGCAAGTAAGGAGAAAGTTTCGATCAAAAACTTTTCTATTGAGGTCGTCATTCGCATGGTATTCTGCTATTAAGGCATTGACTTCCTCTTTTAGGAAGCTCTTTTGAGATTCGAATTATGTTATAATGCAGATTTTAGATCTTTAATTATTATTTGGCTAGGACACAACCAACTTTATTTATATCAAAAGTTAATGCTGGTTTGCGAGTGTCCACATGTTAGAATTGTTGGTCTTTTTTGAGTTTGTAAGACCCAATTTTAGGAAATATGATGTTGCATGAGAAGAGATTAAAATAATTAATTTGATCATCTATATCTTTAAAGTGAACTTATCTACAGTTAAGCATGCTTGAGCTGAAGTGGTTGTTGTTACCATGCGAGCGAAGACAAAACATGAGGAAAGATCACATAGTGATTTGTAGGATCGGTAGATAACTCTTTAAAGCCTCAAGAAATAGTGAGCATGCCATCGAAAAAGGGTGGCACACAGACCGAGAAAAGACATGGGGTCCACCAAAGGTGGCGGTCGTAACATTACAAGATTGAAACACCCCAACTTCAGGAGATAGTGGTGTATGAAGAGAGTTTAGAGCGCTTTTAGGATTTGTGACCTATATGGAAGTAATTATCAGTACAAGTAAGGACAAAATACCGGAAAAGATCACTAGTGATATGTAGATCGGTAAACAAGTCTTTACATCTTCTAAAAGTAACGAATTGGCCATTAGAAGAAGGTGGACACATGTGTCGAGAGAGAACATTATCCACTAAAGGTGGCAGCCATAAAATCACTGGTGATATCAGAGCCAAACCCAAACGAGTGTAAAGACAAAAGGGTTGACTCGGTCGGGGGTGATGGTCTTCGTAAACAACTAGGATGATGTGATGTGTTAGTAAATAGATTGTAACAACCTAATATCAGCAAATATAGTGGTGCATGAAGATATCTTAAAATAATTCATTTGGATATCAATGTCATAATTGTTTTTTATATTTTCAATCATACATCATGAAAAAAGTTTCACAAATAAGCATGATTGACCAGAAGTGATTTCAAGATCAGTTAACAAACATTTAAGTGATTTTAGGTATTGTGCAAGGACAAACACAAAGAAAGATTACGTGGTGATTGCATAATTGGTAAACATGTTGTGAAAGACTAAAATATAGCAATTCAGCAGTAGGAAGCCGTTCCTCAAGAAAGGACATGGGACCCACAAAAATGGAGGTGAATTTCAATGTGGATAGACCAATTTGAGTTCACCTTCTTTAGACTCTTTTCTTTTGGGCAGCTTTGGCGTCTCCTTATTTTAAAAATTTATGTTCCAAATAAATATTTTTGCATACTTACCTTATTAGTTTATGCACATGTACATGCATTTAATGGAAAGTAATTAGATAGATTGAAGTGAAAAAATTAAGTAGAATTCAATCTAATTCTAGTACCAAAGAAACAAAAATATAAAACCTACTAAAATTAAAATCGAGTAGAAAAAAGAAAAGAACAAAGAAATAAAATGAAAAGATTCTTAATTATATTATCTTTTAACAATAATTTTTAACAGTAGATGATATCATAATGGTAATACTCAAATATTTAATATTGTTTTTGGTGTGCTGACAGAACCAAAACAAAGTCCTCGATATCCCGAGGCTCTTATTCATAAATAACAATCCAAGGTACCAAAAGTACCAACCTTATTGTCGATAAATCAAACTTGAAAACATCAACGAATGGGCTAAACCCCATAATTGAGAAGTCATGAAAAGGAACTTTTCAAGCGCTGTGCAAAATAACTTGTACTCGATTTGAAGTTTTTTGTAACATCGCGGCTCCATGATAGGCCCACTGCCTTGGCATTTCTTGCAACGGAGGCAAGTAAAGTTCAACTCTTTCCAATGCAAACCCATGCTCCGGCAGAACCAAATAGTTCAATAAATAGAACTCGTTCCAGCTATTACAAAAACCCCTAACCACAAGGATCTTGAGAGTCCTTCTCAAACACCTTGATGAGATGTTTTCCAGCCATAATGTATGTGAACTGGAGCCACCATGTGAAGCCATCTGGAGAAGATCAACATGAGTCTTAGTAATACTAATAATAATAATCATTTATATAGAGTAATGTGACTATTCAATATATTGTAATCTTACAGGGAAAGGTTTTAGACAAAGAAGCTGGAACGTGAGGGTCTCTAAGTTCGGGCAATGATCAAGAAGGAGCCTCATACCCGTAAACTCGTTCGGATGCATGAGGGTTTCTAGCACCAAATGTTGTGCTTGGACATCACGAAGCATATCAACCGGATCGTTACATTCTGAAATCACCTATCATAAGAAAATAAAACACACGCACACAAATGGTTCGATCAATTATATTATTTTGTGCAACAATTCAACCTAATAATTTAAGGGTGATATATCTACTTTACTTTAACAAAATGGACAGATCTCATTTACGTGTTCAAGATATTTATAATCCTCTAGGCCATAATTATATATTAGAAGATTACGCAAATATTTTGTTCTAGAAACTAACGTAAAATAGAGTAAAATCAGTCTCGATCCCGTTTAAATACTGGAAAAAACAAAATATGTAAAAATTTGTTTATATGGCAAAGAATTATTTGTTAAAAACATACCTCAAGGAGATAAGAGCAGACGGTCAAAGTCCTAGAAGATCGAAGATCATTAAGAAGATGGGAAAGAATATCTCCAGCTTCTTTAGGTGAATAGGTTGGTTCGTCATTTTCATGCTCTATAAAAAAATCTAAGTAAACCTCTTTCAACAATATCATATTCACTTTCTGAAAATCGAAGACGATGACATTTCCGGAGTACTTGAAGATTTCTATGTTAGGTAGGTTTAACAAACAATACATGGTAGGGATAATGCAGTTATCGATGATCAGTTCTCTGACTCTAATTTGCCCAGCTAACTTAACCTCATCAAGGTAACAAGAGATAATACTCAGACTCTCAAGCAAAGGAAACTTTGATAACAAAGATTCGATCTTTTCAAGTCTAAACCAACCAATAGAGAGCGTTCTTAGTCCTACGTTTGTGAATCTCGAAGGGTCAAACATGCATGCGTAAATCGTCAATGATTCGAGGGTTTGTAGACCGTAAATGAGTGCGGGCAATTCAATAACAAAGTCATCATTTCTCAACCCATCCCATGTGTTATCCCAAAAAGGGCTTGAGAAATCAAGAACTAACTTCTTTACTTGTCTAGAGATGGAAAACTCAATCAATGACTTGATCTCTACCTCGAAGCCCACCGGAAAACCGAGACAAATTTCAAAACTTTCGATAACCTTAATGGGAACTCTAGAGACCCAGTTGAGCATATACCGAACAAATGATACCCGTTTGGAGACATAGTCAAACACAGAGATGTCCACATACTCTGATTCCTTAAAGGAAATGTTCTTTGCTTCATAGCAAATATTCCTCCAACGCTTTGAGAGAATGCTCGTCTTTACATTATCCTTGAAGGACAAGAAAGAGAGGATCATAACTAGAACTACATCTGGTAGACTTGATATTCTGTCTCGTTGGTTGACTGAATCCATTCTCCTTGAATTCTTACCACTTGGAAATAACTGCGATAGAAGAAGAAAACAATTAGCGATGGACAAAATGAAAATGGACAATGAAATATACTCTTTTGTATCTATAATTTCTTAAGAAAAAATATGAAGCCATAAGCCATTGCAAAACCAAAAGCAACAAAGATGCTCAAAACATCTTTAAATAAAATGAGTTAGTGGGAAACAAAGCAGACATCAAAATATTTTACTTTATAGATTTAGCTCACACTTTTCTTCACCATTAGTAAAATATTTCTATGTTTTACTTAAATTATCTCAATACATGTTTAGTTCAGTTATGTTATTTTTTAATATAATGGTAATTTTTTTATCTTTCATTGTAAAAGTGTCATAGATTTTCCTAGAATCATGGTCGTTTTCTCCATCTAAACTTAATGGTAAATCATTTGATGAATCTGCCAACAAAATTTTGGCACTAACGTATCCTTCAAGGGTTTGTGGTTCTAGATGATATTCCTTTTATTTTGGGAATGACTATAATCCAAAATCACAAACTAGATAGGCTAATTTGGTATCATGCGAAATGTCAGAGATATATGGTTAAGCTACTGGTTAACTGAGATATGTTTGAGGAGGTAGAGTGGAGCCTGAGTTGTAGAGCTTTAAACGCTTAAGAATGGAAAACTAGAGCTCTTTCTAAACTCATACACTTTCTTTGGTAACTTGCATCGGGATCCGTAGCAGTTATTTCAAGTCTACAAAGACTTGAAATAAGTTGTGATATAACCTGTCAAAAGTATGGGGCATCTAAGAAACTACTAATCATGCTCGTTTTATGATCCATCCTCATTAAAAACTTGGGAGTTGGCAACAATTCATTTAACACTTGGATTTTTTACAAGTTTGGTACCCACAAATTTGAATTTTCTATTTTGGAGAGTACTATCTCACCATAAAGAGCACCAAATCTCTCTAGTTGTTTTCCGTGGCTTTTATGGTTCTTACGGAATGATTTCACTCGAAGGAAGGGACACAACTCTTCACAAGCACTAGCGTAGTAATTGTAGTAAATGGATAACAACATAGGAAAGTATGTTTCTCTATATTAGTACTAATATGATATTTGGTCTAATTAGACTATTAAAATTGTAATTCAGTTACAAATTGCAAAAACTTGCTCGAATAAATTCTTATGAATCTTGATTATACTAAAAACAGGTTTCAATTATTAGAAAACTTAGGTTTTGCAAGATACCATTCCATATATATATATATAGCTTTGGAAGGAGCAAAACTTATTTGGTTTGACATGGTTTTGATATCAAGATGATGTAGTAGGATCCATTATGGGAGCTCGAAATATACAGTAAGTCTCTCTCTACTACATTCCAAATTAGAATAACTCAAATGGGTTATGTTTACTGTATGATAGACCAGCTAAAGAAGAGGGTAGCATTTTCAACAGACTCTTCCGATTTGGTAGAGATGAATTGACTTTTAGAGGAGTTTGTGAGGAGTAAGGAATTGTTTTCTTTGGTTACTATTTTGTTTATTCCACACAAAAAAAAAATTAAAAAGCGGGCATGATCATGCAGTGCATGACTTTATCTGCAAAATATTAGTTATCCTATCATTCCGTAAGAACCATAAAATCCACATGAAACAACTAAAGTGATTTCCTGCTCCTTATGGTAAGATGGTACTCTCCAAACTAGAAAATTCAGATTCGTGGGCACCAAACTTGTAAGAAATCCAAGAATTAATAGAAATGGTGACAACTCTCAAGTTTGCAAGGAGGATGGAGACATAAAAGGAGCATGATTAATGGTTTCTTCTTATGTCCCAGACTTTGACAGGTTATGTCACAACTTTTTTCGCGTCGTTATAGACTTAGTGTCGGCTTAACTATAGGTGTTGGTAGTACGACCGCCCCATATACATAAATTTTTAGGGCACAAAAAAAAATTGTATATACAAAAAGGGCACAAAAAAAATTGTCTATATAAAAGGGGCACAATTTTTTTTTATTATACCAAATGGGCACCAAATACTTTTCTTAAAAGAAGAAACCTAAAAAAAAAATATTGGAGTGACATATCTTTAAATTTGTCTCATGTGATCTGAAATGTATGAGCATACTTGAAGTAACTACTAAGGATGCCGATGCAATTTACCAAAGAAAGTGTCTTTTTTTGTGTGCGACCAGGAGTCAAACGCCTCCCGTGATTTATTAGAAAAAATAAAATCAAACTACATCTGTACTCATCTTGGTCTTGTAGACCCATGATTATCCTCTAACCAAAGCGGAGCAACAGCCTCTGGTACAGAAAGAAAAGAATGAAAACCTAACGGTAAAGTAAACGCATAGTTGGCTAATCCGTCAGCAAGACAATTAGCTTTCCTATACACGTGAGAGATACGGACTATCCAGTCCCTTGTGATAAAGCCATGGCACAATCACACCAGGACAGCGGATGATAGTCACATATCCCTGTCGTAAGAAACCCAACCACCATGTTTGAATCAATCTCTAATTCCACTTGGGTGGCCATCCTCTCCCAAGCCAAATACAGCCCATAGTACACACCCCACAGCTCTGCTAACGGTGCCGAACATTTACCTATATTCAGCCCAAAGCCCCCACACCAAGCTCCATCACTATCTCGCAAACCCCCGCTGAAGTGGCTAAGCCCAGGTTTCCTCTAGAAGCACCATTTGTATTTACCTTAATCCAGCCTACTTGTGGTGCCGACCAACCAATCATCCTCTCCTCTCGGCTGATCATCCTCTCATTCCCCATATTTGCGAGCTTAGCTAAGGCCACCTCTTTAACTGCATCTTTAAGAAACTTTACTCTATCCCGGCACACCCCATTCTGCCCAAAGACATTACCACACCACCATTTCCATCCCCACGAAACCGATATTGTAAAGAAAGTAGCCAAGGAACTGCCCTCAACAACCGCTCCTTCATCTAGGTTAGCATAAACCCATTCATGCAGTGATTGAGTAAAAAACACATGTTGTTTTTGCCTTGGTACTATTCTGGTCCAAATACATGTTATGGCAGGACAATCTTGGTAGGACAATCTTGGCAGGACAATCTTGTAGTACATGAATGATTATTTCCACCCCTCCTTTACAGACAGAACATACATCTGTGTTGGAAATGTGCCTTCGCTTCCTCTCCGCATTGACCATTATCACCTGATTACAAACCAGCCACAAAAACACTCGTATTCTTTTTGGTACTAAAACCCTCCACACTAGACGGAAAAGCTGCTCCAAGTTCTGTCTCAGTGTATCATCTAGTGTCAACATAGCATAAGCTGACCTCACAATAAAGTTCCCATCTGCACTATCTCCTCAAGATATCTTATCCTTCGCACCAGTAACATTATCTAGAACCACAGCTCACAGTTACAGTCTTGTATTTTTGGAAATAAAAGGTATCAACTTACTCATATCTGAGCCCCTACAGTCTCTCCATAAATCTCGAGTTGATTGCATCTCCATCCCCGCAGCTAACGGTGCATTTGGAGACTTCATAATGGAATTATTCGATAACCATCTATCTATCCAAAATCTGATATCTTTTCCGTCGCCCAAACCCGCTATGTCCATGAATAATAACATCACGCAGCCCATCACCAATACTTCTCCATGTTGATGACCAGTTGCTTTTCACAGTGACCCATTTGGCATCATGGATATCACCCATCTTGTACTTACTTCTCACCACTCTTGCCCAGAGACTAGATTGCCCAAAGAAAGTGTCTCCGAAAGAGCTCTAATTTTCCTGCTTTCGTGTTTAATGTTCAACTAACAACTAAGGTTCCACTCTACCTCCTCAAACATATGTTAGTTAATCAATAGTTTGACTTAACTGTATGTCTCTCACATTTTGTATGATACCTAATTAGCTTATCTAGTTTCTAATTTTGGATTACATCCACACCCAAAATGGAATATCTTCTAGAACCATAAACTCTCGAAGGATATATTAGTGCCAAAAATTTGTTACCATTAAGTTTGGATGGAGAAACTTTTCTCTGCTATTTCCTTGTCGGAGATTAAAATTTGGTATCCTAGGATCATCTATATAGCGCCAAGCCGATTTATTATCCTTTTAAGACGTGTTTTTATTGTCTAAATTATACACTTCCATCCAAATGACAGAGAGTTAGGGGTTTTTGCCTCCATAATGTGAACATTCATGTAGTATCTCACTTTCAACACCCCTGCTATATATACTAGTGAAGTTGAGAATTAAATCCATCACCAATAATGTTTAGCAAGGGTGTTGAAACCCCTTGTTAAGATATTCACTAAATCCATCCAAATTCACTGATTTTTTCGAAAGATCGAAACCCCATCCCTTCCATGTGTTAATTTACACAATTTCTCCGATGCCAGTCATTGTAGGCACACGTACTTTCCTTTAAACTCCATCAATAGTTCAAAATAACACTTGTTAGCTTAGCACTAAGCTCTTAAAGAACATTAAAGCACATAAGAACATATGTATGGTAACTCTAAATAATTATTTAGTTGGTACTTTGTTCGGTGTAATTAATATTTTCTTACCGAACATAACCCATAACCCATAATATATTGAAGTTGATTTTTGACCTAAAGCTATTCCATATTTTCCAATAATATCGTAGAAAACAATGTCTTTTAGGTTTCCCATCCAACAACACATGGTAAGAAACTTAATTAATGCTTTACATGATCAAAGAAATCCAAACAAAATTATAGCCTAAAACGAGTCAGAACAACCTCTAAACAGATTCATTCTATCTTGTCATATGCTTTACTGATATCAATCGTAATAATCAAAAAAACTTCTTCATACATAAACTATGGAATATTTCTTGAGCTATCAAGAAATTCTTTGTAATAACTCTGCCCGAAAAGAATGATACCGAAGAACTTTTGATCTAACTTTATCACTCATGTTAGAAAGAAAAATCGGTATGAACTTTCCCATCTTTTGTGGTTTATCTGTTTTCAGTATTAAAAATTTACTGAAAAGATTTGGTGTGGTAATTCAAATATACACACGCACATATTGGTGAAAAGAATCAAATTTTTATCAGCTATATATATAAGAATCCATAACTGATACAAAGTTGAATTCAATTTTGAAAACCAATTTTAAATTGTGGAAGTGACGTACATAAGTAAAAGAATCTCTAGATTTTTGAGATTTTTCTTTTTATTATTTTCCACTAAATTAGTTTATCAATCAATGAATGGTTTTGTTTTTATCAAAGTATGGTTGGAAATGAAAAAAGTAAAGAACCAATCCTATTTCTAGTATGTTACATATATCAAACATAAAAAAAAATTGAGTTTATTAAATCTGTGATTGTTCCAACGATAAAAGAGGCTAGAAAACCAAGTAGACAACACGAAAAGCCAAAACGATTTCTTAATTTTCTAAAAGAACAACCAACGCACCTGAAAGTTTGACACCACCCACGCTTCTGAATCGTCAAGATCTCACGAGTTGTTTTTGTCTAAGAATTTTGTAGTATGAAATCAGTATCAATCCTCCCTCTTGAATCTTTAGATTCAATGAATAATGTTAATGTCTTGATTTTTTGATGACTCAAAGTCAGAGTAATCTTTCTAAGTAAATAAAAGGTAAGTTAAGTATTATATTGTAGTCCAGTTTAGGCCAGTAATCTGTCTTAGATATCTTTCTCTTTTTGTTTAAAAATTGGTCAAGGAGGAGGTGAATGAGATTTCTTTCTTCTTATGGCATATTGAATCATTGTTTTTTTAATGGAAGAAATTTATAATAAAAATTAAAATCATCATATATTGCTCATAAAAAATGGAAACATCATTAGTATAGAACTTTATTATTCAGTAAATCTAAATATTCAACATTACCAAACTAGTGAGAATTGATAGAAATCACCAATAAAGTTATATATAATAAAAAAACATTATTCACAATAATGTTGACGTGTCAACTTTTTTCTAAGTAGACAATCAACTTTCTAAAGAGTAAAATGAGTCATAAAATTAAATCAAATTATAATCCATTCAATTTAGTCCATTAGTTGGTCATTACAACCCAAAACTTCTGTAAGTTTGTATGATATTAGTAGAAAAAATATCATACAAACATTATATGGATGTAAGGCCAAAGCCTAGAATCTCTTAATGATATTAAAAAAAAAGGGGTCTTTTGTTATCCGAACATTGTTTAAAATTCTATATCCAAACTAACAAAAATGTACTTATATATTGAATGCAACCTTGTCAATCAATCCCCTACATTGGATGCCATGTGAATTGTTCACATTCTTCTTGATCATACTAGAGATATTTTTGGACTCCAAAAGAAAATATATTTGTGACAGTATAATGGACTAAATAGAAAAGATTATAATGTAGTTAACCTCATGACAAATTCTAATTTTTTAGTTTTTGTTTTATGTGTGTGTTTTTTAACAACAAAAAATATCTGGGAAAAAAATTCCTAAAAACTCATAAAAAATAGGATTTTTGATTTTCTTTAGAAATTTGCAAAAATTAATAAAAATCTGGATTTCCTTCTCTCTAGGGAAAATTTTTTTTGTCAACATCTTGAATGACTAAAATAGGATATCAGAAAAACTAAAACCAAAAACAACTCTAAAACACATATTCATTCAAAGTCATAGTGAACAAATAAAATTCAAATTTCTTAAAAACAATGTCAGTGGTTTTATTATAACAAAGTGTTAACCTTCAAGAAGATAACTAGTTAAGTCACAATACATACATAGCATGCTTGTCAATTAACGTATAGATAATAATATATTTCAGATACAAAGAATGATTTCCTAATAACACACTCACTTATAATGTAAACATCACCAAACATGTCCATGACAGTATATAGATATCCATTTACATAAGAATCAAAACAGATAAGAAAGTGATGAGAAGTATGACAAATGGCGAGGTTGCAATGTTTGGACTAGCGTTTGGAAGCCATGGATAAGAGTCTGGAGGTGGCATAACGCAGTTATCACCGTTGAAGTATATGCGCCTCGGAAACGCCCATCCTTTCTCGAATGTGAACTCCAATGGGTTCTTTTGGAAGAGAAGCTCTGACTGTACATTGCCTACTGGACCAGCTTGGCTTAAAAAATCATTGTAGAACTTGATTCCCCATAGCATGGCCGTGTCATCTTCAATATATGATCCAAAACATTATATTATTAGAAACCAAACATTTCTTAAGAACAAGAGAAAGAATCTGAATGAGAAACTTACTTATGTTCAAGTAAGGATTAAGCGGTTTGTAGTTGAAACTGAAAAGCTTAGTGAGATTGTCGAAGTTGGGATGCTGAACGACTAAGTTCCACTGAGAGTAGTTCATATTGTAGTTAAAGTTTGTGATGGCAACCTTCACTCTCCAGTACTCTTTGTAGCTAGTTTTTACATGCCAATGAACTCGAATGGGACACATATGTTGCGTACATTGCAAGAGAGGTTCGAGGTTGTTCTTCCCTAAGGCTGGTACTACTGAAGCTATTTTAGGGCTGTCACAAGAAATGAATCAGAAAAGAGATAAGAAAACAAAACCAAGATGGAGTTTCTAAGAGTATAGGAACTTACTCAACACATGTACCAGCTTGAGAACTATTTTGACATCCACAAGAACAAGTTGGACATGGTACTATAGTTTCATTGTAGAAGGCTGAGAGTGAGACACAACAAGTCGGAGTTTTCCGTGCTAGAAACTGCGAATATGTGCAAGTAATGTTCCATGTAACTGCCATAAGAAAACATCAAGAGAAGTGGGATTAGAAACAAGAAAATATAACTTATAGATGCTAACACAAAAGCTAAACTTACGCAAAGACTGAGTCTTTCTTCGTTTATCCGCGGAAATGAATCTACTCGGCTTAACGAGTTTTGCAGGCCCGCAAGTGTAACCAGGTCCTGGAGCCTTCAAAGTTATATTCCTAGGTGCTCTAACCGTAGTATTAGTTGTTCCAGACTGGCCAACACTAATCTGAAACGAAGAAATCGCGGTTGCGGGGTCTTGCGCCCACGCGCTAATCACACCGCCTCTACAACAGTTTGATATCTGTTGGTTATAAGGAGTTCCCGGTAACAAATCAACGATAGCCGGAGTTTTCTTGCAGCAATGAGGAATGTTACCCTTAAACTTAGAACAATCTCCTTGTTCTGTTGCTTGACCACCAACCATACTCCAAATTACTTCCTTCTTCATCCAACTCCATCCTAATTGCCACCCCGGCGCCTCAATGTGACGGTATTGTTGGAAATTAAAGATTGTTACAACAGCCTGAAGCCAATAATTTGTTAATAGTAGTAATCACTAAAGACACATTTGAAACAAGATTTATTATATAACATTGTGATAACCACAACATTTAAAGTGAAGTTTTTAAATTTCTTACCACATAACCATCACCAGTCCAGCTCATAATATCCCATTTTATAGTAATGTTTCCATATGGATCAAGTGCATCATAAGCTTCTGTGTTAGAAAGATAATCTCAAACATGTGAGCTCATAACCAGAAAACAGAACAAACACAAAATTAAGACTTTTTCCTATCAATTGGTTAAGATAATAGACAACGTTAAAATTCAGAGAAACCCCACAGAATCATCATCATCATTCACCATCACAAATTCAGAAAGAGTTACAAATATCAATGATAATTATCACAGATGAAAAAGAGACAAAAGTGTAAAAAACAATTTTCTTTTTCTTTCAGACAGAACATTGAAGCAAACCTGTTGTGGTGAAAGTGAAACTGGTCCAAGAACAGAGAAACAGAAGCAAAAAGGAGAATCTGGAGAAGAGAATGTTCATATCTCTGATCTCTGATTTCTGATCAGCAGTTGTCTTTGATCTCTCCCGCCGGCGGAAACTTCTCGAAGATGTGTGTGAGAGAGAGGAAAGAGAAGAGAGACACAGAACTGGCTTTAGTTAACTTTTAAGACTTAGAAGCACTTAAAGCCAAAAGTTACTCGTTTTAATCAGTGTTTTATTAGTTTACGTTTTGTACATTTGTAGATAATTACAACCAAGACAAGAAATGTATTTACTATTTTTATTTAGTTTGAAGAAGCAGACGTTACATTAATCTTGTGGACAAACCAAAAGTATATATATTAATCTAGCTGTATCGCAAATAAATATTTCAGAATTTGTGTTTAGACTTTTAGTCTAAATTTGAAGGTAGAGCCGGTCAAGTTACGCTTAAAATATTTGAAGATATGATAAATTAATAATAGGAAAATCTGCTGATTTAAAGACAATATTTACATCAATAATTAAAAATATATATATAAAGAAAATATTATGGTATGTGAAGCAGTGACTTTTGGCTGATGACTAAAATTAAAAATTGAACAGAAGTCACTAAACTGAACAGAAGATTTTGTTTTACCCAAGCTAAAATAAATATTAAAACAATCCAAATAGTATATAAATTTTTACAGTAAATAAGCTAAACATGGTCTTAATTAGGGGTGTCAAAATGGGTAACCCAACTCAACTCAACTCATAATCAAATGAGTTTAGGATTAAATGAGTTATGAGTTGACCCAACCCATTTAACAAAATGGGTTGGGTCAACCCATAACTCATTTAATTTGATGGGTTGAGTTGTTAAATGAGTTAACCCATTAAGTAATAATTTAATTAATTATTATTATAAAACAATAATAAATAATTATCATTATTAATTCATTATCATCAAACTTAAAATATTTACGGATTCCACTTTTTACAGGTTTACGTTTTTGGTATAGAAAATCACGGATTTACGTTTTTGGCGGGAAAATTATAGGTTTTTACGTTTTTGGCCGGAAAATAATGGGTTTACATTTTTTGGCTGGAAAATTTCGGGTTTAAGCTTTTTGGCGGAAAAATCTCGGGTTTACGTTTTTGGCGAAAAATAACGGATTTACGTTTTTGGCGGGAAAATCTCGGGTTTACGTTTTTGGCGGGAAAATCACGGGTTTACGTTTTTGGCGGGAAAATCAC